>Ga0257114_1000358_pt1 | contig 35660 bp, 22 predicted proteins | sample SI112_10mmetaG_FD_190149 | JGI IMG/M metagenome (GOLD analysis project Ga0257114, IMG submission 190149) | Marine microbial communities from Saanich Inlet, British Columbia, Canada - SI112_10m | ecosystem: Environmental > Aquatic > Marine > Inlet | place: Canada: British Columbia | collected...
GTACATGTTCATCGAGTGCGCGGACGGCGATGGCATGCGAGGCGTGATCGAGGCTCTGCACGGACGGGAATTCCACGGCAAGGCGCTGGTCGCCGAGCGCGCGAAGGAGGATCCGAAACCGAAAAAGAAAAAGCCCAAGACCGATGCGGCGAGCGCGAAACTGAAAACGAAGAAGAAGACAAAAACGCGCGCTGAGCTCGAGGCCGAAGCCGCGGCGCGCCGCATCCTCGACGCTCGCGCGCAAATGGAAGCCGACGCGCTCCTGGAACTCGAGCGCGCCAAACGCCGGCGAGAGCGCGAGCTCGAGGTCCGCGAGCGCGAGCTCGAGGTTCAGCGCGCGCTCGATCTCGACCGCGAACGTCGCGCAAGAAACCTTCTCGAGCGTCGCGCCGCCGCCGCTCAGGCTCGCGCCGAGCGCGCTCGAGCCGCCGCCGACGCTCGCGAATCCGCGCTCTCCGCCGCGCGCGCGCTCGGCGACGTCCGCATCGATCCGTCCTGGCGTCCTCGCGCCGACGCTCTTCGCGAAACTCTCGCCCGTTTACGCGTCGACGCCGACGACGGTCGACCCTCGCGCTCTTAGCGCCGTAGCCCTTCGTTGTAGCGGTTGTAGCGGCGAGCCTCTCGCCTCGAGAGATTTCGCCAAATCATGGTCGAGCCGCGTTTTTCGCCAAGTGATGGTAAAAACGGACCTCGCGGGACGGGGTCGCCTCCCGCGCGCTCGCATCCGCCTTTTCACGACGCACGCGAGAGAAGAGTACGTCACGACCGCCGACGCGCGCGCGCGAACGCAATCGAACCATTCGCGTCGCCTCGCGCGCGCTCGTGAAGCGACGCGTGGCGCGACCGACGCACCGACCGCCGCGACGCACCGGGCCAAACCCCGAGCGCGCCGCGATCGCGCATCGCGCGTGAAACCTCTCGCGCGAGCGCGAGCGCGCGAACAAGAGACTGACGATCGACGCGCGCGTTTCGTTTTCATCATTCACAGTGTCTCATCGCAAGTTTGAACGTACGTGGCGACGCGAGGCGCGGCACGATGATCTCGGGACGCGATCGCGCAAAGCCCTAGCGGCGAAGGTGACCTCGCGCGACTCGACTCGGTGATGCGACGCGAACGATGACTGACGAAGACGTGTTGTGTGTGAAATATAGACCCGCGTTACGGTAACCTCGGTTTCTTGCCGAAGAAGCGCTCGAAGCGCAGCCGGGGTAAGGTCAAGTCGTTCCCGAAGGATGACGCGAGCAAGCCGCCGCACCTCACCGCGTTCATGGGCTTCAAGGCTGGCATGACGCACATCGTTCGCGATGTCGATAAGCCCGGCTCGAAGATGCACAAGAAGGAAACGTGCGAATCGGTGACGATCATCGAGTGCCCGGAACTCATCGTGGTTGGCCTCGTCGGTTACGTGCGCACGCCGAAGGGCTTGCGCGGGAAGAAGACGGTGTGGGCCGAACACTTGAACGATGAAGTCCGCCGTCGATTCTACAAGAACTGGTTCAAGTCCAAGAAGAAGGCGTTCACCAAGTACACGAAGAACTACACCAACGGTTCCATCGACAAGGACTTGGACGAGCTCAAGAAGTCTTGCGACGTCATTCGCGTCATCGCGCACACGCAAGTGCGCAAGGTTTCAGGCTTGAAGCAAAAGAAGGCTCACATTATGGAGATTCAAGTTAACGGTGGTGACGTCGCCGCCAAGGTTGACTTTGGCTACGCTCTCTTCGAAAAGGCTGTGCCGGTCGACACCGTGTTCCAGCAAGACGAAATGATTGATCTCATCGGCGTCACGAAGGGTAAGGGTTACGAAGGCGTCGTCACCCGTTGGGGCGTCACCCGACTTCCGCGCAAGACCCACAGAGGTTTGCGTAAGGTTGGTTGCATCGGTGCGTGGCACCCGTCGCGTGTTTCCTACACGGTTGCCCGTGCGGGTCAACACGGTTACCATCACCGTACGGAAATCAACAAGAAGGTGTACAAGATCGGCAAGGCTGGTCAAGACAGCTTCGGTGCGAGTACGTTCCACGACCCGACGGAGAAGGAAATCACCCCGATGGGTGGCTTCGCGCACTACGGTATCGTCAAGCACGACTACGTCATGATCAAGGGTGGTGTCGTCGGCCCGCGCAAGCGCTTGATCACGATGCGTCAATCTCTCTTCAAGCAAACGCGTCGCGTCGCCACGGAGAAGATTACGCTCAAGTTCATCGACACCTCGTCCAAGTTCGGTCACGGTCGCTTCCAAACCTCCGAAGAGAAGGCGAAGGTTTTCGGTACGACGAAGCAAGCGTAAGCTTCTTTGTCGTTCGCAATCGCTGGTTAGTCACGTTTGTTTTAATGTCGAAGACGCATTTTTAGCTAAACATAATAAACTCCGAGGTCCCGGTCGGCGTCTCTGCGAACGCGCTTAAGTCGTTACGGTGGCTGATTCTCGAAGATTACAAAATCTTGTTCAAGGTCTTAGTGACGGTCTCCTTCAACGCCGCGCGGTCGGGCTTGTAGAGGAGGTTCTGGTACACGAAGAAACCCGAGAAGAGGATCCCGACGAGTTCGAGAAGGTCCGGAATGAGCGGCAACGAGTCCACCGCGCGAAGCGTACCGTTCGCCGCGACGAGACCGACGAACCCGTACACACCGAGCGTCACGATCGCCGGCTTTTCATCCGACTCCTCCCACTTCTCCGAGAGCGTGTCCGTGACTTCTCTCAACTTGTCTTGCAAGTCGTCCGCCGCGGCTCTGCGCGCCACGAATCGCGCGGGTCGCGCCGCGCGAGACTTCATCGTCATTCGCGTCGTCGTCGGCGCCTTCGCCGTGATTCTCGTCGCAAGCATCGTCGTCGGCTTTATCTATCATTCGTTCGCCATCGCGCGCGCATCGTCAGTCGTTTTTCGCCTCCATCCGCGACCGCGTCTCGCCGCAATCCAATCAATCAATCTTTCGCCCGCGCCAACGTCACGCCCGATCGATCGTCCGCATCGCGTCCACCCGCGTCGTTTTTCGCGCGTTCGCTCGCGTCGTTCGCGCGCGCCTCGCCGCGATCGTTCGCGCGTCGCGCGCGCGCGTCGCTTCTTCGTCGTCGCTCGACGCACCGCGTGGATCAGTGGCGCTCGCGCGTTTCGTCGCCATCGTATCTTTCCCGTCCGCGCGGGTCTCGTGGGGGTCGTTCGCGAGTCACGAACGGCGAAACCGGGGACTCCTCGAATTATACACACGGAACACACGCGTCGTCCGCGGTCGGTCGACCCATCGCGCGCCGCGCACCGCGACGCGCGCGCGCGCGCGATCCGCGCGCGGACGAACGGGTCGTCGTGATCGCGATCGCGCGCGCGCCGGCGTCGCGACGCGATCGCGGACGCGCGCGGCGAAGAAGCGCGATCGATCGGCGCGCGGTGGTTAGCGAGGCGGCCGGGAGGCGATGGACGTGGACGCGCTGACGGACGATCTCGCGCGCGCGATGGGCGCCGCGCGCGCGTCGACGGCGGGCGGGAACGATGGAACGTCGCGGGCGGCGCGCTGCGTGCGCGGGGTGGCGGGATGCCTGACGAGGAAGATGAGCGTCGGCGAGGCGGTGCGCGCGTGCGCGGCGCCGGCGGCGAAGGTGTTGGCGCACCGAGCGCTGCGAGACGTCGGACGACGCGTCGATGAGGCGACGTTGAGGGATATCGAGAGGTTGTGCGAGGGGACGATCGCGTGGGCGTGCGAGGAGGGACGAGCGGTGACGATCTCGGAGGTGTTGCACGAGCTCGAGTTGCGGCTGAGCGACTTTGAGGCGAGCCTCGCGGCGGGATGGAGAGGGATCGAGTTCAGCGCGAGTAATCCCGAGAGTCCGGCGCACGCAGACGTGGATGATCGGCGCATGGATGTGTTTCATAGCGTCGCCGCGACGAAGAATAGGGCGTCTGAACGCGGGCGCGTGATCGACGAGTGGCGCGACGAGTTGTTGGAAAAGCTCGAGCCCGAGGAAAACTTGAAGAGCATAATCAAACCGAGGCTTTTGCTGCGCGCGTACGAGTTACTGAGCGATCGTAAGGTGGTGAACGACGACGCGGTCGAAGATATGGTGAATAAACGATTCGATAAATGGACGGAGATGTGGCGTTTGCACGCGCAGCATCAGCGACGAGAAACCGGTTCCGCGCCGGACCACGAAGGATTTAAAGACTATTTGTACTCGTTCTTGGGAACAAAGCTCCCTGCGTTCGCGAACGGCGTTCACAAGAGCTCATTCAAGGTTCAACTCGTGCGCGAGACAGAGACAGAGAAGTTGGCGAAAGAGACCGCGGAACTCGAGCGCTCCGCGCGACCACCGAGCGACGTGACGAAGCTCAAGCACACGCTTGAACACGCAATTCAAGCCCTTCGCGCGGCTGAAACGTCCAACGACGTGTGCGCTCTTCTCACGACGCGATGGATGCGAGAAGCACTCGTCGATGCGCCGACTTTTTCTCAACCAGCTAAAAAGTCCTCCAAAAACGTCGACAGCGGCGGTCAAATGATGAAGGATTGGCAGAGAGAGGAGGGATTCGTGCTACGATTTTCCAACCGGCACGTTGGAGCGTCGAGTGGAAATGCAGCTGGGTTTAAGAATATTTCCGACGACGCGTGGAAGGAGTCCTACGTATCCACGGGACCGTTTCGCGTGCACTTTATGCGCGCGTGCGCCGAAATCGAAGCCGCGCTTCAAGACTGCTCGACGTGCGACTTGCACAACGTATCCGCGGATGAAAAGCGTGAGGCGTGCGTGAAAGGGGCCGCGCGTGTCATGTTTGTCGCATCTCGAACGATGCGCAGTGGCGATGGGCTGGATTTCGTTCACAACTTGTTCGGCCCGCCGCCCGAGTTTAGCGTCTCTCTCGTGGATCCGGGAAAGACGAAGAAGATTGTTGCCGAAAATTCATCGATCGGCACGCCGATCGTCGTCGAAGTCACGAGTGATATCGTCACCATTCGGTGCGTCGACGTGTTCGTCATCGTCAAACACTGCTTCGCCGACGAAACGAACGCATCGAACGCTCGGTCCGCGCGACGGGCGACCGAGGCGTCGGATTCTTTACGACCGTGGGCGTGCGTCGCCCTCGAGACGACGCAATCCCTTCGCACCGCCTCCGACGGCTCCCTCAAGCTCGTCAAGCAGCGCATCGCCGTGGACAAAAACATTCCTCAGCCCGTGCTGGACGCCTTCCTCGCCGTATCTCTCGATTCCGCGGACGTCGTCCGCGCTTCGCGACCGCCGCTTCGGCTTCGCGTCTCCGCCGCCGCCTTCGCGTGACGCCTTCGCGTCTCCGCCGCGACGATCGCGACGATCGCGTTCGTCTCGCGTCGTCGACGCCATCCCACTCGACCCATAGTCTGCGTTTCTCAATCTCACGCATCGGTCTCCCCGCGCTCGTCGCGCTCGTCCGCGTCGCTTTCGCTCGCCCTCGCGCCCCCCAGGGCTGGGCTCGCCGCCGTCGTTCGGCCGAGGATCGGGATTGGCGCGATTGTCGTCGTCGCAATTACGCCGCGCGCGACCGCGCGCGAACGCGCCGCGCGCGCTCGAGCGCTCGAACGCGCGCGGGAAGGCGTCGCGCGCGTCGCGCGCGTCGCGATGCTCGCGCGCGACGTCGCGCGCGACGTCGCGCGCGCGACGCGCGACGCGCGCGAAGACCTGGCGTTCGGAAGCGCGGCGACGATGCGGTTCACGCGCGCGCCGACGAGCGCGCGAGGGACGAGCGAGGCGGTGCGAACGTCGCCGACGCAAGCGCGGATCGCGGCGGAGGCGCGGGAGCGCGGCGAGGGACGGACGCGGTCGCCGTCGCCGGCGAAACGGTCGCGAAAGGGAAAACCGAGGAGCACGAGGACGGGCGCGGTGAGCGCGAGGACGCGATTGGCGTTCTCTCCGGAGGCGGCGGTGGCGATGCTTCGAGGGATGAATCGACGCGCTGGGAAGGGGGCGAACGGCGGCGGAGGAGAGGCGAACGCGAGCGCGAATGAGCGAGGGAAGAGAACGAAGACGGAGACGAAGAAGAAACCGACGCCGAGAAAGTTGGTTCGGTCGGAAAGTTTCAAGTACTTGAACGAGGCGGGCGAGCTGGAAGCGGTGGAGGGCGCGCCGAATGGGCGCGATGGCGGTAAAAACGATGGTGGCGGCGCCGGTCTCGCGGGTGCGAATGGAAACGGTTACAAGACGACGGCGAGCGGCGCGAAGCGAGGCAGAGGCGAACAGCCGCTGCCGTCGACGAGTGGTGGTGGCGCGGGATCAAAGACGAAGAAGCAAGCGTTACGTGCGAAGTCAGAGACCAGGCGCGTATCGCTTGATCCGCGCGGTCGAGCGAAAAACAAGCCGTTTGAAAACAACACGCTGTACCAGCCTGGAAACGTCATCGTGGGTTTACATCTCAACACGCGCGGAGGTAAGGAATGGTACACGAACAAGCAATTGGTTGGATCGTGCAAGCCGGGCTCGTTGTTAGACATATCAGCAAAGTCCTTGACGGCGCCGACAAAGGCGGCGATTTCTAGCGCGTTGCGCGACGAAGCCAACGGAGAGAAAGTTGAGAAATTTGTTCGCGTCAAGGTCATGTCGCATTACTTAGACGTGAGTGGCTGGACGCTCACGACGGTGCAAGTAGTGCCGCTACGCTGGAATAGACATGGGCCGAAGCACATACTTCCGTTGTGCGCTGCCGCCGGCGTGGAGCTCGTTTTCAACTTGACCGAAGAGGCGGCGTACGGATGCTTGCGCGTTTTCAGGTTTCCAATAGGCTCAAATGGTCATCTCAGCGAGCTGCGCAAGAGCACGAAGGGTGCGACGTCACCGTCTACGCTCGATTCGGAGCGCGTTGTGCGACCGAGCACACCGCCGAGAATGCGAACACCATCGCCGAAGAAGCGAAAGAACCGGGCTCACGGTGGATCCTCGGATCGAACGAGCGATCCGTCGAACGCCGCCGCCGCCGCCGCCGCCGCTGAGGCTCTGGAAGCGCAAGAGGAAGACGAAGACGAGGAGGACGCTGAAGAAGACGGAGACGGAGACGAAGACGAAGACGAAGACGAAGACGAAGAGTTGGGCGAAGCGTTCATCCCAGAAAATGGATTGCACAGCAAACTTCCATCCAGTTTGCCCGTCATCAAGCCCGTTTTGGGCACGCCATTCTGGGATCAACCGCGCAACGCAACGAACGCAGAAGTCGAGTTGGGTGCGCCAGTGCTTACGATCGGTGAAATCGGTGGCATCGAACAGCGTCACATTGAGACCCCGCGCAAACGGACAGTCGACTCGCCGCTCTTCGACAACGGCCGAGCGCAACTGCGAGAGTTTTACGACCGATTTCACGAACGCGCTACCATTGACGCTGCGCGACCGTACAGAGAACACGTGGTGACGACCGACACATACGTCCCTAGCGGATCGCCCTTGACGATGTCACTGCCGCAATCGCAGGTTCACAACATGCCGCCTGTAGCCGCGCAGCGCTTCGTCAGTCCCACCGTGTACTACCTCCCGGTCCCGATTTCTCCGCACGGAGCGTCGGGAACCATCACTGAAACCATCGTTGGGGGCATGCGCTTACGCATCACTCAGGAACCGATCGAAGGATGGGCGCGGCACGACGTAGTCGCCGAGACGGCGAACAATCCCCATCCGCAGCTTCGCACGGAATCGGATGCCTTCTCCGATGTTCACCGCGAGCGTCAGCGTGTCAACGCCAAGCGTGGAGTCCCGAAAGCACGTGCGAAGCAAATGCGCGTTCAAGATGATGATGACAACCTTCTCGCCGCCAACCTACTCATGCTCAAGACATCCGTCGCCGGACAAAAGCGCAAGCCGCCGACGCCGAGCAAACCGAGCGCCAAGCGAGCGAAATCGCAAAAAGTCGACTCTGCGCGGAAATCGAGATGATTCATCCACCGCGCGCGCTCGAACTCTACTCCTGTACTCGTAACTTCTGTATCAAATTCACCGCGCGCCCTTACGGCGCCGATCGATTGTAACAACCCCGCATTCACGCAACCGCGCTTCGTCTTCGAGCGCTCCGCGCCCGACCTGTCGCGACTCACCCGGAGGGGCTCGAGAAAGATTAGAAGAATGCGCCAACAGTCGTCAGAACGCGTCGAACGAAAACGCGTCGACGCGCCGCGGCCGCCGCGAGCGAACGAACCGCGAAGCGCCGACGCGAATGCGTCCATGTCGACCGCCTCGACCACCGCGCGCGCGCCGTTCGCGCGTGGTTGGAATTTATGAATAAAATTGTGATTAAACATCTTCTATGATGCGCCTCCATTCAAAGCCGCCGCTGACGCCACTCGATCTTCGCGAGAGTTCTTGGAGTTAAGTTGTTGCTCCCACATATCCCTGTACAAGCCACGCTGTTTCCCGTGCAGCGTGACGTGATCGCCACTCTCGACGATTTCGCCCTCCTTCAAGACGAGAATGTTATCGCTATCCATAACTGTACTCAGACGATGCGCGATGACGAGATTTGTTCTTCCTTGCGCCGCAAAGTTGATAGCGACCATGATTTGCTTCTCAGTGTGCGTATCTAAGCTCGATGTCGCTTCATCGTAGACCATGATTGGTGGATTCTTCAACAACGCTCGCGCGATGGCGACGCGCTGCTTCTCGCCGCCGCTGAGCCTCAAACCTCGTTCGCCGACGAGAGTGTTGTACCCTAAAGGTTGGCGCCTGACAAAATCATCGAATTGGGCGTGCTCCGCAGCCGCCGTGACCTCATCCGTCGTGGCGACTTCCCCCGTGCCAAGCTTGCCGAAGCCAATGTTGTACTCGATGGTGTCGTTGAACAAGACGCAGTCTTGCGGGACGATGCCGATGTGCAACCGCACGCTTCGCTGCGTGCATCGCTTGATGTCTTGACCAGCTATACGTATAACACCACCTTGTATGTCGTAAAGGCGGTAGATGAGTTTGCTTATCGTACTTTTTCCAGCGCCGGATCGTCCGACGAGCGCCACCTTTGTGCCGGGCTCGACGATGAACGATACGCGATTGAGAATAAGCCTCTCGTTAGGATTATACGCAAAAGTAACGTTCTCAAACTCCACTCTGGCGTCAGCTTTAGATTTAAGAACGAGCACTTTCGAATCTTGCAAGTCTTCCACTTCTTGGTGTTCTCTGAGAAGTTTGAACATTGACTCCACGTCGACCATGCACTGCTTTATCATGCGATAATACGTCCCTAGGAAATTCAGTGGCACGTACAGCTGCAAAATGTACGTATTCACTAGAACAAAGTCACCGACGGTCATCTTTCCCTCCACGACTCGCTTGGCCGCCAGAGCGAGAGATGCGGTAATACCGACGGTGATGATGAGCGCTTGACCGAGGTTCAATCCGGCGAGAGACTGCGTCGTCTTTAACGTCGCCTTTTGCGTCGAGCGCAAGGCTTCGTCGTAGGTGTGAGAGATGTGCGGCTCAGCGCAAAACAATTTGATGGTTTCGAAATTCAGAAGCGAATCCGTCGCCTTCTGGTTGAACGCGTCGTCCGCAAGAACCATTTCTCTCCTAAACTTGTTTCGCCACTCCGTAAACGGAACGGTGAAGCCGATGTACGCCGCGATCACGCCGGCGGTGATGACGGCAAAGTACCATTCGTATTGCGAAAACAAATACGCACACACCAAGCCAACCTCTAAGAAGATCGGCGCGATCTGAAACGAAATATATCGCAACAAGTTCGCGAACGACTCCGAACCTCGCGCGCACGCCCGAATCACCGCCCCCGTCTTTCTATTGATGTGAAATCTCAGACTCAGATCCATGACGTGCGTGAACACTCGAAGCGATATTCCACGACTCGCGTGCGCCGCGACGTACGCGAAGCAATTATCCTTCAGCTCTGCGCACAAATTCGCCCCGAACCGCAGCGCGCCGTAAATCAAAATCGGCTGCAAGTACCCGTTCTCCCCCTTCGCAATCTTATCCACCGCCGCCTTCAGCGCGATCGGCGACGCGACGTTCGCCACTTTGGACGCGAACAAAAATATCACGCTCGCCGTGAACATCACTTTGAGCAACGGTTGATCCTTCGGCCACAGGTACGGCAGCAGATGTCGCAGGTCTTCCTTGTGTCGCCTCCAAAACGACTCCTCCGCCTCGCTCTTCTTCGTCGATCCCCCGTTCGCCGCCTCGGACGCGCTCGGCGCGCGCGTTCCATCGTCCTTCGTCGTCTCCTTCGTCGCCGCGGCGACGTTCACGATCACCGCGCTCGCGGTCGTCGTCGACATGTCGCCGACGTCGGTCGCCGACGTCAGCGCGTCGTTATCCTCCGCGCTCGCGCGTCGACGCGCGCGCGACGCGGCGCGCGCGCGGCGGGGGAGAGGAGATTCGCGTTCGCGCGCCTCGCGCCTCGCGCGCGATGGACGGACGCGTTCGCGCGCGTCCGCGTCGTCGAGTGCGACGGCGAACGCGATGCGACGCGTCGACGTCGCAAAACCGCGCGCGCGGCGCCGCGCGCGATGACGAAACCGTCGCGCGAGCGCGCGCGCGCGTCGAAGGCGACGCCGGCGGCGTCCGCGCGCGGCGTCGGGGCGACGACGACGACGACGAAGGCGAAGGCGAAGGCGAAGCGCGCCGCCGACGGTGGGCGAGGCGACGGCGCGGCGCGCGACGACGCGAAACGGGGACGCGACGCGCGCGCGAGCGGTGAGGAAGGGGCGAAAGCGAACGATGACGATGGGTTCGACGTCGACGCGCTGTTCGGGGACGCGAAGAAGCGCGCGGTGAAGATGAATTCGGGCGCGCGAGAGGCGGCGGCTGCGGCGGAGGCGCCGCGCGTGCGCGTGCTGCTCCCGGGACAGAAGAAACCGAAACAGAAGAGAGATAAGCCAGAGTTTACGCCCGTAGATAAACCGCGAAGGTATGAGGACGGTTTGCCGGTGTATAAATCGTACGGGGATTTCAGCGACATGAAGGCGGGGCAGTGCGACGACGGGAACGGGAAGAAACGGGGACCGAACGGCGAACCGGGCGGAGATTGTCCTTTCGACTGCTGGTGTTGCTTCTGAGCGTCGCGAGTTGAGAGTCATTCGCTCGCGCGAGTTTCGGTCGCGCGTCGCGTGTAATGCATTGAAGAAAATTGTATAACATCGTCTCTCGCTCCCTCGCCACGAGTTTATTATTAATGTTTATTATTAATCGGAAACCTTTTGGTTTTCTTTCCACACGACGTAGAGCGTGCTCGGGACGATTATTAACGCGCCGAGCAAAGTGCTCGAGGCCGGGACTTCGCCGAACAGTAAGAAACCGACCGTGGCGGAGAGGATGAGTTCGGTGTATCTAAACGGCGCGAGCGCGCTCGCGTCCACCATGCTGAAGGATTTCAGCAGGCAGTACAGCAACCCATTCGCCCCGGCGCCGAGAACCGCCATGAGTCCGTACTGCAACGTCGTTGGCGGTACCCAGGACGTGAGCGCGGGGTAGGCGACGATGAGCGTCGTGAACAAGGCGGTGTAGAAAATCATCGCCCAAAAGCTTTCTTTGCCGACGAAGACTTTGTTCAACACGTCCAACGACGCGAACATGGTGGCGCTGAGCAAGACGACGAGCCACATCGGGTTGAACACGGCTCCTCCCGGTTGCATTACGACCATGACGCCCGCGAAACCGACCAAAGTGCCGATCCATCTCGTGGCGTCCACCTTTTCCTTTAAAAACACGCGCGCGAGCACGAGCGTGAACAACGGAATGGTAAAATTCAGTGTCGTCACCACCGCGATGGGGGCGATGGTCAAACCTTTAACGTATAAAAATATACCACCCGCCAACAGTGCCGAACGCGCGATGTGCAGCGGCACTCGATCGGTCGCGAACGATTCCTTCCCTCCCGCCGCCATCACCGGCACCATCGTCAACGTCGCGAACAAAAATCGCAGAAACACCACCTGCGCCACGCCGAGATTCGCACCGGTAAACTTCATGATCACGTCGTTCCCGACTCCGATCAACTGATGGGCGAAGAACCACGCGATGCCGACGAGGAACGCGCTCGGCGCGTTCGCGTTCGCTTCGTCGCTCGCCGCCGCCGTCGCGTTCGTCGCGCTCGCGCGCACCGCGCGCCGCATCCTCCCTCGCTCGCGCGTCACCACCACCGACGCGCGTCGCATCTCGTCGTCGTCGCGCGCGAGGGCGCTCGGACGCGCTCGCGCGCCGCCCGCGCTCGGAACGCGCGCGCGCGCGCTTTGCTGACTCAACCTCTCGCGCGCGCTTTTCGCGGTCGCCACCGACGGCGCCCTCGCGCGCGCGCCCGCGCGCGTCGCGCCGAGCGCGCCGCTCGTCATCATTCGTCGTCCGAGCGCGCGCGCGCGCCTTTGCGCTCGAAGGACGTCGCGCGTCGACGCGCGCGCGCGTCGAGGTTTGTCCCACTCACCGACGCGCGCGCGACGCTCGATCGAGCGCGATGCTCGCCGCGCGCGGGAACGCGCGCGGCGTCCGCGTCGTCGACGCGCGCTCGAGCCGCTCGCGCTCGAGCCGCTCGCGCGCGGCGAGGCGCGCGGTCGTCGCGGTCGATCCGTCGCGCTTGGACGGTGTCCCGAACGCGCGCGGAATCGTCCCGGGAATGGGCAGCGGCGCGCGCGAGTGGCGACGCATACACGCCGAACTGCGCGAAAAGTATAAGATGAAGACGGTGTCGGCGAAGGAGTGCGTGCAGATGATGGCGCGACAGAGGGCGGTGTTGCTGGACGTGCGGTTCCAGCCGGATTACGAGCAGTGGTCGGTGCCGGGAAGCGTCAGCGTGCCGTACGTCTCGGGAGGGATCCTGGCGAAGATGCGCCTGCCGGGATTTAAAAAGGTGAACGCGAATTTCGTGGAGGACGTCGAACGCGCGCTGCCCGATAAGACGACGAAGATTATTCTGTGCGATATTTGGGGCGGGTCGCTGGAGACGCAACCGCCGGAGAATAAATCCTTCACCGATCCCACCAAAGGCGCGGGGTCGCTTCCGGGGGCGTTCGAGCTGTATCAGGCCGGGTATAAGAATCTGTACCACCTGCGCGGCGGGGTGAACCAGTACTACGAGGATTGCGAAAAGGACAAGAGTTTGCCAGAGCCCGATCCCAAGACGTGGCCGGGAAATCTCGAGTGGTTCGGCTATAGGCAATTCAACGGCAAGGATCGCGCGCGCGGTCAGCGCGACGACTGATGGTCGTCGTCGATATTAATCACCATTCTTCGTCATCGTTGTAACGCACGCACGCGCGCGCGCGCGTCAACCGCGAAATCATCGTCCGAGTCGGTCAACCGCCCGCGCGAGCCAAGCCGGCGCGCGTCGACCGACCGTCGTCACAATCGCGCTCCCCGACGCACGCGCGATGACGGCGACGAAGGAAAAGGCCATCATCAAGGCGGCGGACATGCCGGACGTGCGTGTCGGCGATCGCGACGCGCGCGCCGACGCGTTTTCGCGACGCGCGCCGACGCGCCGACGCGCCGACGCGCCGACGCGACAAAGTCAACGAGAACGATGACGACGACGAACGCGACGACTGACGACGCGAACGCGCGCAGGACATCCAAGACGACGCGGTGACGGTGTCCATGGAGGCGATGGAAAAGTTCAACGTCGAGAAGGACATCGCGGCGCACGTGAAGAAGGAATTCGATAGAAAGCACGGCCCGACGTGGCACTGCGTCGTGGGGAGAAATTTTGGAAGTTACGTCACGCACGAGAGCGGACACTTCATCTATTACTACATAGCCAACGTCGCGTTTTTGTTGTTTAAAGCGGGCTAGCGATGCGGTGCGAGGTGCGGTGAGCGATGCCGCGCGATGCGCGCGTGAGGAGGGTGCGAGACGAGGACGAAGACTAGAAGGACGAAACGATGGGACGCGACGTTGTGACAAAATGATTACGAAACTTTAGATGAACCGTATAATTACAGGACGAATTTGCGGCGACAATGTCTCGTGCCGTCGGTGTCGGTGCTTCGAACGTACTCGTACTCGCCGTGCTTGCTGTCGAAGGTGCCCTTTTGTACGGACATCAGTCGAAGCGTGAATCGCGGTCCGAGCTCTTGCAATCGGGCCTGAATCATCGTGTTTACGGGCGGTGGCTTCTCCGCATCTTCATCCTCGTCGCTATCTTCATCAGCACTATCTTCATCGTCTTCTTCTTCGCTATTGTCGTCGTCATCCATCTCTACGCTCTTTCTCTTTTTGGATGAGCGCTTCCCTCTACCCTCCTTCATAGAATCGCGCACGTGATCGGGAACCTCCGCGGTCGCTAAGTGTCCCGCGTGCGGTAACCGACGACCCTTCTTTTCTTCAAACACGTAGCGATGATGTCTGAAGAATATGAAATCGCGTTGATTGTGAAACGTCACCACGCGTCGGCCTTTGAATTCGGGCTTTTGCGGAAACACCGACGCAAACATTCTCGACACTCGGTGCCCTAATCGCGTGCTAAAGTTGTTTAAAATCAACTCCGGGTAATGACTCGTCGCCCTCCCGTGACCTTTGATCTCCTTCGACAGCTTGAGAGAAGAGAGCTTGTACAAGCACGTTGGTCCTTCGGGAAGGTGGACGTGCAACATCCCGTTTACTCTCGCGCCTTTGCTAAATTTTTTATTCTCGTTAAACACCAACACATCCGTGAACCCTCTCGCCGTGCCATGCTTCACGATCTCTTTGACCTGATAATTCCTTCGCGCGTAGTAATACGCGTTCGGGATCACCGTGAACAAATTCTCCAAAAACTTGAACATGTCCCCGCTCGGCTTTCGGCTCGTCGTTATGATAATTTTCGGCGACGTCGCCTGACTGAAATACGACGCAAACTCATCCTCTGCGTCCTGTTCGACCACGTCCACGTCGTTTAAATCATCAATATGTGTCGCATCGCGCACTCTTTGATTCTCTATCGTCTTCGGGATCTGTCTCGGCGCCGGTTCTTCGCCCGCCTCGAGCGCGGCGGCTTCGGCTTTCTGTCGCGTCTCCCTGCGTTGCTTCTTCGCCACCGCGCGTTCGTGTCGAAGTTTGCCGTACACCTCGCTTCTTCGCTGTTTATTCTTTATTCCAGACGTCAGCGATCCGACCGTCTCCGCGCCGTCATCGTCCCTGCGCGTCGCGTCGCGTCGTCGTCGTCGTCAGTCGTCGCGTCGTGGCGGCGGCGGCGCATTCAACGCGCGCGCATCGCGCGTCGAGGACAGTGCGCGGGCGCGCGCGAACGCACCCGGTGAAACGTTTAGTCTTCTTCTTCACCGCGGCGACGCGACCCATGGCGAGGCGCGCGAGCGAGACGCGGCGCAGTGAAGCGCGAGCGAGACGCGGCGCAGTGAAGCGCGAGCGCGTCGAGGCGTGGTTTCTCGAGGTTGCAATCAGTCGCAAAGGCGGCGGCGCCGCGCTAAAGGCTAGTAAACTAAGACTAAATGAGCGCATCGACGCCGTTTCCATCGTCGTCGTCCGCGGCGACGTCGACGAGGAGGCGAGAGGCGAGATCGTCGTCGTCGTCGAACGCCGAAGCGCCTCGAATGTGCTTCGAGCGCGCGATTTCCGTCGGCCAATCGATGCAGAGCGCGACGCGAGTCATGATGCCAGCGTGCGTGGCGGTACCGACGACACCTCCGATGGCCAAACCCATGGCACCGTAGCCCTTGTACGCGAGCCAAGCGCTCAGGGGCAAGCCGACGACGTAATACGCGAAGAGCACGATGGGAGTGGCAAACGCTTGACGTCCGGCGCCTCGCAGAACGCTCGTGCTGACGCAACACACGGCGTCGAAAAAGACGTAGAAAGCGAGTGGAACCATCAGTTTCGATACGAGCGCGCGAACGTCATGGTCAGACGTGAACGCGGCGCCCCATCGCTCGCGCGAGAGATACACCGTCGCGGAAACCGCGACTTCGACGACGACGATCAAGCGCAACGCCACGGATGCGGCGAGCTTTGCGCGCGAAGCATCTTTCGCGCCAACCTCGTTCGAAACTCGCGTCGCCGTCGCGGCGCCGAAACCAACGGCCACCATGAACGCGAACGCGTTCGTCGCCTGGTAAATCGACATCGCCGAAATCGCGACGCTCGGATTTCGCAATTTCCCCGCCGCGAGCACGATGAACTCGCTCGCCCACCACTCGCTCATTAACAAAACTCCGGGCACGCCCAGCTTCAGAAACAACACCAACCCCTCGCGGTCGAACATCGTCTTAAAGCACACCCTCGACGCGCACGCGTCTCTGCGCTCCGCCAAAGCCTCGTCGCGTTCGCGAAACCATCCGTTCCGATTTCTTCTCAACCGCGCGTACGTCGCGTTCGCCGCGAACACCAAACTCGTGCTCACGCTCGTCGCGTACGCCGGCCCGACCGCACCGAACCCCATCCTTCGAAAGCACAGGCACACCGGCGCGTGTAACACCGTCGCCGCGACGCCCGCGCACGCGACGGGCCGCGTCGACCCCTGCGCCTGCAACCACGCCTGCGCGCACGCGTTCGCCGCGTACGCGAACAACCCCGGGCGCAATCCGCGCAAGTACGCCGCGCAGCTCCTCGCGATCGCCGCGTCGAAATTCCACGCCAACAGCCCCCCCTCGACGAACCGCCAGCCGATCGCCGTCGCCGTCGCCGTCGCCGCGCAGCACGCGAGCGCCCGCTGCGCCCACGCCCACGCCTCGCCGCCGCGCCCCTCCCCGTACGCCTGCCCCGCCAGCGTCACCAGCGCGCTCACCAACCCAACGACGACGGCGTTTCCCGTGACGTTCGCGATCGTGCTCGCGAGCGCCGCCCCCGCGAGTCCCGCCGTCGTCGCCGCGTCCGCGCCGACGAAGCCGAGCGAGATCAAGTCCCGCGCGCGGTTGCACAGCGACGCCAGCGTCACGGGCACCGCCAGCGCGACGTGCGCGCGCGACTCCGCCGCCGCGCCGTCGCCGGTTTTCATCGCCCGCGGGCCGAGATTTGATGGGTCTACCGCGCGCGTCGATGCGGGGACGCGCCCGCGGGGACGCTCGCGAACACCCGGGTGTGAGGGGGGGGACGAAACGACGTCGAACGCATCGACGACGCGCAATCGTCGACGCGCGCGACCGAACGAACGAACGAACGCGCGCGCGCGAAGACGGACGCGAACGCGGGGCGTCGACGCGCGCGATGAATCTCAGGGCGCCCGCGATCGACGCGCTCGGACTCGTCGCGCCGCGATCGGTGGCGATTCACGATTGGCGATTGCTGATTTTGTTGCAGGCGCTGCGGGGACTGGTGGCGTTTTACGTGCTGTACTCGCTGATCAACGGGAAGACGTACCTGCAGCAAGAGGTGCCGCACGGAACGATATCGAACATCGGGACGTCGACGGAGTATTTCGATGGACTCGTGGATAAGCACGCGTTTCACGCGTCGGGCGACGGGGCGACGACGACGGTGACGGCGTCGAACGGGGTCTCGCGAACGTTTGATTTGATGCCGTGCAGCGATGCGACGGCGATCGACGCGGCGTATAAGTTTAATCGGTCGTTTGGGTTCGAGTTCGATCACTTGATGTGCGCGTTTCTCGACTCGGACGAACTCGTGAGGGAGTTCCCGAGCGGCGGGATTTTCGTCACGACGCACGTGTACTACAAACTCGTCTACCGAAATTACCTCTCCGGCGGTTCGGCCGCGACGTGCGCGGCGGATACCTCGGGTCTCACGGTCGGGAGTAACCCGATCTTCACGAACGAAGGCGTATCTTATACGGTCCCTTTGCGGAAAAAGCTCGGCGACGTCTGTTACTACTCCAAGGAGTTTTCGTACCTACCGGTCGCGCCCGAGGCCATCGAAATCAGGATTGATCACACGTACGACACCGCTTCGGGCGTAAAAGCCGGCACGAATCCTCCGGTTTACGTTCGACGCGCTGGAAGCGACGTGGACATCAAGACATTCGCCGCCGGCGAGTCTGTCCGTCTCACCGTGGAAGAGATTCTCGAAGCCGTCGGCGTCGATTTGGACAAGCGTTACGCCGAAATCGATTCCGTGAATGAGTTGTTCGGCCAAGGAGTCGATGCTGCGAACACTCCAAAAATCAGGACGGGCGGTATGCGCGTCATCGCCAAGATGCTCTACTACAACTACAACCTCGACGGCAAAAGAAGCGCGACGGGCTCTCACGAACCGTACGCCGTGCTCGAGTTGACTCCTCGCCTGGCGTGGACAACTTTGGGCCAAGACGTCACTCATCGCGTTCCCAGCGAAGGTGAGCTCGCAGAACCCGTGAGTTTCGGCAGCGGGAACTCGGGACGACCGAAAGATAATTACTATTCCGACTGGGAACGTTACGGTATTTACGTGGAAGTTTCCTCCGCCGGCATCATCGCCACCTTCAACTTGGTGTACTTTGTGAATGTGCTCGTTTCGGGTCTCGTGCTCTTCGGCGTGTCCCAGATCCTGTGCATCCTCATGGCGACAACGTGCTTTGGCGCGAGATCGAAGATGTATTCTCGCATGCTGTACGAGCGCACGCACTTTGAACGCAACATCGCAGCCTACGGCGTTCAAGCAATCATCGCCGCTCAAATATTCAAGAACAGCGGCAAAACCGACGCGCTCACGGTCGATGATCTCACCGACCTACTCGAGTCGGCGTTCTCCCAATCGAAGGATGCGGAGAAGGGTGCAAACGTCGTCGTCGATGCGAAGCGCGCGTTTTCGCGCGACGAGTTGAAGCAAATGGCGTACTACATCATTCGCTCCGGCAACTTTGAAGCGGTCGAGAAATACAAAGAAAAACGCCTTCACCTCGGCGTCGACGAAGTCCACGACAAGACGATCAACATGAACGAGTTCATCGATCTCGCCACCAGCGGCGCGATCGACGTCCCGCTCGTCAAGTCTATAATCCACTCCAACGGAGTTGGCCAAATCGAGGACTCGACGCCGTCGCCAGCCGCGGCGGCGTGACCGCCCTCGGCGGCTTGAGAGACAAGGCATCGTCTCTCGTGTACATCATCAGCAGCCGCGCAAGACTCAAGCAAGACTCAAGTAAGACTCAAGTAAGACTCAAGTAAGACTCAAGTAAGACTCAAGTAAGCGACGCAACGCTCGCGCAGCGAACACTTGTTCAATAAGCATTTACTGTATACGCAGCACACGTAACGACGGCGCCGCGCCACGCGCCACATGTTCGCGCGCGCGCGCGCGGCACCGCGCGGCGACGTCGTCGTCGTCGTCGATCGCGCGGTGCGAACGACGCGACGACCGGCGTCGATTCGCGCGGCGAGCGGCGACGCGAACGCGATGGCCCCGTCGACGATTTTAGTCAACGACGCGAATGGACTGAGAATCCCGCGCGTCGGGCTGGGAACGTGGAAAGCGCGCCCGAACGAGGTGCGCGATGCGGTGCGCGATGCGCTCGGGGCGGGGTACGCGCACGTCGACTGCGCGGCGGCGTACGCGAACGAGAGCGAAGTCGGCGAGGCGCTGCGAGAGGCGTTCGAGCGCGGCGACGCGAAGAGAGAAGACGTCTTCGTGACGAGCAAACTGTGGAACGATCGACGACGGCCGAGGGACGTTCGAGAGGCGTTGATGACGACGCTGAACGATTTAGGGGTGGGATATTTGGATTTGTACCTGATTCATTGGCCGGTGGCGTGGAAACGAGGCACCGTGCTGCAGCCAGACGCGGAGGCGTCCATCGCGGAGTGCTGGAGCGAGCTCGAACAGTGCGTCGCAGACGGGTTGGTACGACATATTGGAGTGAGTAATTTTAACGAAGCGCAGCTCGCCGCGTTGTGTGATGATCCCAGGACGAAGATCCAGCCGGCGTGTAACCAAATCGAGTCGCATCCACTGTGGAGCAACGACTCGTTGGTCAAGTATTCGCAGTCGAAAGGGTTGACTGTGACGGCGTATTCGCCCTTGGCGCAGGGAGGGGAGTTGTTTGAGAACGAAATTCTCGTTGGATTGGCGAAAAAGTACGGTGTGACCCCGGCGCAGGTGGTGCTGAGGTGGAACGTGCAGCGCGACGTCGTCGTCATTCCCAAGTCGACTTCGGCGAAGCGCATCGCGAGCAACGCTGATTTGTTCGGCTTCGAACTGAGCGACGAAGACATGGATGCGATGAAGGTATTAGACGTCATGAAGAGCTGCGCGACGGCGCCATGGAGCGAATTCGCACCCGTTGCGTCTAGAAATAGATTTCTTCGCCCGCTCGGTCGCGCGATCTCATGGTTGCCTTTCAAGTTTATCGCAATGGACGTGCAACGCATGGGTCGAAGCGGATTCATTTCGTTGAGGGCGCCTTGGAAGTAAACAGCCGTGTCTTTAGATGGCGATAGTCGTTGGCTAGATAAATTTTGTGATTGATACAAAAATGTTCTACTTCCGCCGCCGCCGCCGCCGACGACGACGCTCGGTCACTTCAAGGCGTCTTGTGCACGACGTTTCCAGTAAACGGACACACAAACCCTTGTCCCGGTCGGAGGCTCGTCGGCAACGACGCCGCGGGATTGTTCAACTGCGCGCGCTCCCACGCCTCCACCCACGATCTATCGTCACCGCCGGATCCTTCGCGACTCGGCGGTCGAGGCGGGAGAAACGCTCTAGGCGTCTGCGCCGCCTCCTCTTCCTCTTCCAGCGCACACCGCGGCGGTGGCGTCATTTCCGACGTCGACAGCGGCGATAACTCGTACGACAACGGCGACAGTCCGGCGCCATCGTCCGGTGAGTCCGGCGCGAGTATCTCCCGCCTCGGCGATTTCATCCGCGTCTGCGACCCCGAAATCGTCGCCGCCGTCGACGCCCTCTCCGTCTCCAACGCTCGCACCCGCGCTCGCAGCGTCTCCATCTCCTCCTCCATCGTCCGCCGCGCCCGTTCGTGCCGCGCCGTCACTTCTCGCAGCAGCGTCTTATATCCCGCGCGCAGCGCCTCGACCGACTTCGCGTCGTCCAGCGCCGCGTCGACGCCTCGTCCTCGCTCGAACCGCGCCGCCGTCGTCGCCGTCGCGCCGACCGTCGGCACCGCCTTCGCGCGCCACGCGACGACGCCTCGCGCGTCGCTCGCCTCGCGCGTCCCGTCGTCGTCGTCGTCGTCGTCGTCGTCGTCGCGCGAATTCGCGTCGTCGCGAAACGTCATCGCCGCGCCGCGCGCGCGCGTCGCCGCCGCCGCCGCCGCGCCGCCCTCGCGCGCGCCGCCGCGCGTCATCGCGCTCAGCGCCTCGGCGCGCGCGCGCCAGAACGCGCTCGTCGCGCCGTCGCGCGTCATGCTCTCGCGACAGCTCGCGCGCGATTCGAACGCCCGTCGTCGCCCGCGCCGCACACGATGACGCCCGCGCGACGGCGGCGCGTCGTCGTGTTCGGAGACTCGCTCACGCAGCGTTCGTTCGAGCCGCACGGGTTCGGCGCGGCGCTGGTGCGCGACGGCGACGCGAAGACGATGGATTCGAACGAGCGATGTCGCGACGACGACGCGCGCGACGACTGACGCGCGCGACGACGACGGCAGGCGAATCGGTACGCGCGCACGTGCGATGTGTTCAATCGCGGGTACGGGGGGTACAACTCGCGATGGTGCGCGCGCGAGGACGTCCTGGACGGGGCGTTCGCGGCGGACGCGCGGTACGAGGGGCGGACGTTTCTGGCGACGGTGATGCTGGGGACGAACGACGCGACGCGAATGCGCGACGCGACGGCGGAGCGAACGAACAGGGTGAGGGTGGAGTTGGAGGAGTACGCGAAAAACATGCGAACGATCATCGCGCGGGCGGTGGAGACGTCGGAGATCGTGGTGGCGATGACGCCGCCGGCGGTGGACGAACGACGACGCGTCGAGGCGCAACGCGAAAGATGGGGGGAGGACTGGGTCGGAGGACCGTTCGAGGATCATCGACCGGACGTCGAGGCGTACGGGAAGGTGCTCGTGGACGTGGTGCGCGAATTTCAGGAACGTCGACATCGCGTCTACGCGTTGGATTTGTACGCGGAGACGCGCGCGGCGATGGAGCGCGGCGCGGTTTTGTTTGAAGACGGCGTGCACTTCGGCGAGGACGGACAACGATTCGTGACGGAGAAGTTATTTCAAGTTTTAGATGGTTTGGATGCGGATCCTTCGGTGCCAGACTTTCCGTACGGGCACGAGATTCGAAACCCAGAGCGTGCGGCGATGAGCGCGGAAGAAGTGTTTGACGATCACGAAGCGAGACGTCCGAAAGAAGTGCTGGAACCTTGAATTGCAAGAGAAATGTAATGTATACTATAGTACTGTGCGCGATGCGAGAAACAAAATCACAAAATCGCGTTTGTCGGTTTGTGGTGTGCGACTTTACGACTCGTCGGCGCTGTCTTCGACCGATCTCATGATCACGCCTTCTTCGACCGAGATAACGTCTTCAAACTTCGGTCGCGTGTTCTCCGGTGCTTTCGCTTGGACCTGCTGCTCAATCACGTCGGTTTTATCGTTCACCTCCGGGGCGTTCGTCTTGAGAACGCGAGCACGCACCTCCTTGGGCGCGCGTTCAACTTTTTTCACCTTCTTCGTCGCGAGAGTCGCGAGATTCGCGCGCTTGTCCGATCGCTTCATCATCTTGAGCGTATCCGCCATGAGAGCGACGTGCAAGCCATCCGTAGCGGCCATTTTCATGAGTCGTCCCTTTCCAGGATCGTGCGCCAAGTGATTCGCCGCGACCTGTCGGGACGTCGGCGTGCGGTAATAACGGCCATCCGAGCCCATTTCCCACGCGAGCACTTGGTCCGTCAAGCACGCGTCGAGGACTTCTTGTAACTCGGTTTGGATCTTCGGATCGTACACACGCGTGATGACCTCGACGCGTCGAAGTAGATTACGACGCATCAAATCCGCGGACCCCATGTAGAACTCGGGTGATCCGTTGTTTTCAAATCGGAACGCGCGGTGATGCTCGAGAAAACGCCCGACAATGGAGACGACTCGAATGTTTTCTGAGACGCCGGGGATGCCCGGTCTAACGCGGCAGATGCCTCGAATGATGAGATGAATCTTCACACCTGCCTGCGAAGCGCGATACAGCGCGGCGCATATTACCGCGTCGTCAAGGCCATTCATTTTAGCGATGATGGACGCCGGCTTTCCTTTGAGAGCGTTCTCTGCTTCGCGTTCAATCATCTCCACGAATTCATTTTGCATGCGCAACGGGGCGACGATGAGCTTGTTGAACCGTTCTTGGTAGTGATGGCCCATGAGAAACTTGAACAAGTTACTCACATCATCGCCAAGCTGGTCGTCACGCGACAACAAACCGAAATCCGTGTAGATACCCGCCGTCGATGGGTTGTAGTTGCCGGTACCGATGTGCACGTACTTGACCAACTTTTTACCTTCGCGACGCACGACAAGCGACGCCTTCGAGTGCGTCTTGACCCCCTTGACACCGTACGCAACGTTGCATCCGGCGGTTTCTAAGCGCTGCGCAAAACCCACGTTTCTTGCTTCGTCGAAACGCGCCTTGAGCTCGACGAGCACGGCTACTTGCTTACCGTTTTCAGCCGCCTTGATCAAGGCTCTGACGATGGGCGAATTGTCGCTCGTGCGATAAAGCGTAGACTTGATTGAAAGCACATCCGGATCTCGCGCGGCTTCTTCGATGAACGCCTGCGTTGATGTAGCGAAAGAGACGTACGGGTGATGCACGAGGATGTCTCCCTCAGAAATCGCGCTGAAAATGGTGCCTTCGCTTCCGCGAATTTGTTCCAAACGTGGATGCGTTCGCGGCGACCACGGTGGGTAAAGCATCTCGATATCCATGCCAAAATTTACCGGTAATGAATCGATTGTACCGAAACCGAGTGGCGCGCGATGAGGTACGGTAATGACGTCCGTGAGCGTGATGCCGTCGAGAGAGTCGATCAATTTATCTCGAATGTACTCGGGCATCGTGTCCTGGACTTCGAGGCGAACAAAAGACGCAAACCGACGCTCTCGCACCTCGTCTGCCATCATCTCGAGCAAATCTTCGGCTTCGTCTTCATTACGCTCTATGTCGGCATTGCGCGTGACGCGAAACACGTGCGTATCACGAATATTGCATCCTCTGAAGAGTTTCTCCATGTTCGCTTCGATAAGCTGCTCGAGCGGCAAAAATCGCTGTTCGCTGGAATCTTTGCTATCGCCGACTCGAATCCAACGCTCGAGCGCGGCGGGAACGCTCACGATGGCAAACTTTTCCTGCTTGAACGCATCTTCGAGTTCGACCGCGATGGAAAGCGAGAGGGAACCGAGAAACGGAAACGGGTGGCACGGATCTATGGCGCGAGGATCGAGCACCGGTTCGATTTGAGCCTCGAAATAGTCTCCGAGTTTCGTTCTCAAGTCCTTACTCAGATCATCGTATTGCTCCAAGTAGATATTGTGCGCCTTCAAAGCTGGAACGATGTGATCCTCCAACAAAGCCGCTTGTGCGTCCACTTGTCGCTCCACCTCCGCCGCGACGTTTTGCAACGTCTCCTGCGGCGTCCACACCTCCCGTCCGCGCTGCTTTACCAAGTTCTCCAAACCCGCCGCCGCCTGTCGCTTGATCGCGCCGACGCGCTTCGCGAAGAACTCATCCAGATTTCTCGCGCTGATCGCCACGAATCGCAACCTTTCAAATATCGGCACCTCTTCGTTCGCCGCCATCGCGAGCACTCGCCAGTTAAACGCCAACCACGACATCTCCGCGTTAAACACCGGATCGCTCTTCACCAGCGTCTCCACGTCGTACTCGCTCAGCGCATCCTTATCTTCCTCCATTCCTTCCTGCGCGAACGGCGGCGTCACCGTGCGCATGGCGGCGATCGATTCGTTGAACACGTCTCGCAGCTCTCGCGCGTCGACGACGCTCTTCTCGTGCAATTCTTCACCATTCGCGGCGATCGCTCGCGTCTCCCCTCGCACCGCACGCTTGCTCCCTCGACGCACCGCCGCGACGCGCCCACCGCTCGCGCGCGCGTCGCCCGCCGCGCTCGCGCGCGCATCGCGTCGCACGAAGACGATCTCGCGCGCGACCTCGCCGCGTCGACAGATCGTCGAAACGACGCCTCGTCGCGCGCGCGCGCCCGGCGTCGCGCGCGCGCGCGGCGCGCCCGGCGTCGCGCGCGCGACGACGCTCGCGCGCATCGCTCGCGTCGCCGCGGCGTCGCGGCGCGCGTCACCGCGGCGTCGAAGAATGCCATCGCGTCGAATCCGCGTCGGCGCGTCCGCGACGCCGCAGTGACGCGCGCGGGGCGGCTTCGCGCGCGCGCGCGCGAGCGCCGGTCGAGCGTCGCGCGACGCGCGCCGCGCTCGACGCCGACGCGGATTCGACGCGCGCGGCGCGCGAGATGCCGCGCGCGAGGGCGAAAGACGGCGCGCGCGTCGTTCGCGCGATTTCGACGGCGCGCGACGCGGCGCGCGACGCGCGCGCGCGCGCGCGCGATGGACGACGATGGACGTCGACGCGCGCGCGCGCGGGCGCGGAGGCGTCGACGTCGGCGCTCGGGAGCGGGTTGGACTTTCGAGCGCTGACGCGCGCGGGCGAGACGGCGAGCGCGGCGTACGCGAGGCTGTGCGCCGAGGGCGTCGTGCGCGAAGACGAGGCGCAGAGACACGCGCTGAAAGCGCTGGACGTCGTCGGAGGGCGCGCGAGAGGGACGCGGCGGAGGGAAGGACTCGGCGCGGTGGGCGCGGGGGGAGGGTGGTCGTTCGCGGGGTGGCTCGGCGGCGACGCGAGCGCGAAACGCGAGGTCGAAGCCGGAGAGGGGGGGGCGTACGTGCACGGGGGACCGGGAAGCGGGAAAACGTTTGTGATGGATTTGTTTTACGCCACGCTGGACGGTGAACACGGCGTGGAGAAGCGTCGGGAGCATTTTCACTCGTTTATGCTCGAGACGCACACGCAGTTGCACAAGTTGAAGGACTCGGATAAGAACATGGACACCGTGGGTCAATACGCGTCGGCGTTGGCGAGAAAGATGCGCGTGCTGTGCTTGGACGAGTTTCAAATCGTCGACGTCGCGGACGCGATGATCATCAAGCGTCTGCTGGAAAATCTCTGGGCCGAGGGCGTGCTGGTGGTGACGACGAGCAACAGACATCCGGATGAGTTGTACAAGAATGGGTTGAATCGCGCGCAGTTTTTGCCGTGCATAGCGGAAATTAAAAGACGATGCATCGTGCACGAGATGGCGAGCGATCGCGATTATCGTCTCACTGGACGCGCACGGAGTGAGGAGGACCAAGCGATGTGGAAATCCGGCGGCGACGAAGCCGAGCGCGAGCGTTGGCTGGTCGAACGCTTGCAAGTGCTCGCGGGCGAGCGCTCGTTCAAACCGCTACAAATAGCGATCGGTGGACGCCTCGTGCACGTCCGGCGCGCGGGTGGTGGCATCGCTCACTTTGATTTTAACGAGTTGTGTGACAGCGCTCTGGGCGCCGCCGATTACACCGCCCTCGCGAGCATCTTCAACTCCATAGGCGTCGGGAACGTGCCGACTTTGAGCTCAGACAGACTCGATCTGGTGCGAAGATTCATTACATTCATAGATGTCATGTACGAGCACAAGGTGAAACTCCTCGTGAGTGCGGATGCGTCGCCTGAAGAGCTGTACCGCGCGAGCGCCGGCGACGGATCTCGCAAAAACGCCGCCCGCGACGAAGAGTTCGCGTGGGACCGCGCAGCGAGTCGACTCGCGGAGATGCAGTCGAAAGAGTTTCAAGAGGCACCTTGGAATCCAAAAGCTGGGAGCTGGTTGCTCGAACAGGCGCGCGTCACCGAAGTCGTTCCAGCGCAGGTTCTGCGCTCCTTGTGGCAACGCTACGACCGCAACCGAGACAACGTTTTGGACGAAACCGAGCTCGAGTGTTTGGTGGGCGACTTGAACCAGTTGCGAAGTGGACACAGGCACGTGTCCGAAGAACAATTAGACGCCGTGATGTCCATCGTGCGTGGATCGAAAAATTTGCGCGAAAATCGATACATGACGTACGAAGAATTCACGCGATACGGGCACGCCGCCATGCTCGAATGCATGCGCGACCGCTAGCGCGCGATGCCGCTAAACTTCACATTTATCATATTCATTATTTCACGCGTAGTTAGCACAACATCTTTACATCTTCGAACGCGTGGCGCTCAGGGCTTCCTTTAAATCCCGCGGCACCGGCGTCGGTCTCCGCGTTTCCGCGTCCACGGACACGTACGTCACCAATCCATCGAAGCACGCGCCCCCATCCACCGTTCCGACGTACTCCACGTCAAAGGACGTCGTTCCCCACCGAGGCACTCGACACGCGATCCGCACCCGATCCAGAAACTTGGCTGACTTTTTAAAGTTCCATTTGCTGCTCGCGGCGACAGCCACGCTTCGCCCGCACGTCCACGCCCAGTCTTTCCCCATCGCCCGCTCCAACCACGCGTCGAACGCGCAATCGGCGTACACCGGATAACTGCCGTTGAACACCACGCCTTGTCCGTCCGTCTCGCTGAACCGAACGACCACGACGTGCTCGTGCGACATCGAAACCCGCGACGCGACACCGACCGACACTTTTCCGTCGACACTTTTCCGACGCCGCGCGATGCGATTAGTTTTTACGGCCGTTCGCGGACGTCAGGAAGGCTGCGCACGCGACGACGACGTGCCAGACGAACAGACTGCGGCCTCTCGCGTTGCGCTCGCGCTGTGCGGGATCGGTGTCGCCGGGCGCGGTCATGATTCGCGCGATTGTGACGCGACGGGGTCCCACCAGCGGTCGTTCCCCTGGATCGAGGCGGCGCGGCTGCCCGTCGAAACGCGACGGATTCGAGGCTCTATCGGCTACAACGCTAGACGCGACGGTGGTTCGGGTGCATGACTATGATTTCGACGCGATCGTAAAGTGCTCGTGGCGCACGCGAGCGGCGTTCATGTCCTGTCGAAGCGCGGCGAGCGCGGCTTCCTTGACGACGTGACGAAGCTCGGCGCCCGTGTAACCGACGGCGACGCGAGCCAACGCGTCGAGATCGACGTCGTCGTCGAGCGTCACGTCGCGGGTGTGGACGCGTAACGCCTCTACGCGACCGATGAAGTCGAGTGGGGGAATCTCGAGCACTAAATCGAGTCTTCCTGGGCGCGTGAGCGCGGGATCGAGACTCTTCGGGCGGTTCGTCGTCGCCATCACGAGCACGCCGCCCGCGGTAGAGGGCGCGGTCTCTAACCCATCCATCTCCGTCAAGAACACCGAAAGCAGGCGAGTGGCGACGTCGTGCGCGCCGTCCGACGCGCCGTCGCCGCGAGATCCGCACATACCGTCGATTTCGTCGAGAAGAAGAACCGCCGGCGCCGACTTGCGCGCCTTGGCAAACGTACTGCGAAGAATCTTTTCACCTTCGCCCAAGTATTTGCTGAACACGTCCGCGGCGGAAAGCGCGATAACCGTCGCGCCCGATGCCGTGGCTGCGGCGCGCGCGAGCGTGGTCTTCGCGCATCCTGGAGGTCCGTGCAAAAGAATACCCTTTGGCGGTCGCAAGCCTAGACGCTTGAACGCGTCTGCGTGGTGCAACGGCCACTCTACCGCTTGTCTAAGCCGCTTCTTAACGTCGGCTAAACCGCCAATGTCATCCCACGTGATCGGCGGCAAATCGATCGCGACGCCACGCACGACGGACGCGCGCACGCGTGAGCGAGACGCTTGAAAATCAGCCATCGACACCGTCATCTCGCTGTCGCCGTCCTCGCGTCGATTTTGAATCGCACGCATCGCGGCTTCGCGGCAAAGCGCCGCGATATCTGCACCGCTGTACCCTTTACTATCGAAAGCGACGATGTCCAACGCGACATCGTCGGCGAGCGGAATCGACTTCGCGTGAAGTTTGAGGATTTCTGCGCGCTCCATCGCGTTCGGTAGCGACAACTCAACCTCGCGATCGAATCTACCCGGTCGACGAAGCGCAGGATCGATGGCGTTCGGCCGACTCGTCGTGGCAACGACGGGAACGACGACCTCGTCAGACTCCCCTGCGCCGTCCATTAACGTCAAAAGCTGCGCCACGATTCTCGTCTCGTGCGCGCTCGTTTCTTGCCTCGTCGGACACAACACGTCGAGCTCATCGATCATGATCACGCACGGCGCGCCCTTCGTCACCTCTTTCCGCGCGCGTTCGAATATCTTACGCAAACGCTTCTCGCTCTCACCCGCGTACGCGCCCACGATGTCCCCGCTACTCACCCCTAAAATCGTCGCCCCCGCCTCGGCCGCCACCGCGCGCACCGCCTCCGTCTTTCCCGTACCCGGCGGTCCATGCAAAAGTAAGCCTCGAGGAAACCGCACGCCGAGCCTTCGCGCTTCGCTCGCGTACCGCATCGGCCACACGATGGCTTGACGCAACGCGTTCAAAGCTTCATCGCACGCGACGACGCGCGTCTCCGCTCGAGCCGCCGCCGCGTCGCCGCTCGCCGCGCGTCCCGTCTCTTCATCCGCCCCGAGCATCTCAACTCGTTCGATCACCGTCGACGCCGTGATGCGCCACGTCACGCTCCTATCGTCGCTCCCTCGCACGCTCGGCTCGACGCGTTCGACGACGACGCGCTCGCGTTCGCCGCCGCTCGTCGACGCCGACGCGCCGACGCGCACGACGCGTTCTCGCAATCCTCGCTCGAGCGCCGCCGGCGTCACGCTCACCGGCGCTCGCACGCGCACGCGTTCACACGCGATCGGTTTCGCGTCTAAGCGCTCGATCGTGCCCTCGTACGCGTCGCGTTCGTCGAATTCTTTCGCATTCGCATTCGCCGCCGAATCTGCCTCGCGCACGCTCGCGTCGATTTCTGCGCACAGCCCGGGCTTTTCGTCCCACGGCTCGAGCGCGCACAGGAAGACGAACTCCTCGTCCGCGCTGTCGCCCGCGCGAGGGCGTCTGCGCAGGCGCACGCGCACGGGGGCGCCGAGCGGTAGACGCAGGGCGTCGACGACGTCGCGGGAACATCGCGCGCGCTGGGCGCTCGAGCGCGCGATGCGCGCGACGTCGACGCGAACGACGTCCATGTGAATGCGCACGCGCGCGACGCGCGATGGGGCGCGCGACGTCGTGTGGAGAGTGAAAGAATGAGTGTACGCTATTACACGCTGGAGAGCCGTCGCCTTCGCGAACGCGATTACTTGTCCTCGCGATTACTTGTCCTCGTTCGACATGTCGAGGAGCTGCTTGAAATAATCCACCGCGCTGGCTGCGGTTTTCTTCGTTTCGTTGGTGTTTGTCTTGCGCGTGATGACGCTGCGCAGGGATGAAATGGTCATCGATTTGACGACGTCTTCGGCTTCGACGTCTTGAACCGAAATACCCATGGACTCGGCGTATTTGGATTTGAGATCGTCGAGCTCGCCGGCCACTTTTTTGGACTCTTCGAGAACCTTGAGTTCTTCATCGCTCAGGTTCACAAAGTCGCGGAGACGCTTTTTGGCCTCGTCGAGGGAAACGCGGAGGCGCTTGATCTCCACGGCGTACTCATCGCGTTCGGTTGCCGTCTGCTCAAACGAACGTTCGAGCGCAAGTCTGTCGGCCTCGAGCTGCTTTTCTCGATCGGAGACGCTAAGCCTGAGGCTCTTTTCGGCTTTAGACTTTTCTTCCGCGACGATTTTGAGCGCTTCTTCGCGACTCGCTTTGAGCGCCGCGTCCTTCGCCGCGATGGTGTCTCTCAGTCGTGCCTCGTACGATTCGCGAAGCTTGGCGATATCGATCTCGCTTCGCTCGCGAAGTTCCTTGAGACTCGCTTGAGTTTTGGCTATCTCTTCGGCGTAAGCGTCAGCGTCGCCACGTCTGCCGGTCGAGGTCGCAACTTCCTTCTCAACAATCTTTTCAACCTCAACAATCTTCTCGACGACCTTCTCGACTATTTGCGGCGGTCTGCCTGTTTGCCCGGCGCGCTTTTCCGCGTCGCGCACAGCCCGTTGAAGCGTTTCAACTTCTTGACGGAAGTCTACGACTAGCTTATCAAACTGCGCGTTGAATTTGGCTTCAATTTCCAGATCACGATCGTTGAGCATGTTTTCAAAGTTGGCAATTTTGGCCTTGAGTTTATCATTCGCCTTCTTCGCCGTCGCACGAAGCGCCGCTTCAGATTTTGAGCGTTCGGCGGCGGCGATGGCCAATTGATCGCGCAACGCCTTCTTCGCTGTGGTTTCCGCCTCTCTCAGAGCCGCGATGTATTCACGCTGTGCCGCGAGCTTGGCACTCTCGGTGAGCTTCTTTGCCGCTGCGATTTCAGTGCGCAAAGTCTTTTCCATACGGTCGCGCTCCGCCTTCGCAGCTTCCATCGCGGACGCCAACTTCTGGTTCGCAATCTTCTCAGAGTTTGCGAGCTGATTTTCGAGTGTAGAAACTTTGGATTCCAAAGCCTTAAGCTTTGATTCGGATTCGATGCGCATTGCTTTCTCTACCGCCTCGATTTCAGCCTTTTGTGCCGTCTTAAATTCGCTCAGTTTCTTCACGGCGGCTTCAAGATCACGCTCGAGCGTCGCAACCTTGCTAGGCGATTGAGCGGGCTTGCTCTTCTGTATGACTGACTCCGTCGGTGTAGACGCGTTCGTCTCCTTCATCGAGCGATTCGACGCGCCGAAGAGACGTTCAAAGAGCGAAGGCGCGGAAGTCTTCGCCGCTTCTTCAGCCGCCAACGCCGCTTCTTCAGCCGCCAACGCCGCATCTTCCTTCGCTTTCGTAGCTTCTTCCTTCGCTGCAAGCAACTGATCGCGCAAAGTAACCATTTCACTTTGCGCCGCACGAAGCTTACGCTCGGCGTCTTCGCGCGCGGCTCGTTCAGCTGCAACCTTGCCTTTGTTGAATTCAAAGAGAGGGCGCTGAACGGAGGTTTCCGATACCACCTTCGATGACGAAGATTGCTTCTTTGCGACATCGAGTTCATCAGTGAGTGCACCAACGCGTTGCTCATAAAAGGCGATCTTCTCTGCGAGAGTTACTTGCTCGGATTTCAATCTTCGCTCGAAGTCTTCCTTCATCAAAAGCATCGAACGGGACCATTTCGCCTCCGCTTCGGCAAACTCGGCCTGAACACTCGCAAGTCGATACTGGACATTCTCCATTTTCTTCGCCTGTTCCGCATAATCCCTGTGCGCACGTCTGATTTGCTTCTCAAGTTCGCGTTCGCGTGACTTGAGTTGCTTGTTCATTAGCTGCGCCGAGTCTCGCACGCGTTCTTTGAAGTCTTCGCGCAACGCGGCGAGAAGAACTTCAACCTCTCGCGTGTGCTCCTTGCTTTCTTGAATCTTTTGGTTGAATTCTAAAGCAGCATCAGCCATTGTTTGAGCGACAGCGCGAACGATCTCGTCATTGTGCTTTTCCTTCATCGCGTTCATTTCAGAAATTCTAGAACCCAACATCGCCTGACTATTTTGATACTTGACCAAAATATCTGCTCGTTCGGATTCAAGACTGCGCACATTCGCTTCGTACGACTTTGCTTGATCTTTCCAAGCAACGGAGTCGAATTGCCATGCGTCACGTTCTTGCTCCAACTTGGCCATTTTACGAAGCATTTGTGCGACGGCAGCAGTCATCTCGTCATCCTCATCAAACGACGCCGAGGCGTTTTCGGTAAGACGCGCCAAATCGAGCGCATACTTTGTCTCTGCGTCGGCAACCGCACGTTCTCGCTCTTCGTTCAGGCGCGCCACGGTTACCGCGAGCTGTTCTTGAGCATCAGCTTGGAGCTTGGCGATGGCTGCGACGGTATCATCGCCGCTTTTAAGCTTGGACTCAAGCTCGGAGATGCGTTGCTTGTACTCTTTGACAGTGGTTTCACTCTCGGCGGCAAAAGTAGAAGATGCGTTACTGACGGCGTCCTTCAACTCTGCTTTGAGTGCCGCGATTTCATTCGCTGAAGCTGAACTTTTTTGTTCAAACTCCAATGTCAAACGCGATATTTCCTCACGAAGCTTGACTTCGCGCTCTTGCGCATCGCGTGCTTCAGTCTCTGCAGCTGATAACAGCACAGTTTGATCTTTGATCTGAGCATTCACAGCATCAAGGGACGCGTCCTGTCCCTGGGAAGCGCCGATGATGCTAGCAAAAATTCCACCTCGATCGCCTTTCGCCTTGTCCAAAACAGCCTTGTATTTCTCTTCAGCCTTTTGCATGCCCTTGCGAGCTTTTTCTAGTTCCTTTTCTAGTCGTCGCTCGGAATCCAGCTTCTCAGACTGTAGTCTTGTCGTGACCGATAGCACATCTTGATCACGCTCAGCGCGGACGGCTTTGATTTGCGCTTCCAAGTCGAAGATATGCTTTTCCACGTCCGGGCTGCTCCTCTTAGCTTGCGTAGCGAACTCCGCTTCAAGTTTCTCAAGCTTTTCTTGAAGCGCGTCGCGCTGCTTCTTGAGACGCTTGACTTCGCCAGTGCTTCCCTCGAACTTGTACGTGACAGATTGGGGAAGGGTGTACTTAACTACACTCTTCTCACGCTTTTGCTGTTGTTTGCGTTTAAACGCATCCAACTCCTTGCGAGCCTCAGTGACTTCAAGCCTGAGCTCTGCTTCCGTCTCCGTCGCCGTGCGCTTGAGAGTCTTATTGAGCTTCTTTATCGTCGATTCGTAACCTTCGGAAACCTCTTCTAGTTGAAGTTCCAGTCGCTTGACTGTCGCCTCGTACTCCGCGGCGATTTCATCAGCCTGTATCTTCGCAGACCTCTCAACTTCTTCGAGTTTTGCTTTCCACAAGTCCTCAGCTTGCTTTACCTTTGTAGTTTCATCGCTCGCGAGAGAAGTTTTCATGGCGTTTTGCAGGGTCTCGATCTCGAGAGTCTGAGCCGTGATCAGCGCCTCTTTTTCTTCTTGGAAGAGCTTTGACTCCTGCGATACGCGGTCATCCGCTTCCGACTTGACCAAAGCAACCAACGCTACTCGATCAGCCTCCGCTGACGCCTGAATTTCAGCGACGGCTTGGATAAGCTCTCGTTCGGCGCTTTCGTTGGCATCGGCGAGTTGCTTCTTCAGAGCTGCAACTTGGTCATCAATCGTAGCGGTCTCTGTGTCCGTTTTCGACGTCGATTTCATGTTCGCGATAGTTTGCTCGTAGAGCCGCTTGGACTTTTGCATCTCGTCAAGTTGGGATTCAAGGCGTGTGACTTGCGCTTGAAGCGCGTCGCGCTCCTTCTCTAGCGATGCATCTACCTTGTTGCCAGTAAACTTATATGTCACTGTTTGAGGCAGCGTGTACTTGATGCCACCCTTACTTTTTTGCTTGAGGTCTTCGAGGTCCTTTTTCGTCGATTCGACTCGTTTTCTAAGTTCACTTTCGCTAGACTTAGATGCTGCGAGCTGCGCTTTAATTTTCTTCATCTCATCGTCGTCACTCGACACCCACGCAGTAGAAGATTGAAGCGCATCAATTTTACCTTGATACTCTTGCTTCAACCGATCAATCTGTGCATCCTTGGCTGCTTCGACCTCACGAATCTTCTGTTCCCAGAAAATAGATGATTGAGCCTCGGCAGTGGCTACCTCAGCCGTGAACTCAACCATAGCGTCTGCGGACTGTTTTATCGCTTCGTTTCGCATCATCGCATACAGCGCGCGGCGCTCGCCAGCGCTTGAACGAGACGAAGCGTCGCGTTGCGCCAGCTCGGAAGACGCAAAGGCCTGAATACTAGCGACGGCCTCGACGAGCTGTTCCTCGGCGATGGCTTTTTGCTCTTGCAAACGCCACGCCTGCTCAGACAGCTGCTTCTTGAGATCCAGGATCATGGCATCCTTCGCCGCTGACTCGTCGCTCCCAGCGGTCGTCGCCGCGGGCACGGCGGGCGCCGCGCGTGCAGACGCCTTGAGTGACTCAATCTTCGCGTCATACTCTCGCTTGGTCTTCTGCATTTCCGTCAGCTGCGACTCGAGCGCGCTGATCTTGGCCTGCTGAGCCTTCATCAGCTTGTCGTCCGTGGAACCGCCCTCGAATGTGTACTTGATAAACTGCGGAAGTGTGTACTTCACACCGTTCTTCGACGCAGTCTTGAGCGACTGAAGTTCGGCTTTCGCCGCGTCGACTTGACCTCGGAGTTCGAGTTCGATCGACGAGCGCTTGGAGAGCTGCGCCTGCAGGTCGGACACGACGCTCGAGAGACCATCACTACCAGACGCCTTGGACATTGATGCCTTGAGCTCCTCGAGTTCACGCAGTGATGCGTCGAGCTGCGCCTTCTCGGCCGCCGCCGCCGCTTGCAGCTTGGCATTATCAGCGAGGATCGTCGCGACAGCCGCGTTAACTTGCTCTTCGGCATCGTTTTCGGCATCCTGCAGCTTCTTGTTGAGGGCGTCGATTTCGGCGCTTCTGTCAGAAACACCGGTCGTAGTGCTCGCCTTACTGGCCGCCCGGACTCGTTCGATCTCTTCGTTGTGTGCCTTCTTCAGAGCAACCACGCGCTGCTCAAACTGAATCTGCGCGTCACGAATGGCGTCGTTCACTTGAGCGCTCGTGTCCACAGGTGAACTGGACGACGCGCGCAATGACGCCTCCAGCTGTTCGTTCTCAGCCTTGAGCTCAGCGACGGCCTCGACGAGCTGTTCCTCGGCGATGGCTTTTTGCTCTTGCAAACGCCACGCCTGCTCAGACAGCTGCTTCTTGAGATCCAGGATCATGGCATCCTTCGCCGCTGACTCGTCGCTCCCAGCGGTCGTCGCCGCGGGCACGGCGGGCGCCGCGCGTGCAGACGCCTTGAGTGACTCAATCTTCGCGTCATACTCTCGCTTGGTCTTCTGCATTTCCGTCAGCTGCGACTCGAGCGCGCTGATCTTGGCCT
>Ga0257114_1000360_pt1 | contig 35594 bp, 34 predicted proteins | sample SI112_10mmetaG_FD_190149 | JGI IMG/M metagenome (GOLD analysis project Ga0257114, IMG submission 190149) | Marine microbial communities from Saanich Inlet, British Columbia, Canada - SI112_10m | ecosystem: Environmental > Aquatic > Marine > Inlet | place: Canada: British Columbia | collected...
AAAGACAATATCACTACTGCGATTACAGTCCATATTAGTAAATTTTTAATTAAATCACTCATTTATTATTTCCTTAGAATCATTCTATTTTTAAGACATATATTTGTCAATCAATTAACTCTCTTAAATACTATATCAGTCTTTGAACTCAATACAAATTAGGTATACCTCATTACTCTTTTTTTTAGAAGAGGGCGGCTTAAAAACATTGATTTTACTAAAGTTATTATTCAATGTTTTTAATGTCATTTCAAAACTACTCCCTAAAAAATATTTCATTATCAATATCCCTTTAGGTTTTAATTTAAATCTACAAAACCCTAATATATTTAATGCAATATCAGAGAAATTACTTTGATCTACATCGCTTATACCAGTAATGTTAGGGGCAATATCAGATAATACAAGGTCTAACTTAGAATCTTTCTTGTCAAATAGCTCCATATATGAGTCATAGTCCCCGATATCTTGTTTAGCAATATATACTCCATCAACTGGTTCTACGTTTAATAAGTCTATTCCAACTATAAAATTAATATTTTTAAATTCTCTCAAAACTTGTAGCCAGGAGCCAGGAGCACAACCAAGATCAGCAACTGAACTTACTTTTCTTAAGAAATTATATTTCTCATCTATAGCTTTTAGCTTATAAGCAGCGCGGGATCTATATTTATCTTGTTTAGATTTTTTTACAAAAGGGTCTTCTGCATGCCGCCTAACCCAGTTAAATGTTTTATTAACCTTTGTCATGATTTAAATTATATCATTGAAATAGATTATTTTGGTTGATATGATGCTGTATGACTGAAATTACCTTACAAGGAAATAAAATTAATACTAATGGTGAAACACCAAAAGTTGGTGAAGAAGCTCCTGATTTTTTATTAGTAGACTCTGAACTGAATAATGTGACTTTATCTGCATATAAAGACAAGTATATTGTTCTTAACATAATTCCTAGTCTTGATACTCCAGTATGTCAAAAATCAACTAAAATATTTAATGAGCGAATAGCGGCAATGTCTGATGTTGTTGTTTTGGCTGTTTCAGCAGATTTACCGTTTGCTATGAAAAGATTTTGTACCAGTGAAAATATAAATTCAGTAATACCTTTGTCTATGATGAGATCTAGAAATTTTGCCAAAGATTATGGAGTCTTACTAGTTGATGGGCCATTATCTGGGATAACTGCGAGAGCAGTAATTGTAATTGACAAAAATAATAAAGTCATTCATTCAGAATTAGTGAATGAAATTGCTAATGAACCTAATTATGATGATGCTTTAAATTGCATATCATAATTAAATGAGTTTCACAAAAAAAGTTCTAATTTCTATGTTGTCTGGTATTATCGCGGGCATTTTAATTAATAACTTTTTACTTCCAAATGATTTTATAGAATATTATTTAATCAACCAAATATTCTTCACTATATCGTCCCTATTTTTAATATTACTTAAGATGATTGTGTTGCCTCTGATCTTTGTATCAATTATCTCAGGAATTGTCTCCATTAATGATGTTTCAACCCTCGGTAGGCTCGGTATAAAAACATTTTCGTTATATATTTTAACTACATTGGTTGCTATTACTTTTGCATTGTTTATATCTAGTTTTGTTAGCTATGATTCTGTGGGGCAAATTACAAATGATATACAAAGTAATGTAGCTAGGAATATCGATCAAAAGAATATAATTCTAAGCATTTTTCCAAGCAACTTTTTTTCAGCTTTAGCTAATGGTAATGTAATTCAAGTTTTGGCATTTGCAGTTTTTATTGGGATTTCTGCATCCTATGTAAAAAAAGATATTCCCATATTTATTGAATTGATTGATAGCTTAAATAAAGTCTTTAATAAAATGGTTATGATAATAATACAATTAACCCCAATAGCAGTATTTGCATTATTAGCTAAAACATTTGCAACTGAAGGAGTCGAAGTTTTTATTCCTTTGATTAAATATTTCTTAGTTGTAGTTTTTGTCTTAATTACACATTTCTTTTTAACATATTCAATATTGCTGAGACTTTTTTCAAACTTAAACATATATACGTTCTATGCAAAACTAAAAGCCCTGATAATTTTTACATTTAGCACCTCCAGCAGTAATGCATCTATACCTTATACATTGAACACTGTTGTACAAAAATATGGAGTGAACAAATCTTTTGCCTCTTTCTCCATACCTCTTGGCGCAACAATCAATATGGATGGAACGGCAATTATGCAAGGGTGCGCTGCATATTTTTTAGCATCATACTATGGTATAGATTTAGCATTTGGTGATATGGTAACCATAATATTAACTGCAACAATTGCGTCAATTGGGACCGCTGGAATTCCAAGCGCAGGTATAATTATGTTATCTCTTATACTAACTGAGTTAGGGATTCCTCTTGAAGGTATTACGCTATTATTAGGAGTTGATAGACTTCTTGATATGATGAGGACTAGCGTAAATGTTAGCGGTGATGCATGCATTACTTGTGTTGTTGCTAAGAGTGAAGACTTAATTGATATTAAAGCTTTTAATAAACTAGATAACTAATTAATTGTATCATGTCTGGACTGTATATCAGTTGCATCAAAATTATCAATAAACAAAATAGCTTTACAGAAAGCTTTCGCTCCAGATATCGTGGTTGTCAAACAAACATTATTATTATTAGCTTCTTTTCTTATCGAAAAAGAATCTTTAATTGATCTAGCACCTTCCGTCGTATTAATAATTAAATGAACTTCTCCATTCTTAATCATATCAACTATATGCGGCTGCCCTTCTTTAACCTTATTGACTCTATTACATTTAATATTCTTTTCTTCTAGATATTCTTGAGTTCCACGAGTCGCATAAAGATTAAAACCTATATCAATTAAGTCTTTTGAAATGCCACATATAGCAGACTTATCTTTATCTCTTACACTAAGGAAAACATTTCCTGCCTTAGGTAAAATTACACCTGCGGCTCTCTGAGCTTTAAAATAAGCTTCTCCAAAACTTTTTCCAATCCCCATTACTTCACCAGTTGATTTCATTTCAGGACCTAGTAGTACGTCTACTTCAGGAAATTTAGAAAATGGTAATACCGCCTCTTTAACAGAAAAATAGCTTGGTATAACTTCTTTAGTTAACTTGAGATCTTTTAAACTCTTTCCAGCCATTACAATTGCTCCAATTTTTGCAAGCTGTACTCCGATTGCTTTAGATACAAAAGGGGCTGTTCGAGATGCACGTGGGTTTACCTCTAAAAGAAATATTTCATTCTCTTTGATTGCAAATTGTGTGTTCATTAAACCAATAACATTCAATTCTAATGCTAACTGTGTAACTTGTTCTCTCAATCGCATCAAAATGCTATCAGATAATGTGTATGGAGGTATGGAGCATCCAGAATCACCAGAATGAATTCCCGCCTCTTCTATATGTTCCATGATTGCTCCTATGAATACATCTTTACCATCACAAATTAAGTCTATATCCACTTCGATTGCATCATTTAAAAATCTATCTAAAAGCACAGGGGAATCATTTGAAACTGAAACTGCTTCATCCATATACCTTCTTAAATCTTCATCTGTTGTTACTATTTCCATAGCTCTTCCACCTAATACATAAGATGGCCTCACAACTAATGGGTAACCTATTTCATTGGCAGCCTGCATTGCTTGACCAGTATTGGATGCAATAGCATTTGTGGGTTGTTTTAGGCCTAATTTTTCAACTAAATCTTTAAATTTTTCACGATCTTCAGCTACATCAATGGCTTCCGGTGAAGTTCCAATGATATTTACCTTATTAGCTTTTAATTCTTTTGCTAATTTCAAAGGAGTTTGCCCTCCATACTGAACGATAACTCCATGTGGCTTTTCTATTTCTATAATAGACATTACATCCTCAAAGGTAAGAGGCTCAAAGTACAACCTGTCTGAGATATCAAAGTCAGTAGATACAGTCTCAGGATTACAATTAACCATAATAGTTTCATATCCTTCTTCTCTTAAAGCAAGAGATGCATGAACACAACAATAATCAAACTCTATCCCTTGGCCAATCCTATTTGGTCCGCCACCTAGAATCATTATTTTCTTATTATTAGTTGGATTAGATTCACATTCCTCATCATAAGAAGAGTACATATATGCGGTAGTTGCTTCAAATTCTGCAGCACATGCATCTACTCTTTTAAACACAGGGGCGATATCAAATTGTAGTCGCAAACCTCTTATATCTTTTTCATCACAACTTATACATCTAGAGATAAATGAATCCGAAAACCCTTTCTTTTTAAGTTTCATGAGAGAGGTTTTATTAAGATCACTTATTTTTTTATCTTTTAGATTTATTTCTTCCCTGATTAAATCTTCTATTTGAAATAAAAACCATGGGTCAATGTTTGTTAAATTTTGAACTTCTAAGAGAGAGTAATTTTGCCTGAATGCTTCAGCCATATATAATATTCTGTCTGGAGTTGGAGATCTTAGTTCATTTCTCAATAAATCATCATTCTCTTTGTCAAGCAAGCTCATTTCTTTTAGTCCATCAATATCAACTTCAAGACCACGGAGAGCTTTTTGGAAAGATTCTTGAAAATTTCTACCTATAGCCATTACTTCTCCAACTGATTTCATTTGCGTAGTTAATTTATTATCTGCTTCCTTAAATTTTTCAAATGCAAACCTTGGAATTTTTGTCACAACATAATCAATGCTAGGTTCAAATGATGCAGGAATAACATTTCCTGTAATCTCATTCTTTAGTTCATCCAGTGTATATCCAATAGCAAGTTTTGCTGCAATTTTAGCAATTGGAAACCCAGTTGCTTTTGATGCTAATGCTGATGACCTAGATACCCTAGGATTCATTTCTATAACAAGCACTCTTCCATCTTTAGGAGAAATAGCAAACTGTACATTTGACCCACCAGTATCAACTCCTATTTTTCTAAGCACTTGTATAGAAGCATTTCTAAGTGTTTGATATTCTTTATCAGTTAATGTTTGTGCTGGAGCAACTGTTATAGAGTCTCCAGTGTGAACCCCCATAGGGTCAATATTTTCAATAGAACAAATAATTATACAATTATCATTTTTATCCCTAACAACTTCCATTTCAAACTCTTTCCACCCTATAACAGACTCTTCGATTAATACTTCGCTTGTAGGTGATAGATCTATACCTCTTCTCGCGATTGTTTCAAAATCTTGTATATTATAAGCGATTCCTCCACCGGAACCTCCCAGGGTAAAAGAAGGCCTGATTAATACAGGAAAGCCTATTTTCTTTTGATGGATTAAGGCTTCCTCATAATCATGTGCAATATAAGCTGTAGCAGTTTCTAATCCAATTTCAGCCATGGCAATCTTAAATAGTTCCCTGTCTTCCGCCATATCTATTGAATCAACGCTAGCGCCAATTATCTCTACATTATATTTATCTAAAATTTTATGTCTGTTTAAATCTAGAGTTGTATTAAGAGCAGTTTGGCCTCCCATTGTTGGTAAAATTGCATCAGGTCTCTCCTTGATGATAATTTTTTCTATATTTCTCCAGTGTATCGGTTCGATATAAACTTTATCTGCCATATCTGGGTCAGTCATTATTGTAGCTGGATTAGAATTAACGAGAATCACTCTTATTCCTTCTTCTCTCAAGGCTTTACATGCTTGTACACCTGAGTAATCAAACTCACAAGCCTGCCCAATCACGATTGGTCCTGCTCCTATAATTAAAACACTTTTAATCTTTTTATTTATTGGCATTTTTTTTCTCAGACATAAATGAAATGAACTTATTAAAAATTGAATTAATATCTTGTGGCCCCGGACTGGCCTCAGGATGACCCTGGAAACCAAAGGCATATTTTTCTCTAATTTCAAAACCTTGAAGAGAATTATCAAATAAAGAAATATGTGTAGAAACTATATTTTCTGGGAGTGCTTTATCATCAACTATAAATCCATGATTCTGACTAGTAATGAATACTCTTCTAGTTGTAAGATCCATTACTGGATGGTTAGCTCCATGATGTCCAAATTTCATCTTAGTTGTTTTGGCTCCAGATGCTAATGCCAATAACTGAAATCCTAGGCAAATACCAAATAATGGAATTTTTTTATCCAGTAGAATCCTGATGTTATCAATAGCATAACCACAAGCTTTGGGGTCACCTGGACCATTCGATAAAAATACTCCATCAGGCTTCATATCTAAAACTTTATCAGCGCTGTAGTCTGCGGGCACTATGGTTAAATCGCACCCATGCTCTTTTAAAATTCGAAGGATATTATGCTTAATCCCAAAATCATAAGCAATAACCTTGAAAGCAGTTTTCTTTTCTTGTAGTTTATTTATATTATATATATCGGTTAATCCTTCATTCCATTCATAAATAGATTTCGTGGTTACCTTCTTTGCAAGATCAGACCCATCCAAACCATTAAATTTTCTTATACTCTCTTTTGCGATATTTAAATCTATTTTGCCAGACATTACACAACCATTTTGTGATCCCGTAGTTCTCAGAATTTTTGTCAATTTTCTTGTATCAAGGCCGCCTATTGCAACAATATTTTCATTTTTTAAAAAGTTTTGAAGTGTATCATTTTTACGCCAACTATTAGACGAAATCCCTATATCTCTCAAAATCACTCCCGAGGCATGGACTTTTAATGATTCCATATCTTCATAATTAATGCCGGTATTTCCTATATGCGGATTTGTAAAAGTGATGATTTGGCTATCATATGAAGGATCAGTAATAATTTCTTGATATCCAGTCATTGATGTATTAAAAACTACTTCTCCAACAGAAAAACCCTCAATTCCAATGGACTGGCCGCGAAAGGTGCTACCGTCTTCTAATAAAAGTATTGATTCAGAATTACTCAAGATTATTTTCGTATGTTAAAAAAAAAGATGGCTCTTTTTGAGTCATCTTTGATTGTCTTTTTTTAGTTTGCATCTAAAACTAGATGATACGTGAGACTAACCTTCCTGTCTAATATTTAATACATATTTATACAATTCTTTTTTATTTACATCATTAAATAGACGAATTATATTCACAACCTCGCTTGTAGAGTATTTTTTTGATAATTCTAATATTTCTTTTTCCATTGTTTCTATATTTAACTGCTCTACGGAGCTTGTCCCAATTATCATAGTTATTTCACCAGTTAACTGCTGATTTGCAAACTTTAGTATTAACTCATTTGCTGTACCAAAAAATATTTCCTCATGAATCTTTGTTAGTTCTCTCATTATTCCAATATTTGTATCACCACCCAGAACATCAGTAATATCAGCTAATACTGAAGCAACTCTATGTTTACTCTCAAATATTACCCCAGGCATAGATACTTTTTTAATTTTTAATAACTGCATTTTTCTCTCTGAAGATTTTTTTGATAAAAATCCTAGAAAAATAAAATTATTAATAGGTATTTTAGATACTGAAAGAGCTGCCGTCAAAGAACTGGCTCCCGGTATAGGAACAACCCTGAATGACAAATCTATATATTTCATTAGCTCAAACCCAGGATCAGATACCGAAGGAGTTCCAGCATCCGATACAAGACATATGTTCATTCCTTCTGATAAATCTTGTATTACTGAATTCTTTTTTCTCTTCTCATTATCTTTATTGAAGGTGATTATTCTCTTTTTAATATTAAACTCACTTAATAACTTAGAGGTTCTAGCAGAACTCTCTGCTAATATATAATCAGAATTCTTTAAAACTTCAATGGCACGGAATGTCATATCCTGAAGATTACCGATGGGTGTTGCTACTATATATAAGGTACCTAGCATAATTTGGAATATTTATTGTGTTTATCCTTGCTAGGTTATATTGTAGTATAATCAAAGTCCAATAGTAAAATTATGAAAAATATAGAAATAATTAAAAGTAATTTCATTGAAAACCAAAAAATTAACTTAGCATCTATTAGTGAAATTTTACCCTCCATAGAGTCTGCTACAAACTGTCTTATTGATATGATTAAAAATTCAGGTAAATTAATGTCATGCGGTAATGGCGGTTCTTCGGGTGATGCACAACATATTGCTTCGGAGTTTGTTAATAGATTTGAAATTGAGAGAAAAGAAATGCCTGCAATTTCCTTAAATTCAGACACTGCAACTATAACGTCTATAGGAAATGATTATGGTTATCAATATATATTTTCTAAACAAGTAAGCGCAATAGGTCATGAAAAAGATATTCTTATGGCCTTTACTACTAGCGGTAATTCTCAAAATATATTAGAGGCCATTAGTATAGCAAAAGAAAAAAATATAAAAGTTTTATTAGTTGCCGGCAGTAATGGCGGCAAAGCTCAAAATTTAATCGGCCCTGATGATATATCTATTATAATTCCTAGTAATAGAACAAGTAGAATTCAAGAGATGACATTAATAGTTATTCATTCTATTTGTGAATGCATTGACAAACACTATCAAGACAAATAATTACATATCTTTTTCAGTTTCAGTTAAGCTTTCCTGAAATGATTCGCGACTAAATATACGATCTGAATAGTCATCAATAATCTTCTTATTCTCGGTAATCTCAACACCTAATGATTTAATTCTCCATAATAAAGGCGCTAGGCTACAGTCAACTAAGCCAAAATCATCACTCATAAAGAAACTATCCGTAATCAAAGGAATAATTTCTAGAAAATATGACTTTATTTTTTCTTTAAAAGAGTCTTCTAGGCCTCCATTTTTATATGCTTTGTTAAATTCTGGATACCAAGTATGCTCTATTCGATCTAATGCTAATCTAAATTTTGCTCTAGCTACAGGATCTACAGGTAATAATGGAGGATGAGGAAATCTTTCATCTAAATACTCTATAATTACTCTAGAATTTTGCAATATAAGATCTCTATCTACAAGTGTAGGGAAATCATCATATGGGCTGATAAATTTTATTTCTTCGGGTATATCATTCAGATCAACTTCATGTAATTCAGCAGATATTTCCTTTTCTTTGATAACAAGTCTAGTTCTATGACTATGTAAACAGTCAGGTAAAGAAAATAAAAGTATCGCGGATCTTCTGTTTGCTAATGATGTCATAAATTATTTTACGTCCTTCCAGTATTCAATCTTTAGCAAAAATGCTATGAATGAAAAAATTGATAGGAAGAGTATAACCCAAAAACCAATTCTATATCGGTCTAATTGAGCTGGTTCAGATACATAAACAAGAAAATTGACTAAATCAGTGATTGATTTTTTATATTCCTTATCTGTCATAGCACCTTCAACAACATATTCATATTGGCCTTTTTCTAAATTAACTGGCGTTTTCAAACCTTCCATCCAAGACAAGACATGAGGCATACCAACATTTGCATATAATGCATTATTAACACCTAACGGTCTTGTGTCATCTTTATAGAAAGAAGTTAAGAAAGTATAAAGCCATTCTGATCCTCTAGAACGAGCGATCAATGTTAAGTCTGGCGGCATTACGCCAAATGCTTCTTTAGCTGAATCAGGATTTACGGAATTTAAAATTAATGAACCAATTTTTGTGGGTTCGCCATTCTTACCTGTAGTGAATATTAGATTATCCTCAATAGTTTCTTTGGAAAGCGAAAGATGATCAATAAATTTTACATAGCGTTGGTACTTTAAAGTATGACAGCCAAGACAGTTATTGACATAGATTTGAGCTCCTCGTTGAAGAGATGACTTATTGTTTAAGTCTATTAATACGGGTTTTAGCGGAATAGATCCAGATGCAGCAAATGATGAGCTTGATATAAGAATAAAAGCTATGCCGGTAAATAATCTAATCATGCATTGTAACCCTGTCAGGGACTTCTTTAGTTTTTTCATTAGCGCTTGTAAAATATAGAGCTACAAAAAACCCAAAATAAATCAATGTGAATAGTCGCCCAATCCAAGTTAATACTGGTGTGGCAGGATTCATTCCAATATATCCTAAACCAAAAAAACTAATTACGAAAAGCGTTAAAAGTACTTTGTATGACATACCTCTATATCTTATAGATTTTACTGAACACCTATCAATCCAAGGCAAAACAAATAAAACAAAAATTGCGGCACCCATTGCAAGAACTCCTCCAACTTTATCAGGAATAGCGCGGAGAATTGCATAAAAAGGCGTGAAATACCATACGGGTACTATATGCTCAGGAGTTTTCAGAGGATTAGCTGGCACAAAGTTATCTTTCTCTAAGAAATAGCCTCCCAGTTCTGGCATGAAAAATAATACGAATGCAAAAATAAGCAAAAACACAGATAAGCCAAATATATCTTTAACTGTATAATATGGATGGAAAGGAATTCCATCTCTAGGGATACCATTCTCATCTTTATTCTTTTTAATCTCGATTCCATCAGGGTTATTTGATCCATTGGTATGAAGAGCTGCTAAATGTAAATAAATGAGAGCAAATAATAATAATGGAAGAGCAATTACATGAAACGCAAAAAATCTATTTAGAGTAGCATCTGAAATTACAAAGTCTCCTCTAATCCATAATGCTAAGGATTCTCCAACATATGGAATGGCACCAAATAAAGATATAATTACTTGAGCTCCCCAATATGACATTTGACCCCATGGCAATAAATAGCCCATAAAAGCTTCTGCCATTAAAAGCACAAAAATAAGCATTCCAAAGAGCCATAAAAGCTCTCTAGGATTTTTATAAGAACCGTATAGCATAGCTCTAAACATATGTAAGTAAATGACAACAAAAAAGAAAGATGCGCCAGTTGAATGCATATATCTAATTAACCAGCCCCACTCCACATCTCTCATTATGTATTCAACAGATGCAAAAGCTTGAGCTGCATCTGGTTTATAATTTATTGTTAAGAAAATCCCAGTTACAATTTGTAATACAAATATAAATATAGCTAAAGCACCAAAATAATAAAAGAAATTAAAGTTTTTTGGAGCATAATATTGTGATAAATGATTTTTAACAAAATTACTTACAGGCAGCCTTTCATCAATCCATGCCATCAACTTATTACTCATTAGCTTTTTTCTCCATCTTCACCAACAATTATTTTATTATCTGATGCAAAATAATATGGAGGTACTTCTAAATTGGAAGGTGCTGGCATAGATTTATGAACTCTGCCAGATAAATCAAATTTCGAACCATGACAAGGACAAAAGAAACCTCCGTTCCAATCCAAACCTAACTCTGCAGATTTAGCATTTGGTTTATATAAAGGGGAGCAACCTAGATGAGTGCATACACCTACCAAAACCAAAAATTCTGGATTGATAGATCTATACTTATTTTTCGTGTAAATTGGCTGATGTTCTTCAAGAGATTTCGGATCACTTAAAACTTTATCATCTTCAAGGGTATTTTTAATCATTTCTTCAGTTCTTCTTACAACCCATACTGGCTTGCCTCTCCATTCAACAACTTTATAAGATCCAGGTCTTAATACTGATACATCTATTTCGATCGGAGCACCTGCAGCCTTTGCTTTTTCGCTTGGCGACATTGAAGATAAGAATGGGATGACAGCGAATATTCCACCTACCCCACCCATTACCTGGGTTAAGTTAGTCAGAAATTTTCTTCTGTTTGATGGTTTATTTGAGTCGCTCATCTATATTACAAAAAAGTTGGTATTTCTTAATCGCGTATATCGTATCATATATTTTATGAAGTGTCTTATAGTAATATATAATATACTTATTAATTATTTAATATATTGTTTTTTTAGGGGTAAATTAGCAGATGAAAGAAATGCTTAGATATATGATTGTAGGAATAATAACTGCAGTAATAATATATGTGCTTGCCCCCTATATATTTGGGAATCATATTGAAATAATAGAATCAAATAGCTATCCAATACAAAATAAAAATAATGGTTATGCTGGAGTATTTCAAAAAGTTAATAAGTCTGTAGTCTCTATTTATACAAGGAAGTCTACAGTCAGAAATAATATATATTTTATAGATCCTAGAGAAAAGGCACTTATTAAAAAAGATTATTCTCCTTCCGGCCAAGGTTCTGGAGTTATTATTAGTAGCCAAGGCCATATAATTACTAACTTTCATGTAATTGCAGGCTCAAATGAAATCTTAATCAAAGACTATAATGGAGATGAATATGGTGCTGCCGTAATAGGGGTAGACCCACTGACAGACTTAGCAATATTAAAAATTGATAAAAGTACTTCTCCAATCATGCTAGGTCAAATTAAAAATATTAATATTGGAGATATTGCTTTAGCAATAGGAAATCCATTAGGTGTTGGGCAAACTATAACCCTAGGTATTATATCTGCAACTGATAAAGAAGTTTCTCCTAATGCATATTCCTATCAAAGGTATGTTCAAACTGATGCTGCTATTAATCCCGGCAATTCTGGTGGGGCACTAGTAAACTCAAGTGGTGAATTAATTGGAATAAATACTGCAATAATTTCTATTTCTGGTGGTGCCGATGGTATTGGTTTTGCTATCCCAATTGACATTGTAAAATATGTTTTGAAAGAAATAATTGAAAATGGAGAAGTTATTCGAGGTTATGTCGGTATATCAGCTGAAATAAATTATAAAGGTATAGGCGTATTAGTTAAGGGTGTTCAACGAAATAGCCCAGCCTACCAAGGTGGCGTCAAAGAGTATGATATTATTAAAAAAATAAATGGTAAAATTATTACTGAGATTAAAGAGGTTCAAAAAATAATTGGAATGCTTAAGCCTGGACAAAATTTATCAATGGAAGTCAAAAGAAACAAAAGTATAGTGAAAATAAATATTTTAGTTTCAAAAATGAATTATAAAATAAGATAGTCTACTTATCTCTATATTTAGCAGAAAGCGCGTGTCCCTGTAAACCCTCGGATAAAGCCATAGATACAGATATTTTACTTAACTCTATTGCTGTTTTTTTAGAAAGACTAATTAAGCTAGATCTCTTTTGAAAATCATAGACACCTAAAGGAGATGCAAATCTTGCTGAGCCAGAAGTTGGCAAAACATGATTAGGTCCTGCACAGTAATCTCCGAACACCTCAGGAGTATATTCCCCTAAAAATATTGCTCCTGCATTAGTAATTAATTTTAATAAATCTTTATAATTTTTAGACATTATTTCTAAATGTTCTGGTGCAATATTATTTACAATAATCCCAATTTCTTTAATACTTTTAGTTTTAATATACATCCCTCTAGCATTGAAGGATTTTGTAATAATATTTTTTCTAAGCATCGAGGGTAGAAGCTTTTCTACAGAATTATGAACATCATTAATTAATTTCATACTTGAGCTGATTAGAATGGGCTGAGCTAATTCATCATGTTCGGCTTGTGAGAATAAATCCATAGCAATCCAGTCTGGGTTATTTGATGAGTCGGCAATTATTACCACTTCCGAAGGGCCTGCAATATTATCAATGCCTACATCACCAAAAACGGCTTTCTTAGCTAAAGTTACATATATATTTCCTGGTCCAACAATTTTATCAACTTTGCTGATAGATTTTGTTCCATATGCTAATGCTGCAATAGCATGGGCTCCTCCCATTCTCAGTATTGTATCAACACCGCATAAATCAGCCGCAACAATTGCAAGAGCATGATCATCAATATTAGATATGGGACAAGCCATTATTATATTCTTAACACCTGCTATTTTAGCAGGGATCGTATTCATTAAAACAGTTGACGGGTACGAGGCTTTTCCGGCAGGAACATAGATTCCAACAGTTTCAATCGGAGTAACCTTTTCTCCTAAAATAGAGCCATCTTTTTTACTCATCCAGCTTGAAGATTTTTGTTTTTTAGAAAAATCACGAATTCTTTTTATGGATTTCTTTAAGCTAGTAAGTTGTAATTTGTCTATGCACTTATACGCTTTCTTAATCTCATTAGGAGTGATTACAATTTTTTTAATATTTTTAATGTTATAATCATCAAATTTTCTGATGAAACGAACTAGTGAATTATCACCATTTTCTCTTATATCGGATATTATTTCGTCAACATTATTCTGAACTTTTTTGTTTATATTATTATTAATCCTAATTCTTTTTAAAATTTTTTTTTCAAAATATTTATCGGATGTATCGACTCTTAGTGGATTAATTTTCATGATAAATTTCTTTTACTAACAGCGCTATCTAGCACTTCAATTAACTCTTCAGTTTCACCCCATCCTATACATGCATCCGTGATACTTTGACCATACACCAAATTATCTTTCTTCCCAATATCCTGTCTACCTTCAACTAAATTACTCTCAAGCATAATTCCACATATTGAATCATTGCCTTGTGAAATTTGACCAGCTATATCTTTGATAACTATTTTCTGCTTAGTATGATCTTTTTGACTATTAGCATGACTTGCATCAATCATAATATTATTTGGGAGTTCATTCTTTACTAATAAACTAGAAACATCTGAAACATCTTCCTGTTGATAATTAATTTTTTTACCGCCACGCAATATTATATGACAATCCTTGTTTCCTGTTGTTGAGAAAATTGCTGACTTGCCCTCTTTGGTAACAGATAAGAAATTATGTGCTTTACTAGCAGCTTTAATTGCATCAATTGCTATTTGAATACTACCATTAGTACCATTTTTAAAACCCACAGGACAAGATAAGCCTGATGCTAATTCTCTATGACTCTGACTTTCTGTTGTTCTTGCGCCTATTGCACCCCAACAGATGACATCAGAAATATATTGCGGGCTAACAAGATCTAGGTATTCATGCCCAGCAGGTATTCCTGATTCTGCTAAATCAATTAATAATTTTCTGGCAATTTGAATACCTTTATTTATATCAAAGCTATTATCAAGATCTGGATCATTAATCAAACCCTTCCATCCGATAACTGTTCTAGGTTTTTCAAAATATACTCTCATGATAATAAGAATATTTTTTTCTACCTTTTTTTTAATATCTAATAATTTTTTAGCATATTCATGGGCAGAGTTAATATCATGAATTGAACATGGTCCGACAATTAAAAGCAATCTTTTATCTTTCCCATTAAGTACATTTATGATGTCCGACCTCGTCTTCACAACTGTGCTAATAGCACCTTCTGTCATTGGTAGTTGTTCTATTAATTTACTAGGTGATATCAATTCCTTCATCGAAGAAATCTTTAAATCATCTGTTAACTTACTTATAGTCATTCTTGGCCCAGGTTTAGTGTTTTAAAAAACTGATTAATTTGTTCCCTATTAACTTTATATGAAGTTTTGTTTGCAATTAATACAGATGAAATATTCTCAATAGTCTCTATCTCAACAAGACCATTTTGCTTTAATGTTTGTCCTGATTCAACAAGATCAACTATTACATCAGACATACCAAGCACAGAAGCTAATTCTATTGACCCATAAAGCTTTAGTACAGAACATGGAAAACCTTTGCTTTGGAAATATTTTTTTGTGATTGATGGGTACTTTGTTGCAACCTTCATGTTATTCATTATCTTAGCACCTTTTTTCCCAGCGACTACAAGCCTGCAGGCAGCAATATTCAAATCCTTAACTCTTAAATGATTACTTAAATCAGTTTCTAATAGCGTATCTTTCCCAACAACCCCAAAATCAACCTTCCCTGATTCAATATAAATAGGAACATCACTTGCTCTAACAATTATAATACTTAAGTTCTTATAATTAGTTTCAAAAATAAGTTTTCTAGACTTGAATGGAGACTCTTTGCACTCTATCCCTGATAACTTTAAAATTTTTAGAGCTTCCTCTAGAATCCTTCCCTTTGATATTGCTAATAATAATTTCTTCATTTTAATATCCACTCATCATTTACATAGGGACTCTATGTATATCAGCCCCAAGTTGTCGTAATTTCTCTTCTATACAGTCATATCCTCTATCTATATGATATATTCTTTCAATCTCTGTCGTACCATTAGCTGCTAATCCAGCCAATATTAAACTTGCAGAAGCTCTGAGGTCGGTAGCCATTACTGAAGCACCAACAAGTTCTTCTTTACCTGATATTATTGCACAATTTTGCTCTAATCTAATATCTGCACCCATTCTAGTCATTTCTTGTACATGCATAAAGCGATTTTCAAAGATATTTTCTTTAATAATACTGATGCCTTTTGCAACTGTATTTAAAGCTGTCAACTGAGCTTGCATATCGGTAGGGAAAAGTGGGTAAGCTCCAGTTTCAATATCTACTGATACTGGTCTTTTCCCTTTCATGTCTAAGGTTACAGAAGTTTCCGTTGTAGTGACATGCGCACCAGAATCTCTAAGCTTTTCTATAATTGTGTTTACATGAGCAGAGATTGTATTTTTGACAGTAACATGCCCTCCGGTTATAGCAGCTGCAACTAGAAACGTTCCTGTTTCGATTCTGTCTGGTAATGCTGTATAAGATACTCCTCTCAACTCTTCAACTCCATTAATCTCAATTACATCTGTGCCTTGGCCAGTAATTGATGCTCCCATCTTATTTAAAAAATTCGCAAGATCAACAACTTCAGGCTCTCTTGCTGCATTGGAAATAATTGTTTTGCCTTCAGCGAGCGTTGATGCCATTAATATATTTTCTGTTCCGGTTACAGTTATTTTTGGGAACCTTATTTCTGTTCCAATTAATTTTTTGCTCGATGCAGATATATATCCATTATCTATATTTATAGAAGCTCCCATTTGACTTAAAGCATCAAGATGCATCTCTACTGGTCTTGTGCCAATTGCGCAACCTCCAGGTAATGAAACTTTTGCAGACCCAAATTTTGATAATAATGGACCCAGAACTAAAATTGATGACCGCATAGTTTTCACTAAATTATATGGCGCATAAAAGTTATCAATTGTAGAAGGATCTAATTGAATATCCATATTATCATCTAAGGTGACGCTTACACCCATTTGACGTAATAATCTTACAGTTGTGGTGACATCATGAAGATGGGGGATATTTTTTAGAGTCACACTGCTATTTGAAGCCATAACAGATGCGCATAACATTGGTAGCACAGCATTTTTGGCTCCTGAAACAGATACTTCACCATTTAACACTACTCTGCCCTTTATAATTAATTTATCCATAATTTATCTTTTAAAAAGTTCTATGATTCGATATTCTAAAATCATATAAAGAATAATGCCATGATTAAGAATATTTCACACATATATTTACATTTGATCTTAACAAATCCTAAAAGAGTGCTTCTCGTAATGCTTCTAGTGTTAATGAGTATGTTGTCATTTTCTGCAAATTTTAAACTTGATGCCTCTGCTGACTCGTTAATACTTGAAAATGATAAAGATCTTCTAACCTATAAGGATATAGTTGAAAGATATTCAACTCAAGAATTTATCATAATGACATATACGCCGAAGCAAGGAAAAATCTTTGATGTAAATAACTTATTGTTAATTAAAAATTTGAAAGAAAAACTTTTATCTATAAAAAACATATCATCAGTTATATCAATAATTGATATTCCTCTCGTAAAAAGCTCTGAGATGCCTTTAATAGAAATGGCTAATAATGTTCCAACTATATTTTCTGATGGAATTGATATCATTAAAGCAGAAGATGAAATACTTAATAGTCCGATATATAAAGATCTAATTATTAGTGATGACGGGGAAACAACCGCTATACAGATAAACTTAAATAAAAATGATGCTCTAGTATCCTTGAATAATCAAAAAAGAGAATTAACTGAAAAAAGAAAATATCATGACATATCATCGAAAGAATTAATCAAGCTTGAGGAAATAACTAAGAGTTATATAGAAATAAAAGAAACTCATGGGCAAGAAATACATAACTTGCTTAAGTCAGTACGATTAATTCAAAATCAATTTTCAGAAAAGCATAATGTTGAGTTAAGAATCGGAGGAATACCAATGATTGCTGATGATATGATTATATATGTTAAAAATGATTTAATTAATTTTGGTATTGGTGTCTTCTTTTTTATAGTAGTAACTTTAATAATTATTTTTAGAGAATTTAGATGGGTTATGTTACCAATAGCAAGTTGTATCTATGCTGTTTTATTTATGATTGGTTTGCTTGGTTTATTAAACTGGCAAGTAACTGTAATTTCTTCAAATTTTATTTCTCTCATGTTAATTCTAACTTTATCAATGAATATTCATTTAATAGTTAGATATAAACAACTGAGTTCATCTTGTATAAATCAATATGATGCTATTAGCATGACAACATGTCAGATGGTAAGACCATGCTTATATACAGCTTTAACTACGATAGTAGCATTTGCTTCCCTGATCTTCAGTGATATCAAGCCTGTAATTGATTTTGGTTATATGATGACATTTGGTTTAGTAGTCACATTCATAACATCATTTATTCTGCTACCATCGATATTGCTACTATTAAAAAAAGTTGAAATGCATCAACATAATAATAGTCAGTTTTGGTTTACAAAATTCCTCGCTAATTTAACAATCAATAAAGGGAAATATATTTTATTTATTACGTTTACTATTTTACTATCAACAATCTATGGTGTTTCTCAATTACGCGTTGAAAACAGCTTTATTAATTATTTTAAATCTAATACAGAGATTTACAAAGGAATGAAGCAGATAGATGAAAAATTAGGTGGAACTACTCCGCTTGATATAATTATTAAATTTGAGGATCCAGTGCAAGCTTCCAGCGATGATGAATTTGGAGATGATTTGCTAGATGATGATTCGGATCCAGAGTCCCAATGGTTCACAGTTAAAAAAATAAATAAAATAAAGAAGGTTCATGATTATTTAGATTCACTTCCAGAAATCGGGAAGGTATTATCACTTGCATCAACCATTAGAGTAGCCGAACAATTAAATAGAAATGAAGAATTAAATAGCATGGAGATGGCATTACTCTATAAAAGAGTTCCCGCAGAAGTTAAAAGCATGGCTATCAGTCCATACATCTCAATAGAAGACAATGAAGCTAGGATCAGCGCAAGAATATTGGACTCGCAAGATGATCTTAGACGAAATGATTTAATTAATAAAATTAAATATGACATGGAAGAGAAATTAAATTTTAAAAAAGAATCTTATTTCTTAACTGGTATACTCATATTATATAATAATATGCTGCAAAGCTTATTCGATTCACAAATATTGTCCTTAGGGTTTGTCATGGCAGGTATTTTTCTTATGTTTATGGTTTTATTCAAGTCTGTGATGCTATCTATTATAGGTATAATACCAAATCTATTAGCGGCAACCTTTGTATTGGGTTTAATGGGATTAATTAATCTTCCATTGGACATGATGACCATCACTATAGCGGCTATCGCAATTGGTATTGCAGTAGATAATAGTATTCACTATATATATAGATTTAGAGAAGAATACGAGTCTACAAAAGATTATAAATTATCACTATATAAATCACATAACAGCATAGGTAGGGCAATTTTTTTCACAAGCATTACAATAATATTTGGCTTTTCTATACTAGTTCTGTCTAATTTTGTTCCCACAATAATATTTGGATTATTAACAGGGTTGGCAATGCTAGTTGCCTTATTGGCTGTTTTAACACTTTTGCCAAAATTGATTATATCGTTTAAACCATTTAAGTAAAAAACAAGAAACTCAACCTTTCTCTTCAAGGCTATCTATTAATGAGGTGATTCCATGAACATCTACATGATTTTGGAAATCAGACCGATAGTTTCTCAACAAACTTATACCATCTATTGAAATATCAAAAACTTTCCATTCATTGGATTTATTGAGTTTAAGGCTATAATTTACTGCAATCTGCCCTTCTGATAATAAGTAAATTGATTTAACTTTAGCTATATCAGGCCTTTTCCCTTCAATATAAGGTATGAATTTAATCTTCTCCCCATCAAATGCTGTAAATGACTTCATATAGGTTTTAACCATTAGTCCTCTAAAAGCAAGGACGAATTTATTCTTCTGATAGCTATTTATTGACAGCCAGATTTTCTTACCTAGTACTATTTTTGACATTAACTGTATATCAAGTTTTGGGATAATTAGCTCATCTACTTTAGCCTGCAAAAAATTCTCGTCATTTTCCAAAGTTTCTTTATTTTCTGAAATAAATAACGCTACCTCTCTAACACTTTTCTTTAAAAAAAAATCTGGAGTATCTCCAGCATAAGCTGCAATAGAAAAAAACAAAGAAATTGTAATTATGTATTTAATAATTTTCATAGATATATGTATACTGTACATATTATATAAAATTATTAAATACATGACAAAGTAAATATTATGAAATACCAAAGCTTCTCACCTAGTAAACTAAATATGACATTGCCATTAGTCATATTTTTCCTAATATTTATATCCGGGTGTAGTACTACGAATACTTCAAAAAATGATCCTTTAGAGCCTATGAATCGAGCTATATTTGGTTTTAATGAAATTGTAGATGATAATATACTAAAGCCTGTAGCAAAAACCTATAAATACATCACGCCTGATCCTATTGAAACAGGTGTATCTAATTTTTTTAGTAATGTTGGGGAAGTTAGCACAATAACTAACGATGTATTGCAACTAAAATTTAGTCAAGCTGCTTATGATCTTGCAAGGTTTTCAATAAATACCACTATTGGTATCCTAGGAATATTTGATGTGGCAAGCTCTATGGGATTCAAAAAAAATAAGGAAGATTTTGGGCAAACTCTAGGATATTGGGGTCTACCTCAAGGACCATATCTGGTAATTCCATTCTTTGGACCAAGCAGCATTAGAGATGCTCCAGGGCTATATGCAGATATGCAGATTTCACCTGCTGAACAACTACATAATAAGGAAGAGCTGGCTTTCACTACACTTAAAATTGTTGATATCCGAGCAAGACTTTTAAGAGCTACCAAAATTCTTGATACAGCTGCGAAGGATAAGTATATATTTATTAGAGAATCATACTTACAGCAGAGAGAAATGCTAGTTAATGATGGAAAAAATACAGAAGAATTTGAAATTGATGTTGATGGGGTTGACTACTAAACTTAAAACAAGTTTTCCCTATGTCTAACTTAGTTTATCTCTACTTAATCATCGGCTTAGCATTAGTAAGCTATGGCGCAAACCTACTAGTATCATCCACAGATAGTATTTCTAAAAAATATAATATATCTGGGTTTATATCGAGTTTCATCTTTATTGGAATAGCAACCTCATCTCCAGAAATATTAATTTCTATACTATCCAGCCTGGAAGGCAGAAGTAATATAGCAATTGGTAATGCTCTTGGATCTAACATAGCCAACATAGCTTTTGTTTTCGCATTAACTATTTTACTATTTAGCTCTGTCAATTCTGAAAAAAATAAAATTTTATCCAAAGAAGAGACTGGGTTTTTTAGTATCTTGATAGTATTATTTTCACTAATATATTTTTTCCTTATCGATGGAATTGTCACAATCAAAGAATCATTTATGCTTCTATCTATTTTTGGGATATCACTTTATATTTATAAAAAATACTTTTACTCGGATGAGGGTATAGTTATGAACCAAACACATATAAGTGGTCTTCGTATTTTTAGTCTCTTAACCTTTGGACTTGTCTTCCTTTTACTTGGAACTAAAATATTTCTAGATAGCAGCATAAATATTGCAAAATCATTTGGGGTATCTGATTATGTTATTGGATTATCAATAACAGCAATTGGCTCTAGTTTGCCTGAATTAGCATCAAGCATAGAATCGGCTAGAAAAAAACATTTTGATTTCATCATCGGAAATATCTTAGGGTCCAATATATTTAATATTGCTATTGTGATTAGTATTGTAGGAATACTGGATAATAACCTTTCTGAAGCCTTATCCATAGCATATATTAATAGAGATATGATTATGATGTTAATTACAATGCTTGGGTTTTATATTATAATTAAAAACTACAATCAATATATAACCAAAATTTTATGCTTGGTACTGCTACTTTCTTTTACGTTCTACCAGCTTGACTTATATGGAATAAGCATATGAAAATAATTAATAAAATATCTATAGCTAAAAAAGTAATTCTTTCTGAGGCAGTGGCTCTGAAAAATGTAGCTAATAAACTTGATCATAATTTTGATCTAGCATGCGAAGCTATATTAGCTTGTAAAGGTAAAGTTGTAACAATTGGGCTTGGTAAGTCAGGTCATATTGCAGCTAAATCTGCAGCAACATTATCAAGCACCGGAACTCCGTCAGTATTTTTACATGCAGCTGAGGCATTGCATGGGGATATAGGTTTAATTGGTAAACTAGATTTAGTAGTCTGTTATTCAAATTCCGGTGAAACTAAAGAGTTACTACTTTTGCTTCCCTTGCTGAAAATATTAAAAATCACATTGATTACAGTAACTGGAAATAAGAAATCAATGCTAGCAAAGTCATCGAATATAGTTTTAGACTCAAGTGTTCAATCTGAAGCCTGTCCTTTAAATTTAACTCCTACATCGAGCGTAATAAGTGCCATTGGTTTATCAGATGCATTAGCTATAACACTGCTTAAATGTAGGGGCTTTACGTCCAAAGATTTTGCAAAATCACATCCTCAGGGTGAACTAGGGAAAAGATTATTAAAGAAAACAGAAGATATCATGATAATAAAACGTCTTCCTTATACCTATACAGATATGAAGTTAATAAAAGCCATAGATATTATTACAAAATTTAATTATGGTATTATCATCTCATTGTCAAAAGAAAAAAAGTTATTAGGTATATTCACAGATGGAGACTTAAGAAGAACTCTGAGAAACCATAAAGACATATCATCTCTCCAGTTATATAAAGCTATGACAAAAAAACCTATTGTAGTGTCAAAAAATATAATGGCAGCTGAAGCATTAAATATTATGGAACATAAGCAAATCACTTCCCTGGTTGTGATTAATGATGATAAAACAGTTGTAGGTTTATTAACTCTCAATCAATTACTTAAGTCAGGTATTGAATAATGGATTATAAAAAATATTCTGATTATATGAATAACATTGATCAGACCATAATTAATAAGGCTAAAAATATTAAATTATTAATCTTAGATGTAGATGGTGTAATGACTGATGGGGGTATAATTATCTCTGAGACTAATTCTGAGTCAAAGAAATTTTTTGCACAAGATGGTCATGGCATTATGATTATCAGAGAATTGGGTATTGAGGTCGCAATTATTAGCGGCCGTTATTCAAAAGCTGTAGAGCACAGAGGTAAAGAGCTTGGGTTTACCACAATAATACAAAGCTCAAGAAATAAGCTTTTAGATTATGAAAAAAATTTTTCTGAAAAGCATGCTTTAAAAAACGTCTGTTTTGTCGGGGATGATGTTGTGGATATTAGTTTACTAAAAAGCGTAGGCCTATCCATTACAGTTCCAAACGCAAACTATAATGGTTTATCGAAGTATTCTGATTGGATGACACCTAGAAAGGGTGGTAATGGTGCTGTCAGAGATGTATGTGATTTAATATATTTGGCACAAAATAAAAATGAAACAAGCCAATAATATTCTTAAAAATATTTCTCAAGAAAATATAATTATTTTTTTTAAAAAATTTTCAAAAAAGAATATTATTATTCTCTCTATATTATTGATATCAATCTTATGGATCAACTATACATTGTCTAATGCATTAAATTCCAACGGCTTAGAATTAGATTCAAAAATTACCAATCATTTTCTGAATAAATTTAAAATGGTTAAGACTAGTTCGGGTGGGAATATTGACTGGACAATGTGGGGAGATAGATTAGAAAAATTTCCGAATAGTCCTAGATCAGAAGTAATTAATCCAGTAATGCGCATTAATTCTACAGAAATTGAAACATGGGTCATAAAGGCTAAGCATGCTCTTGACCCTGATTCTCTTTTTAACTCAATCTATCTTACTGAAGATGTGGAATTCAATAAATACGATAATAATAATAATAATGAAATTAATGTAACAACAACAGAGGCAGTGGTTTATCCTGATACTGAGATCATTGAGACAACAGAATTTGCTACTATTACGACTCCAGACTCAACGACTACAGGGAATGGACTTATAGCTAATATGAAAAGCGGCCAAATAAAGATATTATCTAATGCCAAACGATTATCTTATACAGATAAACAGTCTCAAGAACTAGAAGGCGGAAGAATGTTATATGATTTGACCAAAAAAACATGGGTTTTACTCAAAAAAGAAAATCAAGATGATAAGATGAAAATTCAGGAAAGAACTAAAACAATCCTAAAAACAAGAAAAAATAGAGAAGTAAAATAATATGGCCAAGCTAGACTGCATAAATCTTAGTAAAAATTATGATAGCAAAACTGTAGTCCATGATATTAGCATTAGTTTACAAGAAAATAGTGTGATAGGGCTTCTAGGTCCTAATGGAGCTGGTAAAACAACAACCTTTTATATGATTGTTGGGTTGATAAAATCTAATAGTGGAATAATAAAAATTGATGATCATGATATAACATCTCTACCTATGCATATGAGGTCAGACTTAGGTATCAGTTATTTGCCACAAGAAGCATCAATATTTAGAAATTTATCCGTCAAAGATAATATATTAGCAATTCTGGAAACAAGAAAAAATCTTACGCCTAAAAAACTTAATGATAAATTTGAATTCTTGGTAAATACTCTAAAAATAGAACATATTCTACCCAATAAAGGGCTGAGTCTTTCTGGTGGAGAAAGAAGAAGAGTTGAAATTGCTAGATCACTGGCAATAGATCCAAAATTTCTTTTATTAGACGAACCATTTGCAGGCATAGATCCTCTTTCAGTCATAGAAATTCAGAAAATTATCAAAGATCTGATAAAATCAAATATAGGAGTTCTTATAACAGACCATAATGTTAGAGAAACTCTAAAAATATGTAATCAAGCATATATTATTAGTGATGGGAAAGTTATTGCTAATGGAAAACCCTCAAAAATTATAAAAGATAAAATTGTCCAAGATGTTTATCTTGGTGATAACTTTAAATTATGAATACCAAGGGAAAGCAAAGTTTATCCTTAAATAATAAGCTTACAATGACTCTACAGATTCAATTAGCTATTAAATTATTACAGCTAAACTCACTAGACTTACAGAAAGAGATAGATGAAAAAATATTAGAGAATCCTTTCTTGGAAAATGAAAATTCTTCAGAATCAACTGAAGTTACATCAGAAATACCTATAATCTCATCAAATTATTCTGAGAGTAATCATGATGGTATAGATTATGATGCATATGAACAATTATCAAACTCTCATCAATCTTTACGAGAATATTTAATGTGGCAAATAGGATTATCCCCAATAAGTGAGAATGATCAGTTTATAGCATATAATATAATTGACTATATTAATGATGATGGTTTTTTAACAGAGAGCGTAGAAGATTTATATGTACTATTAAAAAAAAATATTGAAATCACTTTCCAAGAAATATTTGCAGTACTCCATAAAATTCAATATTTAGACCCAATTGGAATTGGGGCTACTTCACTTAAAAATTGTTTATCTATCCAGCTCCATCATTATCATAAAGATCATGCTCATTATGATTTAGCAAATATCATAATTAACAAGCTTGAGGATGATATTAATCCATCGACCATAAGCTTTGATGCTTTTACTTCTGAGTTTGAAAAAGATGATGATAGATATATAGCAGCAACAGAACTTGTGAAATCCTTAAATCCAAGGCCTGGTAATATAATTTCTAGGGCATTACAGCAAGAGCATATTACACCAGATATCATTATATCGAAGAAAAATGGTAAATGGCTTACAGAGCTAAACCCTGCTATTAACCCTAAAATTAGAATTAATAAGGCATATGAAAGTTTGATGAAAGATATATCTAAAAAAGAAGATAAAGAATATGTAAAAACTAACTTACAGAGTGCTAAATTTTTTCTTAAAGCATTGCAAAACCGTAATCTCACTATACTTAAAGTTGCTAAAATTATATTTCAAAAACAAATAAATTTTTTAAATCAAGGTGATATTGGAATGAAGCCTCTTGGTCTAAAAGATATTGCTATGGAAGTCGACATGCATGAATCTACTATATCTAGATGTACAAATAATAAATATGCCCAAACACCCCGTGGCGTCTATGAAATGAAATATTTTTTTTCATCAGAAATAAATACAGATTATGGTAAAATGATTTCATCAACAGCTATTAAATCAATGTTAGAAAAAATAATATCCAAGGAAGATAAAAGTTCTCCTTTAAGTGACTCTGAAATAGCTGATAATTTTAATAAGAATGGGATAAGGATAGCAAGGCGAACGGTTGCTAAATACCGAGAGATATTAGCGATATCACCATCAAGGGATAGGAAGAAAAGAGGTGTGTAAATGGATTTGAATAATTTTTTTTCAGAAGAAAGTATAATTATGAATTGTCAATCTAAAAGCAAAAAGAATGTTTTAGAACTAATCAGCAAGATAGCCTCTAGTGTGAGCGCGACTAATCAAGATGTTATTTTTGAAAAACTTTATGAAAGAGAAAAACTAGGAACTACTGCTTTCGGAAATGGAATTGCTATCCCTCATGCCAGAATAGATAATTTGTCAGAAGCTAAAATTATAATACTTAAATTAGAAACAGCGATTGATTTTAATTCTAGCGATGGTGAAAAAGTTGATTTGATAGTCTCATTATTAGCTCCAAATAATGAAAATGAGATACATATAAAGATACTATCTAAAATTGCAGAAATGCTGGATGACAAATCTTTTAGAGAAAAAATAAGAAGTTGCTCAAATAAGCTAGAGATTAAATCGATAATAAATAGTTACCAATAATCAAGAGGTTAGATTTTGAAATCCTTAAAACCAAGATTAGTAATCATAACTGGATTATCAGGATCTGGTAAATCCATTGCTTTGCAAGCTCTAGAAGACCTAGATTATTTTTGCATCGACAACCTTTCACCGAAAATGATAATTCAAATGCTTGGAGTCATCCAGGGTTCACATCAAAAAATATATGAAAAAGTAGCTATAAGTATTGATATAAGATCGATTAAAATGGATGATGACTATCAAAAATCTATTTCTACCTTATATTCAAAGTTATTAAAATTAGGTTTTAAAAATACTACTATATTTCTACATTCATCTGATGAAATATTATTATCAAGATTCAATGCCACGAGAAGACTCCACCCTTTAACAAATAATCAGGTAGATCTAAGAACTGCTATATCAAAAGAAGCAGAAATAATGCAAAAATTAAAAGAAAATTCAAATTTAATTATTGATACAGATAAATTACTACCTATAGATCTAAAAAAAGAAATTTCATCAAAAATTTCAATTATAAAAGATAATAAAGATATGCTTATTCAGCTTCAATCATTTGGATATAAAAACAGTATTCCTAATGAGAGTGATTTTGTCTTTGACGTAAGGTGTTTAAAAAATCCATTTTGGGATAAGTCACTCAGAGAACTATCTGGAAAAGATAAAAAAGTAGTATCTTTTATAGAATCAGATAAAACTTCAAAAGAGATGCTAGCTAGTATTATTAGATTTTTAAATAAATGGATACCTAGTTTTGGCAAGAGTGACCGAAATTATCTCACCATCTCAATAGGATGTACCGGTGGTCAACATAGATCAGTGTATGTAACAGAAATGGTTTCTAGACATTTTGCTAGTAAATATAATATCCTAGTCAAACATAGAGATATAAAATGACAATTGGTATACTACTTTTGACACATAATGATATTGGAGCTCAGTTACTATTAGCTGCAAAGTCTACTTATGGGTCTATACCAATAAGAACTGAAGTTCTATCTATTGATCATTATGATAAGCCATCAGATTTAATTAATCTTACAAAACAATATGTAAAATTATTAGATAAAGATACTGGCGTTTTAATATTAACTGATATGTTTGGCTCTACACCAAGTAATATTGCTAAAGAATTTTCGCATTTAAAAATGATTAATATTGTATCAGGAGTTAATCTATCAATGTTACTTCATATATTTAATTATCCAAATCTTACCTTGAAGGATTTAACAGTGAAAGCTATTGAGGGGGGTAAAGACGGCGTCATACAAATTAAAAATGAAAGAAAAAAAAATAATAATACCTAATAAATTAGGCTTGCATGCCAGAGCTGCTGCAAAAATAGTAACACTTACTAATAAGTTTAAATCTATTATAGAGATAACTAATGGTGATAAAAAAGCAGATGCGAAAAGCATTATGAAAATATTGATGCTAGCGGCTCCTCAAGGCACAGAGATAAAGATAACTGCATCAGGAAAAGATGAGTCTGCAGCAATAAAAAGCTTAGAAAATCTAATTAAGGCTAAATTTAATGAAGAATCCTAATCCAATTATTTTAAAAGGTCTCCCAGTATCAAAAGGGATAGCGATAGGAGTTGCCCATGTAATAGAACATGGAAATAACATTATAAAAGAAAAATATATTGAAAAAAAATTAGTACTTAAAGAAGTCAAGCGTCTAAAAACAACTTTTAAAAAAACACTAATTGAATTAGATATAATTAAAAGCAAAATAAGTCCTTCTATTAAAAAAAATATAGGTTTATTCTTAGATACACATATACTTCTTGTCAGTGATAAAACATTTTTAGATAGCATAAAGTCACGAATAATAAAAAATTTTAATTCATCTGAATGGGCTATTCATACTGAATATTTAAATATTAAAGAATCATTTGAGAACATAGAAGATTTATATATCAAACAAAGAATAGATGATGTCAGTCATGTTGTCAAAATGTTGTTAAGTAATCTTATTATAAAAAAAAATAAAATAAATATTATCTCTAAAAGTTTTAATAACGTTATAGTAGTTACAGATGACTTAAGTCCAGCAGATGTGATAATCACTCATGAATCTAAAGGGTTAGGTTTAATATCTGAATATGGAGGAAGGTCATCACATAGCTCAATTTTAACTAGAAGTTTGGAACTGCCCTCTATAGTTGGAGTTAAAAATGCTCTCAAGATTATTAAAAATGATGACTACTTAATTATAGATGGTAATGAAGGCTTAATTTTTATTAACCCTGAAAAAGATTTAGTAAAGCATTATCAAAATTTAAAAAAGAGCTCACTTAAAAAGAAAAGAGTTCTATCTACTGTTCTATCTAAAAAGAATATCTCTCTTGATAAAGAGAAGCTAGAGATCATGGCTAACTTAGAACTTCCTCAAGAATTAAAAATTATAAGTGAAAAGAATATTGATGGTATTGGGCTCTTTAGAACAGAATATCTATATGCAGACAGAAATGATTTTCCTACTGAAAATGAACAATTTCTCGCATATAAACAGATAGTTAAAAAAATGAAAAATAATCCAGTAATTTTTAGAACGCTAGATACAGGGGCAGATAAAGAGATACCCGATAATGTTAAAACAGGATCTATAGCTCATAATCCAGCATTAGGCCTACGTGGCATCAGGTATAGTTTAAGCAATCAATCAGTTTTTATTAATCAAATCAAAGCTATCCTCAGAGCAGGATATTATGGAACTGTAAAAATAATGCTTCCAATGATTACTAACTTTTCAGAAATATCAGATGCTAAAAAATTAATTGATATTGCTAAAAATGATCTTAAAAATGAAAAAAAGAGGTTCGGTAATAATGTTAAGGTGGGAATAATGGTTGAGGTTCCATCATGTGCAGTCCTTGCAAATAGATTTGCAAAGCAAGTTGATTTCTTTTCAATTGGTACAAATGATTTAGTGCAGTATACCTTAGCTATAGATAGAGTTGATGATGAAGTTAATTATCTATATGATCCAATTAATTCAGCAGTCTTAAGCCTTATTAAAATAGTTATTGATGCTGGCGCTAAAAATAAAATACCAGTTTCTTTATGCGGTGAAATGGCTGGTGATTCTAATTATACTAGACTATTGCTAGGGCTGGGCTTAAAATCATTCAGTATGCATCCAAGCGCAATACCAGAAATAAAAAATATTATAATAAGCTCAGATATAAGTAAGCTTAAAAGGCTTTCTAAAGAGATTATTAATTGCGACTGTCTTGTTAAAAAAAATGAATTGCTCGCTAAAATAAATAATATCTAATTACTTAGATTCATTTAATAAAAATTCAATTAATGCTTTGCTGGTAAATAGCCTATTATGCGCTTGTTGCCATACTCTACTTCTTGGGCCATCAATTACATCTGCATCTACCTCTTCACCTCTATGAGCAGGCAAGCAATGCAAGAAAATTGCATCTGCCTTAGCTTTATCAAATAAATTTTGATTTATCTGGTAACCTTTAAACAATTGTTTTCTTTTCTCAGATTCACTTTCATCGCCCATACTAGTCCAAACATCAGTTGTAACTAAATCAGAATCTTCAACGGCCTGTCCTGGAAGATCACATAGTTCAACATTGTCCTTTGCCAACATTAATGTTTTGTTATCAGGTTCAAATCCTGATGGTGTTGCAATTTTAAGTTTAAAATTTAGAATCTTTGCTGCATTAACGTATGAATTACACATATTACATCCGTCACCTATCCAAGCTACTGTTTTACCTTCAATTGAACCTCTTTCCTCATAATAAGTTTGCATATCAGCTAATAATTGACAAGGGTGATATTTTTCAGTTAACCCATTAATTATGGGCACTGAAGAGTTACTAGCTAATTCCTCTACCTCGCTATGGTTGTGCGTCCTAATCATAACTATATCAACCATTCCAGATAAAACTTTTGCCGTATCAGCTAAATCTTCACCTCTAGTCATTTGTGTTGTATCAGACGATAAAAATATAGCATGTCCGCCTAGTGTCGCCATTGCTGTTTCAAAAGCAACTCTAGTTCTAGTTGAGTTTTTTTTAAAAATCATGGCCATTGTTTTATTTTGAAGAGAATTATTAAGGATATTTTTTTGAGACTCCTTTTTAAATTCAATAGACCTTTCTATTATTCTAATAAATTCACTTTTATTTATATCTAATAGAGATTTAAAATGCCTTACTTTATTCATATTTAATACTGCCTATAATTTTCTGTAAGGTAGCTGTAATTACATCTGCCTGAGATCTGTTAATAATTAATGGCGGTAACATTCTAATAGTATTCTCTTTTGTTACGTTAATTACCAGTTTCCTTTTCAATGCATCCTGGACTAAATGCATGCAATTTATTCTTAACTCTATACCTATCATTAAACCCTTACACCTTATCTCTTTGATAATCTTAAAATGCGATAGCTTTTTCTTTAGTTCTGATTCTAAATATAATCCAATATCTCTAGCATTTTTACATAGATTTTTTTTCCTCATTATATCTAATACTGCTAAACCAACTGATGTGGATAAAAAATTACCACCAAATGTTGACCCATGGCTTCCTGGAACAAGAACTTCTGCTGCTGCGTTACTAGCAAGACAAGCTCCAATAGGTACGCCATTACCTAAAGCTTTTGCGACAGATATTACATCTGGAATTATTTTGCTATGCTGAAACCCAAACCATTTTCCAGTCCTACAAAATCCTGACTGAACTTCATCTATCATAAGTAGCCATTTAAATTTATCACAAATATTTCTTAGTTCACTTAAATAATTTTTATCAGGTATAACAATACCTCCTTCACCTTGAATAGGTTCAAGTAGTATAGCTACAATATCATTATGTTTTTCTGAAAGCTTCTTTATAGCTTCCATATCATTGTAGGGGACTCTAAGCAAGCCATCTAATAAAGGATAAAACCCTGCATGTGCTTTTTCACCTCCAGTTGCTGATAATGCAGCCATTGTTCTTCCATGAAAACTATTTTCCATAACTATAATTTTTGGATTATTTATTTTTTTATCATTTCCATATTTCCTGGCAATCTTAATTGATGCTTCTACTGCCTCTGCGCCAGAATTACAAAAAAAAGCTGACTTCATTCCAGATAATTTGCATAATCTTTCGCCTAACTGCTCTTGCTGCTTAATCATAAAAGCATTAGATGTATGAATTAACATTTTAGATTGCTTGGCTATTGTATCTGCAATATCAGGATCTGAATGCCCTAAGCTTGTAACGGCTAAGCCGCAAAGTGCATCTAGATATTTATTATTATCTGTATCCCATAAATACACTCCTTTGCCTTTAACAAAGGATATATTCTTACGGTTATAGGTGTTCATTAAGTAATTCTTCATAAATATCATTCAATAAAAAAATAAAGACGTATTCTAATACAATAACAGTATAAAACACAACAGCCTTTAAGTTTATTATGCTATGCACTATTTTAATATATTACTATATAAGATAAACATGATATACATTACTAAATTAAGCAAAAATCCTTGTTTTTACTGAATTTTCTGTCAAAATACTTGGTAATAGACAATATAATAAAACCGGGGAGATTATGAATAAGTTATTTACCGCAGTCATCTTTATGGCTGTATCCTCTACTCTAGCATTTGCTGGTGGACATAGCATGGATGGTCATTCATCAAATGCTTCTGCTGCTAAAGCTGGAAGTGGAGTAAAGTTTTTTGGTCGCTTATACGTTGGGTATGAGAACAAAACAACAGGTGCTGCTGACTCTATTGATAACATTAGAGATAATGGTGGAAAAAGCAGATTAGGAATTAAATTTAAAGAAAACTTAGGTGGAATAAGCCTAGTTGGTCATGCTGAATGGAAATTTGACATTGCTGACGGAACATCTGGTGCGGATAGTGCCACTGCATGTACCGGTGCTAGAGATTGTCGTACGATTGATTTACATGTCGGTAACCTTGGTTTCCTAACAGGATTAGGTTATATCGGAATGGGTTCATTTGAATCTCCATATAAAACAATGGGTATGTATGACTCAAACATGGATACTGCACTTGCATTAAATAATCATGGTGGTACCTCTGACGGTTCATTTGGTATAGGTGGAACATGGGATTCTTCTATTTCATATCATGCTGCAATGGGACCAATGGAAATTGCTTATATGCGCGGTATGTCTGATGATGTTGGTGGTAGTAATGCTTCTAATGTTAAAAAGGGTGACTATGCATTTGGTATAAAACTTACAGACATGTTGGCATCAGGCTTAGAGTTTGGTTATGCTAGATCACATGATAAGAGTGGTGCTTCTAACTACGGTACTAGTAATGATAAAATGTTTGCTTCATATAAAGTAATGCCTAACATGGGTATTTTTTATACGGCTGAAGAAATTGAAATTGCTGGAACAAATCATGCTGCCGGTGACATTAGAACAATGGGTACTCATTACACTATGGGCAATAATATGATTCAATTAGTTTATGCTAATGGAAACATGGATGCTGCAACTACAGATTACGATACTTTCAGTATCTCTAATCAAATGAACTTAAGTAAATCTACTAATTTAGTAATAGGTATTACTAGAAAAGGGGTTGAAGGATCTGGTAATGCAGTCCGTACTTATGGTCTTGGTTTAACGCATAAATTCTAAAGCTTAACAGCTAAAGATTTTTAAAACCCATCTCAAGTGAGATGGGTTTTTTATGCATCAATATTTAATTGAAACCATCTTTCCAATAAAGCTAAATGCCATACTTTATTACCATTCAGTTTAGTAAAATGTGAATTTGGCTCAAGCAATAAAGTATTAATATTTTCTTGATTATAAAGCCCTCTATTAGAACAACTTTTAGAAAGCAATATTTCTTTAGCATAGTTTAAAAATTTACCCTCAAGTATCTTTAGTGGGGGTACTGGAAAATAAAATTTATCTCTATAAATCAGGTCTTTACTTAAATACTTCTCTGCTAATTTTTTTAAATAATATTTTCCATCATTTTTAATTTTTTGAGTAGATGGAATTGAAGATAAAAACTCTACCAAATTAATATCTAAAAAAGGAACTCTAGTCTCTAAACCATGAGACATAGTCATGCTATCAACTCTCTTAACTGGATCATCGATTACCATTGTTGACAAATCTATTCTTAAAACTTTATCAAGATAACCAATATCATCTCTTTGTTTTCTAAAGAGTGACTCAATCAGTTCTTCACTATAATTATTTGATACATATTTTTCTTTTATAGTTTTAGAATAATCTTCATGACCTCTATCAAAGTAATGTTCGATAAATCTTTCTGAATCACTGCCCTTCATTTCATTCATTTTTTTATACCAAAAATATCCGCCAAATAACTCATCAGCACCTTGTCCACTCAAAACTACTTTTTGGTTTTTTGATACTTCTTGAGCTAAAAGATAGAAAGCCGAAGAATCTTGGCTAAACATTGGCTCGGGCATCTCTCGGATAACATCATCAAGGCACTCCATCAGATGATCTTGATTAATATTATACTTATAATGATTGGTATTAAATTGTTTAGAAACCATATCTGAATAATAAAATTCATCTCCAACCTCGTCTTTAATTGTTGGAAAGCCAATAGAAAAAGTATTAATTTTAGATAATTTACTTTTGGCAGCCATTGCAACTATCAAACTAGAATCTAACCCTCCTGAAAGTAAAACACCTACATCTACATCAGCAGTATAAAATCTTTTTTCAATTGCATTCATTAGTAGTCTTTCAGATTCTTCTATAATTTCATTTTCCTCTATATTGTGATTAATCTTAATATCGTCAAGAGCATAATATTTATTTTTTAAAATCTTGCCATCAGATGTAACTGTTGCAGAATGTCCTGGCTCTAACTTATATATATTTTTAAGAATTGTATTTGGCGCAGGAATAACTGAATGAAGAGTAAATTGATGATGAAGACTTTTATGATTAATTTCGTTATCATTTCTACCAATAAGTGCTTTGGTATTAGATGCAAAAGCAAAGTATTTACTTTCTAACTTGTAATATAAAGGTTTTATTCCAAGTCTGTCTCGTGCTAAAAAAATTTTATTTGCATCTGGGTCATAAATGCAAAATGAAAATACACCATCAAGATATTTAACGCAATCTTCGCCATAGTGATCATAACTTTTTAAAATTACCTCTGTATCTCCATCTGATGAAAAACTATAGCCTTTATTTATAAGTAATTCTCTTATCTCTTTATAGTTATAAATCACTCCATTAAAAACAATAACTTTGTTTGACTTCTCATCTATCATCGGTTGATGTGACTTACTGGATATATCTATTACTGATAATCTACGATGTCCTAGATATACATTGTTATGCTGATATTCATCACTATGATCTGGACCTCTTTTTATAATACTCTGCATCATATGACGCATTTTTGACTCATCTACACGAGTATTATTAAACCTTATTTCACCACAAATTCCACACATATATTGTTGTTCCTTCAAAAGATCTAAATTTATTAAACTTACTGATAGATAAAATAGCTTACATCATTTATTATATCATCCATATTATAATTATTTTTGAGGCGTGTATGAACCCACTATTATCAATAAAAGGAACAATTATTTCAGGATTTATATTATCAGCAGTGCTGGTGCTAGCTATTGGTGGAAAATTAGTTGAAATTGAGCATTACATCAGATGGCTACATTACCTGTCAGGTATAACTTGGATTGGTTTACTCTACTATTTTAATTTTGTACAAGTCCCAGCTATGGCTACT
>Ga0257114_1000365_pt1 | contig 35482 bp, 22 predicted proteins | sample SI112_10mmetaG_FD_190149 | JGI IMG/M metagenome (GOLD analysis project Ga0257114, IMG submission 190149) | Marine microbial communities from Saanich Inlet, British Columbia, Canada - SI112_10m | ecosystem: Environmental > Aquatic > Marine > Inlet | place: Canada: British Columbia | collected...
CGCGTCGAACTTCGCCCTCAGAAACGACTCCACCGTCAGCTCCGCCTCTTCGTCCAGCGCGTCCAGGCGTTCGCCCAGCAGGCGCGTCTCCGGCGTCACCGGCGTCGTCGACGCCGTCGTTTCGCGCTCGATCGCGTCGCGCGTCGCCGCCGTCGCCGTCGTCGTCGCGTCGTCGTCGTCGTCGTTGAATTCGCGCATCGCACCGACGCCATCGTTCGCGCCCTCCTCGCGCGGCGCCGGCTTCGCCGCCTCCCTCTCGCGCGCCGGCGCGCGCGCGGTGTCGTCGCGCGCCGCGTCGGCGCCGTCGCGCTCGCCCGCGCGCGGCGTCGGCGCCATGCTGCCGCGACGCGAAGTCCCGACCGACGCGCGCGCGGCACATCATGGCGCCGCACGCGACGCGCGCGCCCGCGCGCGCGCTCGCGCGACGCCCGAGCGCGCGCTGGCGTCGAGCGCGCCGCGCGCGCGGCGTCGCGAACCGGCGCGCGCGCGCGACGCGCGAGGACGACGAGGACGAGTCGCTCGCGTCGGCGTCGCCGAGCGGGACGTTCGACGCGCTGCGCAGCGTCCTCGGCGAGTCGCTGGACGACGACGACGCGACGGAGGGCGACGAGGACGCGCGCGCGTCGAGCGCGGGCGCGACCGAGGCGATGGACAGGGCGTCGGCGGCGCGAAGGTCGACGGCGCGCGCGCGCGGGGATTCGACGGCGGCGTCGGGACGCGGCGAGACGCCGCGCGAATCGGATGCCGACGGCGCGGACGCGTCGTCGTCGGAAACGCCGGAGAAGGCGATGATGCGAGAGTATCTGTCGCTGTTGGTGACCGTGGGAGGGGTGAAAGGGACGCTGGCGGTGTGCTTGGCGTACGCCGCGGGCGCGAGCGCGTTTGGCGATTTCGGCGCCGGGACGGGGGGCGAGGCGATGGATTTCGCGCGCGCGGCGTCGATCGGATTGGCGTTCGCGGCGCCGACGGCGATTTACGACGCGTTGGTGATGGGGGTCGATTGGACCGCGCGCGCGGAGGCGACGAACGAGGCGCGCGAGGAGGCGTCGGGGGAGGTTCGCGAGGCGTCGGCGCTCGAGCGGTACTTTGAGCCGCTGTCGAGGTATCAGGAAGAGGAGACGCTGAATAATCCGTGCAGAAGCATGCCGTTTTGGATGGACGCGTCCGTCGCGCTCACCGCGCGAGTCGCGGACGAGATGCTCGAGCGCGGAGTGGTTTTGGGTTTGCTCGCCAAGTGGCTCGCCGACCGCGCCGTCGAGGCGGGGTTCGAGCCGTACGAAGTCGACGCCCCGGCCAAGGCGGCGGCGGCGTTCGGCGTGTACCTCGTCCTCGAGGCGCGTTTGCGACGCGTGCAGAGACAAACGCGCGTGCAGGCGTTCAGAGTGGAGCGGAACAAGGTGACGGGCAAACAAAAGTTGGTGCCGGTGAGCGAGGACGACATCAAGGCGAGCGCCGAAAAGACGAAGAAACCGTCGCTCAAGTTTTGGGAGAAGAAGCCCGACGCCGCCGCGGACGACGAGTCGTCGTCGCCGCTGTCCGCAAACAAAGCGCCGAACGTCGCGGAGACGCGCGCGTTCGAAAACATCCTGCGCGGAAAGAGCGTGAAAGATTTTTTGGACGGCAGCCGCAGTCGATTGCTCTTCGTCTCGCAATCGCTCGCCTTCGTCGTCACCGGAGGCGTGTTCGCCCCGATCGTCGGTGGCTACGTCGCGGACGCCATGTACATCATCCATCAACGGAACACGATGACGCGTTTCATCGAGCGCGCGCTCGGCGACGCCGCGCCCGCGCGCGGCGCCGGCCCGCCCGATCCGGACACCGTTCGCAGGGCGCAAGCCGCCGCGTTTAAAAACATGTTGGCGAGGAAAAAGCGACGCATGGGTCGCGACGTCGTCGACGCCATGCGGCGCGACCCATCGATATCGCGCGACGTCAACGTCTTATTCCAAGACGTCGTTCGAAAGGTCAAGCGCGTGAAAGACATCGACGAATCCACCGCCGTGGACGAGGTCTTGCTCGCCGTGAACGATTTCGCCGCCGACGACGCCGACGCCGACGACGCCGCCGACGACGATTCCGGCGTCTCCTACGCCGAGCGCATGCGCGCCGCCCTGCGCCGAGTCAGCGAAGACATGGACGCCATCGAGCTCGCGCGCGCCGAATCACCGCCCTCCGCCGACGACGACGACCCGAATTAATCCGCCGCGCCGACGCGGCAGAAGTTTCTAGAAGATTAATCACATCGACCGACGCGCGTCCCCGCACACCGCGACGCGCGATCGCGCCCGCCCGCGCCCGCGACTCGATCGAACGCGCGACGCCGCGCGTCATGACGACCGCCGACGACGCCGTCGACGTCTCGCCCGTCGGCGACGGCGGCGTCATGAAACGCATCGCGACGCCCGCGCCGCCCGACGCGCGCGCGCCCGAAAAGGGCGACGCCGTCACCGTGCACTACGTCGGCTCGCTCGCGACGGGCGAGACGTTCGATTCCTCGCGCGAGCGCGACGAGGCGTTCACGTTCACGCTGGGAAAACACGAGGTGATCGACGCGTGGGACGTCGGCGTGGCGACGATGCGCGTCGGCGAACGGGCGACGCTGACGTGCGCGCCGGAGTACGCGTACGGCGATCGAGGGGCGCCGCCGAAGATTCCCGGCGGCGCGACGCTGATATTTGACGTGGAATTGCTGTCGTTCAAGTCGCACAGGGATCTGTGCGGCGATGGGGGGGTGATGAAGGAGACGGTGAGAGAGGGCGAGGGATACGCGAGCCCGAGCGCGGAGGACGAGGCGACGGCGACGATGGAGGCGAAGGCGAGGACGGGAGACGAGACGCTCGTGGCGAAGACGACGCGGACGTTTTCGTTGGCGGCGAATGGAGACGCGCCGTGCGAGGGCGTGCGCGCGGCGCTGCTGAAGATGAAGCGGGGGGAGACGGCGCGGGTGACGCTGAGCGAAGCGTACGCCGAGGGGTTGACGACGGCGAAGGACGGCGCGGTGGTGGAGTTGACGCTCGACGCGATTCACGCGGTGGTCGCCGTGAACGGCGTCGAGGGGGCGACGAAAAAGATTTTGGAGGAAGGTGAAGGGTACGAGACGCCGAACGATGGGGCGAAGTGCGAGATTGAGTACGAAAAGCGCGTCGGCGGCGCGACGACGGAGACCAAGCCGGCGCACGAAATCGTCGTCGGCGACGAGCACGTCCCGGATGAGCTCGAGAGCGCGATCGCGATGATGAAGCTGAACGAAAAGGCGCTGGTGAAGCTGGCGGATGGGACCGAGTACACGGTCAAAATGACCAAACTCGAGCGCGCCAAGGAGCAATGGTCGATGAACAACGCGGAAAAGATTGAGGCGGCGGAAAAATACAAGACGAGCGGGAACGACGCGTACAAGGGTGGTAAGTTTGCGCGCGCCACGAAGAAGTACGACGCGGCGTTGAAGTTCGTCGAAATGGACGAATCGTTCTCTGATGAGGAGAAGCAAGCGAGCAAGAAGCTCAAGCTCAGCTTGAATTTGAACTCCGCGGCGGTGGCCATCAAAACCAAGTCGTGGATGAGCGCTCGCAAGTCGAGCGAAAAGGCGCTCGCGATTGAAGGGTCGAACGAAAAAGCGCTCTATCGCTTCGCGCAAGCGGCGATGGAGTTACAAGAGTACGACGAATCACGTCGTTCGTTGAAGAAAATATTGGAAGCAGATGAATCGCACGCCGAGGCCACGCGAATGTTGACGCGCTTGAAAGCGCTCGAGGCGCATCAGGCGAAGAAGGACGCGAAGATTTTCGGAGGCATGTTCAGCAAGATTGACTTGGGTTACGAGGACGTCAAAGTCAAGGCGGACGAGCCCGATGAAGAAATACCGGCGCCCGAAGCGATGCCCGAGGTGCCGGCGTTCGATGAGCCCCCCGCACCGGATGCGAACGAACCGTTCGGTGTCGAGAGCGTGTAACCGAAACGCGCGTTCTCGTCTTTTTAATCAAGAATCAATTTTCAATCGCTAAACACACTCGCTAAGTTTTCGATCGGCCCCGCGCGCGTGACGAATGCTTGCGCGGCGACTCCGAGCATGGCGATCATGGCTAAGCGTCCGTGCTTAATCTCCATGACCTTTTGTTTTTCGAACTCGTCGGCGTCGTCGGAAATCTTGAACGGATCAAACGGCGCGCCGCCAGGATAATCTTTGTCGCCCGGGAGGTAAACGCCCACCGGCTCGAGCGAGTCGATCCCGACGTACCGCGCGTACTCTGGACCGCCCATCAACACAACCTGGCACGCCGCGATGATGGCTATCCCCGATCCGCCGGCGATGTGAAAACCTTGCAAGCCAAAGTAATCGAGCGAGACGTCGCTATTCATCTTCGCCGCGCCGACTTTCCACCACACCGGCTCGCCCAAATCTGCCACGCCGTAGCGCTCTAAAAGCTCTGGCACCGCCACACCAACGATTCCCAACATCGCCCAACGCGCGTGCAAGAGTTCTAATTCGCGCATGCGCGGCAAATCATCTTTCCCGAGCCCGAGCGGATCGAATCCCGCGTCGCCGCACAGCGAGCCGTCCAAGTGCGCCGGATACTCGTACTCCGCGTCTCCCAAAAATTTCACTCGCCGCGCGCCGTACAGCGAACTTCTCTCCCGCGCTCGCGCGCGTTCGTTTTCCCTTCGCGCCTTCTCCGCCACCAACGCCGGTCGTTGGTCGTCGATATTCTTCATCAGCGACTCGCCGAACGACGTCTTCGAAATCACCGTGAGCAAGACCACCGGCGCCGCGCTCAGCAGAAAGCTCGCGTTCTCCCCGAGCGCGCGCACCAGTCCGACGCCGCCGGCGACGCCGAACGTGACGTAAAACAACGGCGAGCTGATGACGTCGCCCAGCGCGCTGTTGACGTCCGTGTCGCCGACCGCGGGCGTCGGTTCGTCGTCCGGGACATCTTGTGAAGACGACGCTTTATCGTCGTCGTTCGTCGCGCGCGCGGCGGTTCGACGGACGATCGACGCGCGGCGCGACGTCGTCGCGCGCTGTTGTCTCGCAGGCGCGCGCGCGCGGGCGACAGACGCTCGAGACGTCGAGACGAGACCGCGCGAAAGCATGACGCGAGGCGCGTTGTGCGGGACGCCGAACTACCAAATCTATCTATAACAGCGCTTCAACCCTGACTACTGCCGACGACGCGCGAGCGAAAGAGACGACCAAGAAATACATCCACCGCGATGTTTCATCCGCGTCGCGCTCGAACGCGCTCGAACGCATCGACGACGACCGCGACGCGCTACTCTCGCGCGCCGCGCCGCGCGTCGTCGTCGTCCGCGCGCGGCCCGTCCACCACGCCGCCCTCGCGCTCGCCCTCGCTCTCCAACGCGCTCGCGTAACTCGACGCCGACGTCCCCCCGCCGCTCGCGAGCCACGCCCACGCGCCCGCGACGCCGCTCACCGCGCTCTCGTACGCGCTCTCCACCCCGCTCACCGCGCTCTGGTACGCCCCTCGCGCCTTGTTCGCGTTATTCGCGAACGCGTTCAGCCACTCCGGCGGTCCCTCGCACCCGAGCGCCTCGCACAGCGCCTCACAAAAGTGATTACAATTCCTCTCCAGCACCTCGTAATCGCTCCCTCGCCACTGCGCGCGCAGCGCCGCCACCGCCGCGCTCGCGCGCGCCGGCGACAGCGACGTCACCCCCAGCGGCACCGACTCGCGGTATTCGTACATCGGATTCATCCGCGGGTTGCATCGATACACGCCCGAGCCCTCCGGGCAGTACCCAAAGCTCCACTCGTCGCCGAACACCTCGACGCCGCCGTGGAAGATGCCACCGACGTTGAGCGCGTTTCTCGTCAGCGTGTTCAGCGACGTCACCGCGCTCGATATCCGCGCGTTCTCCGCGTGCTTGATGTCGTACACCGACAGCGTGACGAGCGCCATCGTTTGGACGGATTCGCGCGCGCTTTCGCGACGCGCGCGCGTCGCGGTGTGACGATTCGTCGCACCGAAAACCTCGAGTCGAGCGCGCGCGAATCCGTCGCGGCGCCGCGCGCAGAGCGCGACGCGGAGCATGCTGCTCGCGCGCGCGTTCGCGCGAAGGACGGTCTCGACGCCGCGCGCGTCGCTCGCGGCGCGCCCGCGGGCGTCGACGCGCGCGAGCGAGCGCGAGAGCGCGCGCGCGACGGCGACGGCGGCGACGACGCGACGACGAGGCGCGACGACGAGGACGCGCGCGCGCGCGAGCGACGCGGGAACGAATAAAAAGCGCGACGGCGGCGCGGGGAATCGAAAGCGCGGCGAGGGCGGCGGACGAGACGCGAGCGGGGTGACGAGCTCGCCCGAGGAGGTCAAGGCGCTGCGCGCGCAAAAGCTGGACGCGCTCGGCGCGCTCGGACAGCGGGGATTCGATTACCGGTTCGATCGCACGAAATATTGCGATGCGCTGCAGAGGGAACACGAAGGATTGGAGAACGGGGTCGAGATCGAGGGCTCGAGCGAGGCGGTGTGCGGGAGGGTGATGGCGAAGCGGTCGTTCGGGAAGTTGGCGTTTTTGTCGCTGGTGGACGAACGGGGAAGCGTGCAGTTGTTTTGCGATAAGAAACGGTTGGATGAGACGAGCCCGGGGGCGTTTGAGATGATCACGGAACTCGTGGACGTCGGGGACATCATCGGCGTGCACGGGAGCGTGAAAAGGAGCGATAAGGGGGAGCTGTCCATCGTGCCGGCCAAGGTGCAAATGTTGACAAAGGCGCTGCTGCCGTTGCCGGATAAGTGGCACGGATTGCAGGACGTGGAGAAGCGATACCGGCAGCGATACGTGGACTTGATCGTGTCGCCCGAGGTGCGAAACACGTTCAAGGCGCGCTCGAACATCATCTCCACCATTCGTCGAATGCTCGACGACGACGGGTTTTTGGAGATGGAGACGCCCGTGCTGCACACGCAAGCGGGCGGCGCGGACGCGAAGCCCTTCAACACCTTCCACAACGCGCTCGGCATGCAGCTCACGCTTCGTATCGCCACCGAGTTGCATCTCAAGCGACTCGTCGTCGGCGGTTTCGAACGCGTGTACGAGCTCGGACGCGTGTTTCGCAACGAAGGCTTGAGCACGCGACACAACCCGGAGTTTACGTCCATAGAAGTGTATCAGGCGTACGCCGACGTCACGGACATGTTGGAGCTCACGGAAGAGATGATTTGTCGATGCGCGATGAAGGCGTGCGGGACGCTGACGATTCCTTACGGCGACGTGACGATTGATTTGAGCCAACGCCCGTGGCGCCGGGCGCCGATGAACGATCTAGTCAAGGAAGCCACGGGCGTAGACGTCATGGCGTTCGGGGATGACTTGGAAGGAGCCAAGGCAGCGGCAATTCCCGCGCTCAAGGCGCACTCTAAGAAAGCTGGGGAAGGCATCAAAGGTGTCAAGTTGGCGGCGAGCGTCGGTCACGTGCTGAACGAAATGTTTGAAGCCGCGTGCGAAGGCGATTTGATTCAGCCCACGTTCGTTCTCGACCACCCGCTCGAGATTTCTCCTCTCGCGAAACCGCACCGTAGTAAACCGGGAGTCACCGAACGGTTCGAGCTCTTCGTCGTCGGTCGCGAGCTCGCGAACTCGTTCAGCGAGTTGACCGATCCCATCGATCAACGTAAACGCCTCGAGGCGCAGATGGTGACGCACGCGAAAACGAGCGCGGCGCAGCGCGAAGCGGCGGCGGCGAGTGGTAAAGACGAACTCAAAGCGCTCGAAGACGAGGCGTACGACGTCGAAATGGATGAAGATTTCGTCGCCGCGCTCGAGTACGGCATGCCCCCGACCGCGGGTATGGGTCTCGGCGTCGATCGTCTCGTCATGCTTCTCACGAATTCGCCGTCGATTCGCGACGTCATCGCGTTCCCGCTTCTTAAGAAGCAAGACTCGTAAGTCATACGCGAGAGTATATATATTCTTAGCGGCGCTACGACATGTAATCATTTTAAACTTTGGTTTCTCACTAAAACGTCCCTTGCGCAAAACTAAACTCTGGTCTCATGCGTCAAACAATCGCTAACCCCGTCTTCATGGTGTCAATTCGAATGGAACAAATCGTAATTCAAATTCAACCATTCAAGTGGTGGCCATTCTTCGTCTTCATCATTAAGGTCTTGGAAGATTTCACTCGGCTCTTCATTCACGAAGACGACTGCGTCACTGAATTCGAGTTCTTCGCGGTTTGGCGCGGCGCCGCCTGGCGCCGAATCGACAAATTGGATCGGTACTTTCGCGCCGTGAGTCTGGAGGTGCACCGAACGAGGCGTGGACGCGAATTGCATCCGTCGTTTTCGTCGAGAAGTGACGTCGCCTCGACGTCGTCGCCGTCGCCGACGCGACTCCGATGAATCCATCTCGCATCGTATTTCAACCCTACGCGCGAAGCGCGTTGACTCCTAAACCACTCCATTCGCGAAATCACGCGAAATCCACGCGCGTCGCGCCGACGCTCACCCACCACCGCCCGTCCCCTCCTCGCGCCGCCGCGCGTCCGATCCCAACGCTTCGCATCGCTCGCGAAACCGCTCGCTCGTCGTCCTCCCCCCAATCTCCCCGAACGCATCGCACGCCGCCTCCGCGTACGCCGTCGCTAAATAATCAAAATCCTTCCTCACCGTCTCCTCGCTCGCGTCTTCCTCGTACGCGAGCACCATCCTCGCCCTCGACCGCGTCGCGTACCCGTAGCACACGCCGTCGTGCGCGCGGTGACACTCCCCCAAGTACCTCGTCGCGCTCTCCGTCGTCATCGCGCCGAGTTTCGCGTCGATCGCGTCCAGCGCGGCGTGCGCGCGCGACGCGTGCGCGCTGCGCGACGAAACGCGCAAGTTCGCCGTCAGTCGACGTCGTCTCGTCGTCTCGTCGTCTCGTCGCGCGCGCGGTCGAGACGAAATCCCGCGCTCGCGCGCGTCACGCACGCTTCGTTCGCGCCCTCGCGCGCGCCGAGCGACGCGACGAACACCGGCGCGCTCTCCGCGCCGACGACGGCGACGAACGCGGGCGCGCGCGTCGACATCGCGCCGCGAGATGGCGACGGTTACCGTCATCCAAATTCTTCAGAGATCGGCGCGCGACGACGGCGCGCGCGCGCGCGACGCGATGCCGCGCGATGACGTCGCGTTCGACGACGACGACGCGCGCCCGCGCGACGCGAAGACGTTCTGGGACGCGGCGTTCGCGAGGAGCGCGCCGGAGAGGTTGACGCTGACGCATCGGCATCGCGACGGGACGACGACGACGGGGCGCGACGCGACGGGCGACGACGAAGGCGCGGCGCACGACGCCGCGGATACGTCGTTCGCGCGCGGGGCGTTCGCGGGAGGGCGAACGCGCGACGTGGGGTCGAGCGAAGAGCTGACGCTGATGACGCGCCTGCGGTTGGCGGCGCGACAGCCAGACGCGACGACGACGACGACGACGAGCGCGAGGCGGAAGCCGGGCTCGTCCGTGGCGAGCGGGCAAAACACGCGCGTGGACGCGTGGCTCGAACAGAGCTTGCGGGCGAATCTGGCGCAGGAGAACGACTCGTCGACGTCGAGCGCGTACGGCGGTCGGATGGCGAGGAGCGGCGCGGGATCGTACGCGCGAGGGGACGACGAGACGGGTATGCCCGTGATCGTGGGCGTCGACAGGGGTGGATATCAGTACCAACAACATCAGAATCATCATCGAGGGCGACCGCCGGTGAGCTTGCACAGTCCGCGGTCGAGCGGAGCGTCTTTGTTGCAGCATCGGAGGAAAGACTCGCTCGGGCAGCTGGATTCGTTTAGCGTGGATATGGAAAGCGATCGCGCGGACGTGACCGAGTCATCGTTCTTGGAGAGCGCGACGACGATCCTCGATCGCCCGCGTCAGTACGTCGACGATGCAGAGATGGGCGTCGATCACTTGGCGCACAAGGAGTTGTTGTGGAAGCTATCGAGCACGTACTTGCCAAACGACGTGGCGAGTTTGCAGCGATCGTTGGTGCGGCACGTGGAGTATACGCTCGCGCGAAGGAGGTACAAGCTCGATACGAGCTCGTTTTATCAAGCCACCGCGCACTCGGTGCGAGATCGATTGATCGAGCGATGGACGGACACGCAGCAGTATTCGGCCAAGAAAGGGGCGAAGAAAGTGTACTATCTGTCGCTCGAATTTTTAATCGGCCGCTCGCTCGGCAATGCCGTCTCAAATCTCGGGTTACGAGGCGCCTACGCCGAGGCTTTGCGGCAGATTGGATACGATTTGGAAGATATCATGTCAGAGGAAAAAGAGCCAGCGCTCGGGAACGGGGGTCTGGGGCGCTTGGCGTCTTGTTTCTTGGACACGCTCGCGACGCAAAATTATCCCGCGTGGGGGTACGGCATTCGCTACAAGTACGGAATGTTTGAGCAAAGAATCGTGAATGGTAAACAAGTGGAGTTTCCAGATTATTGGCTTACCGATGGGAACCCGTGGGAAGTTGAACGATTAGACGTGCAGTACCCGGTTCGTTTATTCGGCCACGTTCGAGAGTTTCAAGATCCGGACGGGAACACGTTGTACGCGTGGGAGGGCGGCGAAGTCGTCATGGCGCAGGCGTACGATACCCCGATTCCAGGCTACGGTACGTACAACACGAACAATATGCGACTGTGGAGTAGCAAGCCATCGCACGAATTCAATCTCGCCTCGTTTAACGCCGGTAATTACTACGGCGCGGTCGAGGCGAAGGAACGTTGCGAGAGTATCACGTCAGTGCTGTACCCGAACGACGCCACGGAAGAAGGTAAGCGTTTGCGATTGAAGCAACAATACTTCTTCGTCAGCGCGACTTTACAAGACATCTATAGACGTTTCAAGAAGAACGTCGGTCGTGGGTCTACGACGATGAAGAATATGCCGGACAAGGTGGCGATACAGCTCAACGACACGCACCCGGCGATTGCTATTCCCGAACTCATGCGTTTGCTCCTCGACATCGAGCGTCTACCTTGGGACGAGGCGTGGGAAATAACGAGAAAAGTCTTCGCGTACACCAACCACACCATTCTCCCGGAGGCACTGGAGAAGTGGCCGGTGCCGATGATCACCGAGCTCTTGCCGCGACACATGCAAATCATTTACGAAATCAACCACCGGTTTTTGCTTGAGGTTCAAAAGATGTGGCCAAACGACACCGCGCGCATGTCGTCGATGAGTATCATCGAAGAGTCATCACCCAAGATGGTACGCATGTCCAACTTAGCCGTCATCGGGTCGCACACCGTAAACGGGGTGGCGATGATCCACACCAAGCTTTTGAAGTCTTTGCTATTCCCCGACTTTTTGTTGATGTGGCCAGAAAAGTTCATCAACGTGACGAATGGTGTCACGCCGCGACGATGGCTGTTGCAAGCGAATCCAGCGCTCGCGAGCATTTACACGGGCATGGTCGGCCCTGGGTGGGTAAACGATCTCAAGCGACTCGAGCCGATCAAGACGATGGCGCAAGATCCGCAATTTCGACAGCGTTGGCGCGCGGCCAAGCAAACGAACAAGCAAGCGCTTGCGGAATGGCTGTACCGTTCGATGAATATCCGCGTCGATCCCAACGCCTTGTTCGACATGCAAATCAAACGCATACACGAATACAAGCGCCAGTTGTTGAATGTCCTTGGAATCGTGCACCGCTACGCCGAAATCACGCAGGCTACGCCCGAACAGCGCAAAACAATGGTGCCGCGCGTGCACATCATCGCCGGCAAAGCTGCGCCCGGATACGTCATGGCGAAAAATCTTGTCATGCTCGTATGCGCCGTGTCTGAAGTCGTGAACTCCGACGCGGCGTGTCGTGACTTACTCAAGGTGGTGTTCGTTCCCAACTTCAACGTGTCTCTAGCGGAGATTCTCATTCCCGCGAGTGATATCTCGCAACACATCTCCACTGCGGGTATGGAGGCGAGCGGCACCGGGAACATGAAGTTCGTCATGAACGGCGGATTGATCGTGGGTACAATGGACGGGGCGAACATCGAGATAGAACAAGCGATTGGCGAGCATAACATGTTCACGTTTGGCGCGAAGGCGGATCAAGTCGCGGCGATTCGACGCAAGATGGCGCACGACCCACCAAAAATTGATCCTCGTCTTCACCGCGCCATGGGAATGATTCGCGCCGGCATCTTCGGCAAGCCGGACGACGGAGCGTACAACCAGCTCTTGGACGCCATCGATCCGAGGAAAGACGTCTACCTCACCGCGCACGATTTTCCGTCGTATCTAGGGGCGATTGCAGAAGCCGATGCGGCGTATCAGTACGAAGAGAAGTGGACCGCAAAGTGCATCGAAGCTGCGTGTTCGATGTGGATGTTTTCATCCGATCGCACGATTCGGGAGTACGCGGCGAAGATTTGGAACGTCGAACCTTTGCCGTTTCGACCGCCCAGACACCACAGTGAACGTTGATACGCACATTTTGATGAATGTTGTGATATATAAACACCCGCTATATGCTAATCGTCGCCGAGCATCGCGAACGGGTTGGAAGGACCACGAGTCGACGAAGCTTTCGCAGATCCACCTCCGCCGCGCGATCCGCCCTTTGCCGCCTTGGTGAGCCATCCCGAATTGGTTTTGGCGCCACTCGCCTTGGCCTTCGCCGGTGCTTTCTTTTCGGCGACCGGTGGAAAGAGAAGCGCTCGGCATTCGTCCTCGTACCATCCTTTTTCCTCGGAGTTTTCCAAATTCGCTATGCGCTCTTCGAGCTTGGGAATATTCGCGCACTTCGCCGCGTCCGCACCGCTCATCAACTTTCCTTTCGATTGTGCGGCAATTTTTTTCAGCGAGTTCAGCTCCTTCTTCAAGTCCAAAAGTTCGCGTTCGTGCGGCACCGTGTACACGATTGGAGGTTTCGCGCGCACCGAGTCAATCTTCTTGACGACGATTTCCTTCTTGCTCTCGAGCATCTCCGCGCGCTTCGGCTTCCCCTCCTCGTTCGCCTCGTTCACCATCAGGTTCAAATCTTCGAGCTTAAGCTCCAAATCTTCGACGATTTCTCCTTGTTCGCCTTTCGTCAATCGACCCTTCTTGATCATGTCGTCCAGCGCCTGTTGTAAGAACTCAATCTTCGCCGCGACTTCAACCATCGAGTCGTACATCGTCTGCTCGCGATCATTCAAGCTCTCCATCGCGATCACCTTTTGTTCCAGCGCCCCGAGCGCGTGCTCCATCACCTTCATCCTGCGCAACAGCGCGCGCTTTTGCGAAAAGCTCGGACAATACATCTCCACCAATCGCTCGAACTCCTCCAAATCGCACGCGCACGCGCGATACTCGGGCGACTGCGTCCCGCCCGCCGCCGCCGCCGCCTCCCCCCCCTCCGCCTCGTGCGTCACCCTCGGAAACACGTGCAAGTATTTCAAATCCTTATCCGTGTCGTGCTGGTACTTATACGTCCCTTGGCACGCCTCGCACGCGCTCGCGCCTCTGTCGTCCTCGAACCCCCTCGCGCGCAGCGCCGCCGTCAAGTGTTTCACCAGCTCATCGTCGTACTTCGCCCGCGTCTTCTTCCCGCCGCCGACGATGAACTTGCACGACGCGTAAAACCCTCCCTTCGCGCGCGTCGGCGTCGCGAACGCCGCCTCGACGAGCGCGTCGACCCACGCCTCGCCGAATCCCGCGAGGTCGTACTCGCCCGCGCGTCCGTCCGCGGCGTCGCGCGCGATCGTCTCCGCCAGCGCCGCGGACATGGCGCGTCGCCGCGCGGTCGCGGTCGCGGTCGCGCGCGCGTCGCGACGTGCGCGCGCGCGTCGCCCGTCGCGCCGCGTCCGCGCGTTGACGCGTGTGGGTAAACAGTGCGCGGTGCGCGAGGCCGACCCTCGAAATCGCACCGCGCGCGGCGCCGACGCCACGAAATTTGAAATCGCGACGCGGCGACAGCTCGACGATCGCGCGACACGGCGACGCGCGACGACGGCGACGACGCCGCCATGGTCTTCGGCGCGCTGCGCACGAATCGAGAGAAAGCGGAAGCGCGCGCCAAGACGGCGCTCGAGCGAAAGTACGGCGGAAACGCGGCGCGGTTGGACGCGTACAACACCGCGCCGGATGACGAACGCTCCATCGAGTACCTGGAGCGCGCGGCGATGGATCGGTACGGCGTCTTGCGGGCGATCGACGACGCGCGAAGCGGTGGGAAGAAGGATGAGGAATTGAAACGGGCGATCGCGAGCGCGGAGGAGGAATATAACATGCGACGGACGACGGGGGGGACGTTTGACGCGGAGGGCGCGGCGAGAGACGCGACGAGTCATTTTTTGTTGAGGTTGGCGAGCTGTCGAAGCGAAGAACACAGGCGATGGTTTCGGGAGAACGAGTTGGAGTTGTTCAAGTATCGGTACGGTGAGCTGAGTTTGGACGCGAAGATGGAGTTTATGCGGACGAATGGGTTTAACGATTACGCGCGGGCGAGCGAGAAGGAGGTGCGGGAGAGACGGGACGATTTGCGGGACGTCTTGATGGCGGACCACGAGTATAGGCAGATGCGTCGAAGTCTCAGTAAAGATGGTAAGCTCGGGACGATGGAGTACCAGAGGATGTGCGAGGAAGCGGCGAGCGAGGCGTCGAGTTGGTTCGTCGTCGGTTTCGAAGAGGTGTGCCCGCTCGTCAAGTCGAGACGGGCGTACTTGATCGGCGGAAACGCGTGGATTCGTAAAGAAACCCTCGATCAACTCGTGTTCGGTCGGTTTAAGACGATGCTGAACAAGATGGTCGCCGAAGCCATCACGCTCTTCAAGAAGTTTGAAGAGAAGGAGGCTCACCGTTTGACGCCGCTTTTGAAATCTGTGCACAACCGTCGATCGGGAAGCGGGTACGATTTCCAAGGCGAAGACGGCACGATGTCGATCGCCGGCATCGAAGCCACGCAAGAGTCTTTCCCGCTGTGCATGCGCCAGCTTTACAAGGCGCTCAAGGAAAAGCATCACCTGACGCACGGCGGTCGACGACAACTGCAACTGTATTTGAAGGGCATCGGCTTGCCTCTGGACCAGGCGCTCGTGTTTTGGAAGACAGAGTTCACAAAGTCCCCGGACTGCTCCGCGGAGAAGTTTGAAAAAGATTACGCGTATGGTATCAGACACGCGTACGGTAAGGAAGGGAAGCGCGTCAACTACACCCCGCACGCGTGCGGTCAGTGCATCGCAGCGGATCCGGGCGTGAAGGACGCGCACGGTTGTCCGTTCAAGACGCTCACGTCTGGCGTCAAGGATAACGGCGCACGTTTGCACGAGTTGCTCGGTACGTTGAAAATCTCTGGTGCTAAGTCGCACGCGATTGTCGAGAAGGCGACGAATATGCACTACCAAATCGCGTGCGGTATGACGTTTGCGGCGATTCACGACGGCGTCGAAATCGAGGCGGGCGTGCACACGCCGCATCAATACTTCCACGAGAGCAGGAAGATCCTCGCCCCGCCGACTACGAGCGAGGCGGTGCTCGGCGACGCGAACGCTCAATCGGTTGCGGCGTGAGATAGGGATCGCTACAGATGTAAATGACAAATCTATATTCAAACGACTCACCCTGCGAGCCTCACGAACCGCCCTTGCACAAACTTTCGATCCATCGTCACTCCTAGCTTGCGGTTCGTGATTGAGTGCGTGACTATTTCGCACTCGCCCACCAACCCGACGGATGCAAACACGTCGTTTAACTCGTCTTCGTCGAAGAAGACGGCGAGCGTGCCGTCGGAACGGCGGTACGTTTGCTCGTTCGACGTCGACGACAAAGACGCATTCTCATCGAGGCGTTCGCCCGGCACAAACTGCGACGACGCATCTGCGTTCTTAACGTCCCCTCTCGCGTAATCTCGAAATAAAAGTACACCATTCGGACGTAGCACGCGCCGAATTTCCTCAGCGGCGTTTCGCAACCCGTTCGCCGTGAGCGCGGAAAGAAAGAACACCGCGGTCACGGCGTCGACCGATGCGTCGTCAACGCAACTCTCCATCGAACGACGCGCGCTCGCATCGACGACGTGCGTGCGAAGTCGTCGCGCATCGAACTCCGGGTTCGCGCGAACCGCCGCAATCGCCGTCGGCGAACAGTCCACCGCCACGACTCGCATGTTCAAATTCGCCCTCAAAAGCGGAAACACCGAGTTCCCGACCCCACACCCGAGCTCTAAAACATCGATTTTGCGCGTTTCGTCCACGTCTGGGAGCTCGCTCGGGCGAAGCGCCGGGCGAAAAGTCTCCGGCGCCGCGCGCGCTTCTTCATCCACCAGTTCCCCGAACGCTTTCCGGAGGTAATGCCGATCTTTGAACGCCCCGACGTCGTGTCCTTTGGCGCCGTCTTTACTGTGCGTGAGATAAAACCGTTCCCACGCCTGCGGGTCGTCCGCGGCGCGCGGCGCGGCGCGCGAGCGGGATTTGTGTCTGGGTGCACTTTTCGTCCTGACGTGCGTTGGACGAGCCGCCGACGTCGACGGCGCGCCGAACGAGCGCATGCGTCGCGCGCTACGCGTTCGCGCGATGCGCACCGCGCGGAGGCGCCGAGACAAAGTCGCGAACGCGACGCAATGACGACTGTTTTACAACTAGACTATTAGAACGGCGCGTCTTCAAAGCGTCGACCGAAGACGTACACCAACGTACCGACGAACACGATCAGCAACAACGCCGCCGCGCGCCTATTCAAGCGCTTCTTTCGCTTCAACGTCTTTCGCGCGCCCACGGGCTTGCGCGTCGGCACGCGATGATTCTTCGATCGGCCGTCGTCGTCGCCGCGCTCCGCCGCGTCCAACGCGCTGTCCAGTTTCCTCAACGCCCCGTCGCCCACCGCGCTGCCGAGTCCCGGTACGAGGCTCGACAACAGCACCGACATCCTTCGCGGTTTACTCTTTCCATCGTCGTCGTCGTAATCACCGTCGTAATCCCTTCCCGGCGTTCCGCGCGCGGTCGCCCCGTTCGCGCGTCCGTTCGGCGTTCGCATCGGGCTCACCCCCGGCGTCGCGCCGCTCGTCATCACCCGCGCGCTCTCATCCTCCTCGACGATTAAATCTTCAATGTCTTGCACGTCCTCTATCCCGTGCACGCGTTCGCCCGTGCTCGCGTGATACACCGCCCGCGCGCCCGCGATTTGCAACCGCGCGCACGCCGCGCTCACAAACTCCTCCCACGTCGCCCTCTCCTCGATCCCGAGCGCGCGCTTCCGTCGCGCGTTCCTCGACGCGTGTTGATCATCGCTCGCCGTCGACGACGGTTTCAGCGACACGAAGACGACGCGTTTCGTTTCCATCGCCCGCGCGTCGCGATTCGCGATCCGCGATCGCGCGCCTCGTCGTCCTCGCGCGCGGTTTCGTCCTCGCGCGGCGCGCGCGCGCGCGACGTCGCTCGCTCGCGCTCGCCGCGCGCGCGCTCGCCGAAGGCGCGTCGCCGGCGCGTCGCGCGCGCGTCGAGTTGTGATGCGAATTCAAACGCGCGCGCGACACTCGACGACGCGCGACGCGACGCGACGCGACGACGCGCGCGCGCCGCGATGGCGACGAGCGATAGCGATGACCGCGACGACGCCTCGGACGCGTACGACGACGCGCGGGACGCGTTCGAGCGCGCGGGCGCGGACGATCCGTTCGTGCCGCATCACGATCAGCGCGACGACGTCGGGGCGAGCGACGGCGACGCGAGCGAGGACTCGCGCGGGAGCGACGACGAGAGCGATGGAGAGGATTTGATGAACGACATGGAACGGTGCGGGAGCGACGCGAGCGACGCGCGACGCGCGAGGGCGAGAACGGGGACGGGACGCGGGTTTGAATATTTGAATTTCGAGCTGTCGCTCGCGCGCGGACGACGCGAGAGCGGGGAAGACGCGCGAAGGGCGGCGCGCGGGGCGAGACGCGACGGTGGGGATGGAGTGAGCGTCGGATCGCGCGACTGACGAACGTGAGGAACGCGTTATTTTCGTACGGCGTAGGGATTACCAAGTGATGCCGCACTTGGACCAGTACGAAGAGGCGGGACTGGCGCAGGAGGACGAAGAGTACGATGCGGAGGCCGAACTCGAGGCGCGATTGCGCGCGGAAGAGTTGATGGAACAGCGGGATATTTATGAAGATCGTGGTGGACGACGCGCGGGTCGGGTGCGGCCGCGGGCGCTCGAGGAGGGCGAGGACGAATGGTTGCGGCAGGCGCGAAGGCGAAGGGCCGCGGATCGCGCCGCAGATGGGGACATGGAAGACGATGACGAGGAATTCGACGTGAACATTGACGTGTATGATTGCCCTCTTCGCGAGTGGATCACGAAGGATCGCACGAAGGTGGAGATTCGCAAGCGTTTGAGTCGGTTTTTGCGCAAAGGACAAGTCGACGAAGCCGGGCGGTCGCTTTATCACAAAAAGATTCGCGAGATGTGCAACAACAACTTGCAGAGTTTGGAAATCAGTTACATGCACCTGGCGAAGAGTGAGTCTCTGATCGCGGTTTGGGTCGCGGACGCGCCGAAGGACATGCTCGATCTATTCGACGAAGTTGCGCTCACCGAAGTGTTGAAGCTTTACCCGTCGTACGGCGACATTCATCCCGACGTGTTCGTGCGAATCGTGGATTTGCCCGTCGAGGACGCTATTCGTGATATTCGCCAATCGCACTTAAACTCATTGATTCGCGTCAGCGGTGTCGTGACGCGACGCACGGGTGTGTTTCCGCAACTGAAAAATGTGACGTACACGTGCATGGTGTGTTCGTACAACGTCGGTCCAATCTTCCAAAATAGTAGCAGAGAAGAGGAGCGCCCGAATGCCTGCCCGGAGTGCCAGCAAAAAGGTAGATGGCAGATTAACTCCGCAAAGACGGTGTATCGCAACTACCAGAAGTTGACGTTGCAGGAATCTCCGGGAAGCGTTCCGGCTGGCCGCATTCCGCGAAGTAAAGAGGTTATCGTGTTGAACGACTTGATTGACATGGCGAAACCGGGTGACGAGATTGAAGTCACCGGGGTGTACACAAATAACTTCGAAGCGTCGCTGAACACGCGTCAGCAGGGATTTCCCGTATTCACGACGTACATCGAGGCGAATTACGTCAAACGAAAGGGAGATTTGTACTCGTCGGGCAATCTCACGGATGAAGATCGCGAGGACATCAGAAAGCTCAGCCGTGATCCCAAAATCGTTCGACGCATCATGAAGTCTATCGCGCCGTCCATTCACGGGCACGAAGATATCAAGATGGGTATCGCATTTGCGCTGTTTGGCGGTCAAGAAAAGTTCGTCAAGGGCAAGACGCGATTGCGCGGCGACATCAACATGTTGTTGCTCGGGGATCCCGGTGTTGCGAAATCACAGTTTTTGAAGTACACACAAGCCACCGCGGGTCGCGCCGTGTACACCACTGGTAAAGGCGCGTCTGCGGTCGGTTTAACAGCTGCCGTGCACAAAGATCCGGTGACTCGCGAGTTTGTGCTGGAAGGCGGCGCCCTCGTGCTCGCCGATCGCGGTGTGTGCCTCATTGACGAATTCGATAAGATGAACGAGCAAGATCGCGTCTCCATTCACGAGGCAATGGAGCAGCAATCCATATCTATCTCCAAGGCTGGTATTGTGACTTCTTTACAAGCGAGATGCTCGGTCATCGCCGCAGCGAACCCCATCGGCGGTCGATACGATTCATCCAAGACGTTCAGCGACAACGTTGAACTGACGGATCCAATCCTTTCCCGCTTCGATATTCTTTGCGTCGTTCGCGACGTTATTGACCCTGTCTTAGATGAAAGGCTCGCTAAGTTCGTGGTACACTCCCACGTCAAGTGCCATCCGAGATTTGAAGACGATCCGGAAGCGCCGTTGCAGAATCCATTTGGGGAAAATGACGACGACGACATCGAGCCGATTGATCAAAAATTGTTGCGCAAGTATATTTCGTACGCGAAAAAAGAATGTCGCCCAAAGCTAAATCAGCAAGACTTGCCGAAGATTCAACGAGTCTACGCCGAATTGCGAAAGGAGTCTGTGACGCGTGAAGGCATGCCCGTCGCCGTGCGTCACATCGAGTCCATCATCCGAATGAGTGAAGCTCGAGCGGCGATGCGACTTAGCCAGCAAGTATCGGCTGATGACATCGACGCTGCGATTGGATGCATGCTGCAGTCTTTCATCGGCACTCAAAAGCAATCCGTGCAAAAGACCCTGCAGAAGAAGTTTGCGCGATACACGCACTTCCATCGCGACTACGACGCTTTGCTCCTCGAAATTCTTCGCGGACTACTTCGGGAAACGATGCGCTGGGAAAATGTCGGCGCCAAGCCGAACAGTCAAGCGGATACCGCGGGTCAGACGACGACAGTGCGTTGCCGGGATCTCGAGAGCAAGGCGAGAGCGTACGGCATCGAGGATTTGGCGCCGTTTTACGGCAGTTCAGCCTTCAGAAACTCGCACTTCTCGTACGACGCTGCCCGTCAGTGCATCGTCCACACGAGCGATTAGGAATGTAATTGTTGAAACGAAGGATAGCATTAAAACGTTGAGGTCGAGGTTTGGTTGTCAGCCGCTTCCACGGCTCCTCCGCGGCGACGCCACCATCGCAGCACGTACGTCGTCCCCATGGCCGTGAACACGACAAAGATGCTGAGCGCCGTGCGCTTGTTGCGCATAGCCCAATCGATCGGTCGCTTGAATCGACTGTAGATCCCGCCCGCGACGGAAGCCATTGAGAGCATCCGTTCCATGGTCTTTGGCGAAATGTTCTTGAGAGCGTTGACCGCTTGCTCAGCTTGCGCGTCGTCCATCGTCATGCCCATGCTCTTGGACATCTCCTTCAAAGACTCCGAATCCATACCCTGGATCATTTCAACCATGGCCTCGCGCATCTCCGGGTTGTTCAACTCTTTTTGCATCTTGGACATCATTTCGGGGTCGTTCGGGTCGAAGCCTTTCCCGCCCTCCGTGCCCATGCTCTGCGCCATCTTCATCATGCTTTGCATAGTCTCCGGCTTCATGTTCTTCATCATGCCCGCTGCCTTTTTCACGTGATCCGGGTCCATGCCCGCCATCATGGGATTCACCGCCGCCATCTGCTCGATTTGATCGTCGGACAAGTTGCCCATCATCGACGACATTTGCTCCATGGCGTTCGGGTCGCTCATCATCGCGCTCACCTGTGCTTGAATATCAGGCGTGAGCGTCGGCATCCCAGGCATCCCCGGCATCGCACTACCGCTCGAGCCGGCGCTCGTCGTGGGCGCCGCCTCGGGATGGTCGAATTCCGGCGCGGCGGCCGGCACGGCTAATCCTTGCGATTCCATGCGCTTGACGGCTGCTTCGAGCTCTCCCGCCACTGTCTCATCTCCAGGACTGAGCTTATTCGCCCGCATCAAATCATTCACACCTTGTTCGAGCTCACCCTTCGCCACGTACGCTTGTCCGCGTCGATAGTACGCCTTCAAGCTCCGCGGTTCGAGCTCGAGCGCCTCGGTGCACTCGCTAATCGCCCCGTCGTGCTTCCCAATCTTGTTAAAACAAAGCGCCATGTTCAACATGCACGACAACCGCAGCGTCTTCGCCGCCGCGTTCACATCATCCTTCAAGTTTTCCTTCACTCGCGCGTACTTCTCCACCGCATCCGCGTGTTTCCCCTCTCCCACGAGTTTATTCCCCTCCTTCTTCAGCGTCTCGCTCCCCGCGTATCGATAATCCGCGCTCGCTTTCGCGTGTCCCTGCGCCTGTTCGTACTGCGTCTTCAACTGTTCCGGCGTCATGTTCCCCATCTCCCGCGCCGCTCGTCGCATGTCCTCCGCCGTCATATTTTTCATCGCCTCCGCCGCGCCCGGCGGCGCGCCGAAGCCCATCGACCCCGCCATGCGTTGCATCTGCGCCATCTGTTCGGGCGTCATGTTCGACATCATCTGTTGCGCTTGCGCCTGCGTTCGCGTTCAAGTCGCGCGATCCGTCGTTCCGTCAGTCGTTCGCTCGCGTCGCGCGCGCGTTCGCGGCGTCGCGCGATCTTTCGAAGCGTCGCGGTCGTCATCGCGCGCGCGTTCGCGTCGCGTCGCGGCGCTCGCGCGTCGCGACGCACGATCATGTCGGGCGTGAACATCGAGGGGTCCATCGCGCGCGGTGCGGCGGCGGCGCGAGGCGCGTCGCGGGCCGAGGCGTTGTGACGCGTCGAGTGAAGATGGGAGCGTGGGACTGGGCGGGACGGGACGGCGTCGCGGCGTCGAGTCGAATTATAACTTTACAAAGGGCTGGCGGCTAAGGCTCGGCGACGCCGGCGCGCGCGCGAGGGGTTTTGAGGGGCGAGAGGATCTTCGGGCGGAAAGCGCCGACGTTGGCGGTGACGCTGGCGGTGAGAGGGGGCTTACGAGGGGAATTCGCGACGGAGACTTCGGCGGAGGAATCGAGCGAGTTGGATTCCTCCGCGGAATCGTCCTCGGAACCGAGAGTCCTGGACGCGGTGGCGTCGTGGACGGGCGTCGGGGTGCGAATCGGGGCCAATCCGCGAGGGGCGAAGGCAGAGATGACGGAGACGTCGATGTCGTCGCTAGCGTCGACGAATTCGTCGTCTTCGATCGCCGACGTCGGGGAACCGTCGTCTTTGGACATCAGGGCGAGAATGTCGGCCGCTTCTTGCTCGGCGGATTTCGACTCTTTACCTTGCGACCACGCGGCTGGGTAATCGCCCACGAGGCGTTCGACGATGCTCGCAAACGTTGGTCGCGCCTCCGTCTCACGCGTCCAGCAATCGTGCAATAGTTGCTCCATCGGGTCCTCGACCCAGCTCGGAATTTTCAACCGTCGGTGCAAAAACGCGACTTGAGCGACGATTTGCACGGGTGACGAGAGATCGGCCCACGGGAAATTCAGGGTGATGAGCTCCCACAGAATGACACCGAACGAATACACGTCGGAGAGCTCGTTGACGTCGTCGCCGCGAAGCGCCTCGGGCGCCATCCATTCGGGCGTTCCCCCGGGAGCTTTGCAATTCGATCCGTACGTGTAGCTCTTCAACTCGCTCATCCCAAAATCACTCACTTTCAGTGTCCAATTTGCATCGACCAGCAAGTTTGCCGGTTTCAAGTCGTGATGTACAACAGGGTGGGCGAGGGAGTGTAAATACAACATCCCGCGCGCGCAATCCGCCGCCATTTGTCTGCGAAGCATCCCGTTGCTACGAAGCGACTCGCTCCACTTACCGTTGCCGTGCAACAGTTGCTCCAAGTTTCCGCGCTTCATGAGCTCGGAAACGATTCCCATTCGACCCCGCTGAATCACCGCACCGAGGAACAGTACGATGTTTGGATGACGCAACGCGCGCATCATGCGAATCTCCTCCGCAAAGGCATTGATGGTGTCGTCGTTCATTTTGTCGGCAATCATGGTTTTGTAGGCGACGTCGGTGTCGTTCCACTTCGCGCGATGCACGACACCAAAAGACCCAACACCGAGTTTAGCACCTATGGATAACTCTTCCTCCGCGATCTTAAACTTCCCCGCGGCTTGGAGAAGACGCGTGCGCGTTCTGAACTCTTTATCAGTCTCCTCTGCCGCGGCGAGGCCGTGTTTACTCGGCGACTTGGCGATCACTTGCGTCTCTACGTGCTCGTTGAACGTCACCGACTTAGAGTTTCCATCGCTAGAGTTACGCCTGACGTTTATCGACGTGGAAAAACTCGAACCCTTCTTGAGCGCCGAAGGGATACGATCGAGCACCTTCTTCGGCAGCGGCGGCAATCCGCTCGAGACGCCTGTGTTCTCGCTCAAATTGAAGGCGTATTTTCCAACATCTTCATCGTCGATCGGAGCAGCGTTTTGAGACAGTCGCCCGGGCGCCGCACCTGGTGACATCGGCGGCGGCGGTTCTTCGTACTTTTTGTGTTTGTTCCCGAAACTGAAATCAAGCGAGGACCGATCGCTATCCGTGGAAACGCGCGGGCTCGGCGGGATCTCGTCCGAGCACTCAAGCGGCATTCTTGCCGAAAGCGGCGAGCTCGTCATTCCCAGTTGCAGCGCGTCGATCCATCGCGCGCGATCCGTCGGACTTCCAGCGCGCAAAGTCATCGTCTTGAACCCCGCGGGCTTGCAGCACAATCCCGAGAGGAGATCCATAAAGTCGACGTTTTCCTGAAGACTTCTACGCAGCGACCGCTTCGGCACCGCCATCATCTCGATCACGAACGCCGCAGGTCCGTGTTCGGGTGCCTCTTTCGCACTCAAAATCGTCCCGTACCCGTGCATCGTGCTGAATCCTTTCCCCCAAAACAAGTGCGTCTCGTACAGCATGAAGTGTCTCAAATTCCAAGTATCCGTCGCGCCGCCGAAGACGCTCGCGAACCAACTCGTCTCCTCCGCCTTCTTCTCGAGCGTCCCCTCGAGCGTCGCTCTCTCCGGTAACCACGGCAAAAACTTATTCGACTCATGTTGTCGTCTCGATCCTCGTTCGGCGCCCGTCGCGTTCGCGCCGTTCGCCGTTCGTCCGCGGTCCACCCGCCTCGCGTTTAGCGACATCTTCTTCTCGACCACGTCCGACGCTTTCACGTCCTCCATCGTCGCGTTCGAGTCCTCGCTCGACGCGCTCGTCGTCGGTCTCGAGTCATCATTCGCGACCGCGTCGCGCGCGCGTCCCGTCGCGGTCGCGGTCGCGGTCGCGGTCGCGTCGATCGGCGACGGCGTGTCGACGATTAATTCGTCACCGGGAATCGGCGCCGCGGGCGTCGCTGACGCGGCGTCGGCGCGCGACATCGGCGACGACGCGCGCGCGGGCGATGTCACCGCGTCGCGAGTCTCGCTCGGGCGGTCGTCGGCGCGCGCGCGCGCGCGGTGCGTCGAGCCGTGCGATGACGAATAATGCAGTCTCGCGTGACAATCGGATTCGGCGGGAAGGCTGGCTCCGGAGCTACGCGGGCGGACGCTCTGCGCCGCGCGTCCACACGGTGACGGCGTAACGGTCGTGAAAACTCGGACGAACCTCGTGCAAGAGCTTGGCGGCGTCGAAGACGACGACGCGGCCGAGAATCGGGTCGATGTCGACGAAATCAGACGGCGAGGCGGCGTCGGCGGCGACGCCGGGGCGATAGGCTCGAAAGCGACCGCCGCGCGTCGCGTCCCAATCGGGGTTCAAATACGCGATCAGGGTGAACACTCTGTCCGATGGTCGTAAGCCGGGCGATCCGGCGTCGTTCGCGTCGTCGGAGGGGTCGTTGTCGAGATGCGGGACGTATCGACAGCTCTCGGAGCCGTATCGAGCGAGCATCAGGCGGTCGGGGGCTCGACACGCGCGAACTTTTGATACGACGTCCGCGCCGAGCGCGTCGTCGTCGACGCGCGCGACGACGCGTCGAAGATCGTCCGGAACGCGCAGCAACGCCTCGACGCAAGGCCGCAGGCCGGCGAACTCGTCCCCGGCCGGAAGGCTCGACGTCGCCAACACGGCGACGTCGTCGTCCCTGCCCTCTTGTCGCAAATTCTGCATCACCCCGCGATCGTACATCGCCCGCGCCGACGCCGCGGCGGCCAACGCGACGTCTTGCGATATCAAATCATCCACGACGACGTACCCATCGCGCTCGAGCGCGCGCAGGTGATCGCTCGAGAACGCGTATCCGACGGTTTCCGCCGTCGCCGCCGTCGTCGCCGCCGCGTTATCTTCCGGCGCGTACTCCAACCCCTCGAGCATCGCCTTCATCGCGTTTCGCACCGCGCTCGATCTCGATCGTTTCGGCAGCGTCTCGACCGCGCCGACGAACACCTCGTTCCGAACGTCTCTCGTCGTCGTCGCCGCGTACGCCCGCAGCGCGTCCCGCGCGCGCCGCCCGCCCCCCACGAACACCACCGCGCCCGCCGCGTCCTCGAGCGCGAAGCACCCCGGCCCGTCCGCGACTCCCGACGTCTCGTCGTCGTCGCGCAGCGCCGTCTCGACGCACACGCGCGCGTCGCCGACCGCGCCCGCGCGCCGTCTCGAAACCGCCGACGCGCGCGCGCGTCTCGCGCCGTCTTCGCCGCGCGCGACGCGCGACGACGACGCGCGCGCGCTCGACGCGACGCGCGACGCCATCGCGCGCGCGTCCGGCGCGCGTCCGACGCGCGTCGCGACGTGCGGCGACGCCGTCGGTCGGCACACCTCGACGCGCGCGCGCGCGACGACGCGCGCGCGATGGCGACGCCCGCGGTGAAAACGCTCGGGTGCGCGCGACGCGCGAGCGCGAACGCGCGCTCGATCGACGCGCGGCGACGCGACGACGCGCGCGCGCGAACGACGCGCTGACGACGGTTCCGGATGGATGTGCGCGCGCGACAGGGAAAATCACTTTTGCTTGGACCAAAACGACGCGGCGGTGCGCGCGATCGCGGCGGCGCTGCCGTGGTACGGACCCGAGTACTCGCCGCACGACGTGCCGTCGTTTTACGACGTGAGCGGGATCACGGAGAATCCCGAGGTGTTTCGCGCGGTGACGGAGCTGTTCGTCGCGAGGTATCGCGCGCAGGGCGAGGCGGGACCGACGCACATCGCGGGATTCGACGCGCGAGGGTTCCTGTTCGGACCGCCGATCGCGATGGCGCTGAACGTGCCGTTCGTGATGATTCGCAAGGCTGGGAAGCTGCCGGGGGTGCTGGTGTCGAGCGGGACGTACGTCACCGAGTATTCGACGGACGAGACGGTGATGCGCCTGGGGAGCGTCAAAGCGGGCGATCGCGTGGTTCTGATCGATGATTTGATCGCCACGGGTGGGACGGCGTTGGCGGGGTTCAATCTCGTCGATCAGCTCGGCGCGCGCGTGCACGAGTTCGCGGCGATGGTGAGCTTGCCGTTTTTGGACGGCGTCAAAAAGATTCACGAATACGCCGACGGCAAGTTCAAGGACGTGCCGTGCTTCACCATGGTGGACGATTCCACGATTGGGCCGGAGATGTGTCGCGATCCTCCCGCGGGAACGCCGCGCGTCGTCGCCGCGGGCGACGCCGCGCGCGTATCGGCGGAAATCGACACGGCGACCGCGTAGACGCGCGCGATCGAAGCCCTCTCGAGCCCTCCGTCGTCGTCTCGTAAACGTAGCCATCGTCGTGTTGCAATCGCAGTCCTATCCTAAATCTCGCGCCGTGCGCCGCGCGGTACAGAAAAAATTACCCCCCGCGCCCCCTCCCGCGCTTCGGTCTTCGGTTCGCCGACGCGTTCCGTCGTCCTCGTCACCCCCCGAACGCGCCGTCCTTCGCCCCGAACGACGCCCCGCACCCGCACGACGTCTCCGCCTGCGGATTCTTCACCACCTCGAACGAGCTCTTGATCATCTCCTCCGCGTAATCGATCGTCGACCCCTTGACGAATTCGTACGAAATCGCATCCACCACCACCTCCGCCCCGTTCGCCGCTCGAAACGTCTTATCGCGCGCCGTCGCCGCGTCGCGCTCGAGGGTGAACTCGTACTTGAACCCCGAGCACCCGCCGCCCTCGACGGCGAGCCGCAGGCGCGCGGGCGCGCTTCCGTCTTCGTCGGCGATGGCGCGCAGGCGCGTCGCGCACGCGTCGGTGAGCGTCAGTCCGTCGTCGATGGACGCGCGCGCGCCGCACATCGCGCGTCGCGCGGCGCGCGTCAGCGCGCGGCGCGTCGCGGGCGCGAACATCGGCGCGCGCGCGTGCGCGGCGCCGCGCGCGTCGACGGCGCGGCGTCGGGTCGATGGTTTATATTAACGTTATACTGTTTGCCCATACGATGTCGCGCACCGACGCGTGCGTCGGTCGGTCGGTCGCGGCGTCGACGCGTCGCACACCGCGTCGTCGCGACGTCGCGTCGCCGCGTCGTCGCGCGATGGCCGCCGCCGAGCGCGCGCGCGCGAAGACGCGCGATCGCGCGACGCGCGCGACGCGCGACGGCGATTCCGACGACGAATTCTTCGGCGCGGGCGCAACACCAAACGCGAGCGACGCGCGCGACGCGACGACGGCGAGCGCGCACGACAGCGCGGGAAGCGACGAGGGCGCGCGCGGGGATGGCGATGGAAAGCTCGACGCGGCGAACGGGACGCGAGCGATGACGCGGGCGGAGAAGGTGAAGGATGCGATTCGAAGGGCGAAGGAGGCGGCGAAGGCGGGCATCGTCAACGTGCCGCGGGGAAGCGCGGCGAGAGCGAAGCATGGGTTGGCGACGAGCGCGAAGGCGCTGCGAGAAAAGGAGGAGGGCGATACGAGGCGGCGGTTAGATGAGAATAAGATGGCGAGGGCGGCGATGAAGGAGGCGGCGGCGGAGAAGCACAAGCAAAAGATGTTTGATACCACCCGGTTGGAAAATTTCTTGGATCACGGCGACGAGTCCGAGGCCGATTGGAACGCGGCGGACAGCGATGAGGACGAAGATGAAGCCTCGGCGATCGCGAAATACGGCGATGAGGACGAGACGAGATCGTTATTCGTCATGCACCCGACGACGAAGCTGCGGCAGTATTGGGATTTTCTACAAATTTTCCTGTTGCTGTACATCGCGATTTCCGTGCCCTATCGCATCGGGTTCAGCGAGCCGTCGTACGGATTGTGGTACGTCGCGGATTTTCTGGTCGATATTTATTTCTACATTGACATGTTTTTCAACTTCTTCACGGCGTACTGGGAGACGAGCGCCGATGACGACGACTTTCACTACGTGACGAATTTGTGGAAGATTCAAAAGCATTACTTGAAAGGCTGGTTCATTCCGGACGCCATATCGCTACTCCCCGTGGATTACGTTTCTCGCAGCATCGATGGCACGTTGGCGTGTTCGTGGGAGTCTGAGGCGGCGTGTGGCGCCGCGGCTGAGAATTCACAAGTGCCCGAGGTGCTGCGTTTGTTCAAAATGCTGCGCCTACTTCGCGTGATGCGCACGGGTAGAATCTTGGAACGTTATCAAGAGAATCTTATGCGCGTGTATAAAATGGTGACTCTCGGGCGCTTGCTCGCGCTTTTAGTGCTCCTTTCTCACTGGATGGCGTGTGCGTACGCCTACGTGTACGACTTTCAACGCGAAGACGCGAGCGGTGTAGAGTCGCACAAGAGTGAAATGTACGTTGCCGCGTTGTTTTGGTCGGTGCAAACACTCACGACGGTAGGCTACGGTAACGTCGTTCCGACCACTGTCGATGAACGCGTCATAGCCATCCTCGTGATGATCACTGGGGGCTTTGTATTTTCCGCCATCATCTCCGGCGTGAACATGTCCATGGATGAAGACTCGCCCGGGAATCGCTTCGCGGTGCTCATGAACCACGTACGCGAACTTTTGTCCGAGCACAAGATGCCAAACGGATTGAAATCGCGCGTCCGGTCGCACTACAAGGCTTCCGCGAAACCTCAAAAACTGGTGAACCGAGATATCATCCAACCGCTCCCCGAGGCGATTCGCGCCGACGTCAACTTTTACATTTACGGTAAAGCGCTGTCCATAGGTTTAAAGGCCAATGGCACGGTGCAGCCCGACGGGATTGTGGTAGAGATCCTCTGTCGTACCATGGATACGCACATGTACGCGCGAGGCGCACGTATATGCTATCCGTACGAACTTGCGGATAAGTTCATCATCACGCTCAACGGGAGAGTTTCGTATTCCCCCGACGAGGCGTCCGGATTCCACCACGCCCACGTACAGAAAATCAAGCGCAAGCGATTGCGAGAACAGCAAATCGAACTCGCGGAAGAAAAAGGTTTGCTCCGCGGCCCGGGCACAGTGCTCAACCCCGGTTTACTTTCCGGGTTCTATAAAGGCATGTTGTGCGCCATGCCGTTTGACAAACACGTCGAGGCGCTCGTCATGGACCACGCGGTGTTTTATGATATGTGCGCGCAACATCAACCGACTCTATTGCGTAACTTCGAGGATGAGTTTTTGCACGCGCTACAAGCGCTGAACAAACCAAAGATGGCGCGCATCGCGTTGAGCGAGTGCGACATGCGAAGATTTTTAGAAGAAACAACGCGCAACGTGTGCTCGAATTGGCGCGAGTTGCTGCAGCAGGAACGCGCCCAAGAGGATACGAAAAGACGTGCGAGGGAGCAAGCTGGTGCAATCGGAACGGTCACAGCGGGTGGATTCAAGGATACGAATGTACCAGTCTCGGGAGCGGCGCCCGGGGCGACCATCGGCGCCATCAAGCTCGCGATGCAACAAATGCACGCCGACATAGTAAATATTTCAGAGCAAATCGCGCAAGTCATGATCGCTGTCAAGGAAGTGCAAGTTGTTGGCCAAGACACCGCGTCGAACGTGTCACACATCATCATCAGCAACGACACGATTGAAGAGAAACAACTGAACATGGAGTTGAACGTGGAGGCGGTGTACCAGTCGCTGCAACAAATCGCCTCGAACGGTCTGAGCATGGAGGCTGGCGGGTGGCACGGCGGCGGCGGCGGCGGCGGTAAACAAGTATTTGATTTTAGAAAGTCCGGCTCCCAAAGCGGCGGCGCCGGCGGCGGAAAAGACGCCGCCCCGTTCAGCGCGTTACAATCCGACGCCATTCGCGAAAAGATTGAACAAGCCGCCAAACGCGGCACGAAGCTCTCCGTCACCACCCACATCGACAACGAAGAAGAAGTTTGGGAACGCGAGCGTCGTTCCCCGACCGTGGGCATCCAAGGCATTCGTCGCGTCGACCCCGACAGGGCGCGAGCGCGGCAGGCCGAGAAGGACAAGTACCGCGCCGACGGCGTCTTGCGCGACGCGCTCTAGCTCGTCCCGTCCACCGCCGTCGCGACGCCCCTCGTCCCTCGCGCGAACGCGCGCGCGTAGCATCCTTAGTATCACCGTATCCGCGCTTTTCGTCGCGCGTCCCTCGCAGTTCTCTCGATCCATTCGAATCGCGTCTCGTCTCGCGCGTTCCGTCCCGCTCGCCTCCAAACCGTTGCCGCACTTTTCGCCGCGCGCATGGGATGCGCGTCCTCCGCCGCGGACGCCGCGGACGCCGCGCGCGACGCGGCGCCTCGCGCGCCCGCGTCTCCATCGCGCGCGCGCCCCGTTCGTCCCGTCGCCGATCGCGATCGCGCGCGCGACGACGACGAAAACGTCGATCCGATGGACGACGCCCCCGTGCGGTACCAAGTGCGCCTGCGCGGCGGCCCGCTGACGCAGGAGCAATACAACGCCCGTCTCACCGGCGTCAAGGGCGCGAAGACGGTCCGAGTGGCGTTCACGGACGAACGCGGTCGCGCGCAGTCGTACGCGATGCGATACGCGGCGTGCTCGCAGCGAGGGTACTACCCAGAGGCGCTGGACAAGGCGAACCAGGACGCGCACGTGAGCGAGGCGAGATTTGGAAACCGCGACGACGAGTGCGTCTTCGGCGTCTTCGATGGACACGGGGAGTTTGGAACGGAGTGCGCGAGGTTCGCGGCGATGAGAGTGCCGATGGAGATGGCGAAGCGAGAGTTTGGGGACGTGAAAGGGTACGAGGAGGCGTTTCGAACGACGAACGAGGCGCTGCGAAGGAGCGAGGTGGACGATTCGTTGAGCGGGACGACGGGGATCATCGCGCACGTGAAGGGGAGGGATTTGTACGTGATAAACGTGGGGGACTCGCGGGCGACGATGGGGATAGAGAAGGCGGACGATAAGGGAGAGGTTGTGGTGGAGACGGTGGATTTGAGTTCGGATCAGACGCCGTTTCGCGCGGATGAGTGCGAGCGGGTGAAGAAGGCGGGCGCGCGCGTGATGACGCTCGATCAGCTCGAGGGGTTCAAAGATCCCACCGTGCAGTGTTGGGGGACGGAGCAAGACGACGATGGCGATCCCCCGCGACTGTGGGCGAAGAATGGGATGTATCCTGGCACGGCGTTTACTCGTTCCATAGGCGACGCCGTCGCCGAGCGCATCGGCGTCGTCGCGACGCCGGAAATCGAGCGCGTGCGCTTGAACAAAGACACGAAGGCGATCGTGATCGCTTCCGATGGAGTTTTCGAATTCATTCCGTCCACAAGCGTGATCAAAGCCGCGATGGCGACGAGCGATCCACAGCAGAGCGCAATCGCGCTCGTGGTGGAATCGTACAAGCTCTGGCTTCAATACGAGACGCGCACGGACGACATCACCGTCATCGTCATCTTGATTGAAGACTTCCCGGACGAAACCCATCCCGATCCCGATCCCGTCACGCCGAGAAAGTCCGTGAGCGTCAGTGCGCTGTTCAACTTTCCCGATCGCGCGAACCAGCTCTCGTCGCCGTTCCCAACGTCGGCGAGACCTCGACGTCGCGTCGTGCCGTCGTTCACCATGCAAACGCGCCGCAGTTATCGCGTGGTGCACCCTTACGGTTTACCGTCCGATATCTCGTTCAACACGAGAGGTTCACTGGAAGAGCAGATGGGAGATCTGTCCATCGCCACCGCGGAGGACAAATCGGCGTTATTATCGATTCTCAAGCAATCATTCTTATTTATCGGCGTCTCGGATGCGATTTTGAACGAAGTCGCGGAGGCCATGTACAGGAAAAGAGTGTACGACGGCGATGTCGTCGTGACGCAAAACGACAAGTATTCGCTGCGTGCGCTTTATGCCGTACAGAGTGGCACTCTCACGGGGCGCGACAACGTCGCGTGGGTCGAGAACGAGGGAGACGAGAATGCGGAGAAGAAGGAAGCCGTCAAGGTGCGAACGTATGGCAAAGGCGGCGACAGAATGTGCTTCAACGAACAGTGCATGGCGCACGCCCAAAATCCGCACGAGACCGTCACCGCAAACAGTGACGTGGTCCTCTGGGTGCTTGACTTCGCCACTTACACGCGTCTCATGCGCGAGGACGACGAGCCGAGCGTAAACACGCTCACGAGCGCGCTGCGCGGCGTGGACGCGCTGAAAGCCGTGAGCATCAGCGACTTGCGCCGAATCGCCACGAACATCGTCGATAAGCGCGGGAAATCTCTCGTAAAGGCTCAAACAAGCGAGCTCATCGCGCGTCAGGGACAGCAGATAAATGCTATGTACATCATCAGTAGGGGGGATGTGTCGTGCACCGTGCGTGCGAATGCGCGCGACGAGAGCGAGACGCCGAGGGTGGTGCTCAAGTTGACGAGTGGGCAATATTTTGGCGAACGCGCGCTTCTCTCGAGAAGTGGCGCACCGTGTGCGACTAATATTCAAGCCATCAGCGACGACGTTGAGGTATGGCGCGTTAAGCTGACCGATATAACAAACGTCACCGGCACCGAGGCGATCGTGCGGACGTCGAGCGCCACTCTCGAGCGATCGTCGTCGATGGAACGCATCCGATCGCCCCAGCGCGCTTTAGATCCGCACGAGCGGCGATTAAGTTTCGGGGACGACGAGCGAGCCTCGCGTGAGGCGCTGTACATGACGTTGCTCGGTCACTTGCGCGAAACGAAGGGGGCGTCTAAGGAGGCGACGGTGCAGATCTCGCTCGCGAGAACAGAATCGCTCGCGCGAGTCGAGGGCGTGTTGCGCGAGCGCGCCATCATCACAATGCTCACGGCGGGCTCAGCCAAGCCGCCGGCATTCATTCCCATACCCGCCATCCCATCGAAAGACTCGAGTTTCATCTCCATTCCGTACCCATTCGCGCCGAGATGTGCGCTCGAAGCTGTCATCGCGTGCGGCGGCGGCTCCAAGCCCGAAGTCGTCAAGTACTACGTCGCCGCGTTTACGCTCGTGTTCGAGTACGTCCACGCCATGGACATCGTATTCCGAGGAATGGACCCGGAGACGATGACGATCGATCAGCACGGCGCGCTGCGGTTGACTGACTTCCGCTTCGCTAAACATCTCGCGGTGACGGACGACACGCCCGGAAAGACGTTTACGGCGTGCGGCGCCGCGGCGTACATGGCGCCCGAAGTCGTTCGCGGCGTCGGCCACGACGAACGCGCGGACTGGTTTTCGCTCGGGACGTTCATCGTGCACTTACTCAACGGGACGCCACCGTTCGGGATGAAAGTCACGCACAAGACGTACGAGTCAATTTGTCGGTGCGATTTATCCACGATCTTCCGCGGCGACGCCGATCCCAAAGCCGTCGCCTTGGCTCGCGCGCTTCTCGTGGTCAACCCAAAAGACCGCATGCACGATGCCACATTAGTCAAGCGATCCGCGCTGCTCTGCGACATCGATTGGGATAACTTAGCGAACGAACGACCGCCGGAGGAAGTGGAAAAGCTCACGCGCGCGGCGTATCGAGGCCGCGGCGTACCGCCGATTCGCGACGCGACGGAACCGAGCGCCCTGCACACCGCCTGGTGCGATACCTACATGGCTTTAGACACCATCGCTCCATGATGTGATTTTATTCAAGCAAACGTAGACATCATCACGATTTCGCACCCGCGCGCGCGTCGCCTCGCCGCTTCGATCGTACGCCGCGCGCGTTCTCGCGTCTCGGCGGTTTGAATTTCTCCTCACAACGCGGCGCGCGCGCGCGGCGACGTCGACGATGCCGAGAAGAAGCGCGCGTGCGCGAACGAACGCGCGCGATATTCGCGAGCACTTCGACGTCATGGCGGCGCGCGAACACAACGGACAGATTCCTGTGGTCAAGTTCGCGCGAGAACACCTGGACCTGTTCGAGGCTGAGATTGTTGCTCGCGTGAACATGGCGATGCATCGAGTGTTCAACTGCCCGCGCGAATATGGCATGCACGCACTGTGTATGATGGAAGATCCGAATGTGCAAGCCAAGTGCTTGACCGATTTTAACCACATGCGACACCGCTACGCCGGTATTTTCATACTTCGGCAAGTGTGCGCCGATTTCCGAAGAGTTGAAAAACCGCCGGGTTTACAGCACCCACACCTGTTACCAAAACCGATGCGAAGCGACTTGGTTCCGCACAGTCCCGCCTTGTTGAGGTTTGCTTTAGCACGCGGATACGACCTTAAACCTGACGCTACATCAGTGCTGCGAAGCGTTTGTCACATACGGCGGCTCGTCTTAAGTGGACTGGAGCATCCAGATGCCGATATGACGGAGGACGCGTTTACCGAATTTACTGACATTCTGCGTCAACATGGCGATTTGGATACGAACGATGAGTCATGGGAAGATTATATGCGCAACTTAATTAATTTTAAGTGCGCTGAGTGTTCGTCGCAGCGTTGCTGCGAGGGATGTGCGTTGCAGTGCGACAACGTCGAGTGCGGGCGCAAATTTTGCGTTGCGTGTTGGGAGAAAGTCTGCGAGGAGGGATACAACATGTATTCGAAAACGTATTCGAATCGAGACCCGCGACGACTCATGTGGATTGAAGACGCACGCGAAATGACTTGTAGATACTGCGGAAACACTTACTGTACGCGCTGCACGATGCCACCGTTTGAGTGCGACGACATGGACTGCGATGACAGGTGCTGCCGGAGCTGCAACGACGTCGTTCGAAATTTCACGCGGCTCCGTCGGCATGCGGGCGCCGGCGAAACCATCTACTGCGACGCTTGCCTCGCAGATTTCGACGAAATGTCCGACGATGACGATTTCGCATGAGCACCGCGCCCGCGCGCCCGACCGAACGATGCGAACGATGTAACGCGAAGCCGCCGAAACCGCAACCGAACCGCCGTGTCGCGCGTCGTCCCCCGCAGA
>Ga0257114_1000368_pt1 | contig 35249 bp, 34 predicted proteins | sample SI112_10mmetaG_FD_190149 | JGI IMG/M metagenome (GOLD analysis project Ga0257114, IMG submission 190149) | Marine microbial communities from Saanich Inlet, British Columbia, Canada - SI112_10m | ecosystem: Environmental > Aquatic > Marine > Inlet | place: Canada: British Columbia | collected...
ATTTCATGACTTTAATTGGGAAGTTTCTTCTTTTTCATGATATAATAAATCCATAGCTCTATCTTTTAAAGCGGGTTTTCTTCTGACTAATTTATTTAAAACCATTTCGGCCTTTCTAAATTTACCTTGTGCTAACAGGCATTTGGCTAGCATAAAATATCCCTCAATATGTTCGGGCCAGAATTTTATTAAAATAGAGAATCTAAAAGCAGCTTCACTGTAATTTTTTCTACGATAATATTTTTTACCTAATTTAAAGTTAGAATCGGATAAATTTTTGGATTTTTTAGCCATTAATCTCAAATCAATAGCAAATTTATCGATTGATTTGGAGATGGATTTCGCAATATTACCGGCCTTATCTTTTAATTTATTATCGTCATTGTTGCGATATCCTAAGAATTTTTTAATTTTTTTACCAATCATAATTATTTATTAAAATCTAACAGGAATGTTTCTAATATAATATTTGCAGCAATTTTATCAATTGTTTTTTTGCGACTTACTTTTCTTTTTAATTCTAAATGATCATCAATAAAAATTCTGGCTGATGAGCTGCTATATCTTTCATCATACAGAATGATTTTCATTTTTTTTGATAAAAATAAATCTAAATTATCGACAAATCTTCTGACAAATTGGCTAATTTCACTTTCACTATCATCAAGATGAATTGGTAATCCAATTACTAATAATTCAATTTGATGATTTATAATATATTGCTCAATTTTTGGGAAATCTTTTTTATTACCAAAGCGTTTAATAGTACCAACAGGATTGCAGATGGTTCTAGAAGGGTCAGAAATTGCTAATCCAATAAATTTTTTACCAACATCAAGAGCCAAAAAGCGACTTTCTACTTGTAAATCTTGTTTTAAATTAGCTATATTATTATAAATCAAAATGAATATGGATTATAAATTATTTCAAAATAAGCAATATTTTGTAACAGCAATTGGCACTGATATTGGAAAAACTTATTTTACCTTAAAATTATATAATATTTTATCTCAATCTGGTCAAAAAGCAAATATTATCAAACCCTTGATTAGTGGCTTTGATTTGGATAATAATAATGATACAATTCAAATTTTAAACTCTTTAAATTTAGAGAGAAATGCTCAAAATTTGGATAAAATATCTCCTTTTCGTTTAAAATTTCCACTTTCTCCTGATATTGCTGCTAAAAGAGAAAATATAAAGTTAGATTTTAATAAAATTACCGATTTTTGCCAAAAAAATATTGAAAAATCCAGAAAAAATGATGAATTTTTACTAATTGAAGGGGCGGGGGGTATTATGAGCCCTTTAACTTCAAGCACAACTTTTATTGATTTAATGCATAAATTGCAAATTCCTGTTATTTTAATTACTAGTAATTATTTAGGATCAATCAGCCATACATTAACAGCAATTAAAATATTGGAAGAATATAAAATTGATTTGGAATATATTATTTTCAATTTTAGATCAGAAAAACAAGCTGGAGAATCTGAAGAAATGTTGGAATCTCTAAAGAAATTTACATATCATAAAATTATCACAATATGAAATTTACTGATGATGGTATCATTATTTCTTCCAAAAAACATGGTGAAAATTCTTTAATAATTAAAATTCTGTCCAAAAATCATGGAATTTGTAATATTTATGTCAAAAATGCCATAAATTATAGAAGCTATGCTAAATATCATATAGGAAATTTGGTTTTTTTTGATTGTTATGCCAAAAATGACAATGTTTTGGCCTATGCTAAAATTGAGAATTTAAAATCATTTTCGGCAAAATATATTTTAGAATTTAATAAATTACAAATAATAACCTATTTTTCTTTAATAATTTCACAAAATTTTATGGATTTAGATCCAAATCAGGATTTATTTGATGATTTTTTAGAATTTTTACAAAATTTAGATCAAGATAATAGAGATATTTTGGCAAACATCATTAAGTTAGAATTAAAATTGCTAGAAATTTTTGGCTATGGGTTAGATTTATCACATTGTGCTGTTACTTCTTCTGATAGGGATTTATATTTTATCTCACCAAAATCTGGGAGGGCAGTCTCAAAAAAGGCCGCAGAAGGTTATGAAAATAAATTATTCAAATTTACTAATTTTTTTAGAAATAAATTGATTTTAAATGATGAAGTTAGCAAGGATGATTTAATGCAAAGTTTGGATATTAGTAAATTTTTTATGCAAAAATATAATTTATTAAAATCAGAAAGTGGAAAAATTAGGATGTTGGTGGTTAAGTGATTTTTTTTAATATTTGCTATTATACCAATTCCCATCTTTAATAGTAGATATAACACAAATGACGCAAGAATTTTGAAAAAATTCTGAGTAATACCATTTCTCATCTAAAAAACTATGTTAAAAGATTGAACAATCTAGCTTCATCTTTTTATCTGATATTCGCAAAAAGCCTCGGGAAATATAGGCATATTACCCTCATTTTTTACAAATATCAAATAAAAATATTTTGCTATATTGTCCATTTTTAAATGGGAAATGGTATAATTTGCAACTTTTACTTAAAGATATAATTTAAAAGTAAAATATTTTTAATCATAAATTATTAAAAAATGACTGTCCTATATTAATAGAACACAAGTCTTTTTGATGATTTAGGGTTAAAAAGATGAAGTTAGATTTACTGTTAATTTCCTATTATTAAAGGTGGGAAATGGTATTATAATATTTGGTTTTTATTTGTTGCATCCACCCCTATCATAATTGCTTCGCGATTCATAAAAGCTCTTTTTCGCTTTTATCCCCCTTGGGGGGAGTTATGGTAGAGTTTGTTATTTTTATTCAATATTCCAAATTTTATGTGTTTGTAAAGATAGACGGTAATTATGTTTTTGGGCTAATTTTAGGGTTAATTTATGATTTTCTTTATTTTTTTTCTGATCATATTCATCAATTGGCTGTAAATAAATTGGCATATTATATTTTTCGTGTCCTAAGTTGGGGATATTATTATAGCCATTCTGGAATTTTGAGATTAAAAATTTGAAAAATGTAATTTTTGGTAATAAATCTGGCCTAATTGGATGATATTTACCATTGGAAATTTTTGGTGAGCAGCAAATTTGCACTTCTTTTGGTAAATCTAAAAATAAAGTGCCATTAGTTTCTATTTGAATTATGTGGTTGTTTTTAATTAATTTTTGACAAAGGGGAATGATATTTTGTCTTAAAGGCTCTCCGCCAGTTATTATGACTAATGGATGGTTAATTTTGGATATTATTTTTTCTATTGTTAATTTTTGAAAATCTTCAAATTCTGTATCGCAAAATCTACATTGCAAATTACATTTGGCAAGGCGAATAAAGGTAGCAGGAAAACCGCTATAAAGGGCTTCTCCTTGGAAAGTGTCGAAAATATTATTAATTTCTAAGATTTTTCCATCATTTATTTCTGGTTTTTCTATTTTATTTTTACCAAACATTTAATAATTCTTGCTAATTAATAGTTGTTATTTAAAATACCCTCTTGATTTTGACAAAAAAAAGATAAAAGTAAATAATTGAAAAATGAGTAAAAAAGCATCAAAAGCAAATAGAAAATCAACTCAAATTAAGTTAGTTAGCACAGCTGATACAGGTTTTTTCTATATTGCAAGAAGAAATATGACCCAAAAAAAGGATAAGATGGAAGTTAAAAAATATGATCCTGTGGTTAGAAAACATGTTTTATTTAAAGAAAAGAAAATCTCTAGCTAATATTCATGACAAAAATCTCTGACATTACTTCTGGAGCTTTAAAAACTGCAGAAAATGCAGCAATTGCCTGCTATGATTGGATTGGCAAAGGTAAGGAAAAATTGGCTGATGCTGCAGCTGTCGATGCGATGAGAAATTCCCTCAATCAAATGCCAATTTCTGGCAGAATCGTAATTGGTGAGGGCGAGAGAGATGAAGCACCAATGCTTTATATTGGTGAAGAGGTTGGTATTGGTGGTTTGGAGCTTGATATTGCTCTTGACCCTTTGGAAGGTACTACAATTTGTGCCACTGCTAATGCTAATTCCTTGGCGGTAATTGCTTTTGCCCATAAGGGTGATTTGCTCAATGCCCCTGATGTTTATATGGATAAAATTGCCATTGGTCCCAATTTGCCAAATGATTTAGTTGATCTTGATAATTCTCCTGTTGTAAATCTTAAAAATTTGGCACAAGCTAAAAAATGTGATATTTCTGATTTAACAGTAATGATTTTGGATCGCACTCGTCATGAAGAATTGATCGCTAAATCCCGTGAGACAGGTGCTAGGGTTAAATTAATCCCCGATGGTGATATTGCGGCAGCAATTGCAACTACTGATCCTGATAAAACTGCTATTGATATTTATATGGGTACAGGTGGTGCTCCTGAAGGTGTTTTGGCTGCTGCTGCTTTGAAAGTATCTAATGCACAAATGTTGGGCCGTTTAATTTTTAATGATAATCAAAAACAAATTGATCGTGCCAAAAAAATGGGCATTACTGATTTGAATCAAAAATATTCAATCAATCAAATGGTTAAAGGTGATGCTTTATTTATTGCATCTGGTGTTACTGATGGTTCTATGCTAAAAGGTGTTGTGAGGAATGAAAATTACAATATTGTTAATTCCTTAATTATGGATTCGGCACAAAAAACTATAAAAATAATTAATTCAAAATATTTAAAATAATGTCTAATATAAAAGTTAAAGCCCAATATTTAAAGGATTTTTCATTTGAAGTTCCTGATGCTCCGGCTATTTTTACAAAAAATATCTCCCAATCTGAAATTAAATTAGCAGTTGATATTAATGCTAATAAAATTTCTGATAATAATGAATATGAGGTTGTTTTATCAATTAATGCTCATGCTGAATTAAAGGAAACAAAGGAAAAAGCCTTTATTTCTGAAGCTTCTTATGCTGGAATTTTTGAATTGGTAGAAATTGAAGAGAAGCTAATTGAGCAAACATTATTAATTTATTGCCCAAATATTATCTTCCCTTATATTAGAAGAATTATGACTCATGCAACTTTAGATGGTGGTTTTCCACCTTTAATGATTGAGCCAATTGATTTTTATACCCTATATGAAAATAGAAAAAAAGAGGGAGAAAAGCCAACAAAAGCATAAAATAGAAAAATTACAAATCCCAGAAGAGTTTAATTCTAATAATAAACTTCTTCTTCATAGTTGCTGTGCTCCTTGCTCGGCAGATTTAATTCAAAGAATGGTTGATTCTGGTATAGAATTGACCATTTTCTTTTATAATCCCAATATTCATCCTAAAAAAGAATATGAAATTCGTAAGAATGAAAATATTCGCTTTGCTGAAAAATTAGGAATTGATTTTGTAGATGCTGATTATGATGTGCAAAATTGGTTTAAAAGGGCTAAAGGTTTAGAAAATTCTCCAGAAAGAGGGGAGAGATGCACAAAATGTTTTGATATGCGTTTTGAAAGAACGGCACTTTATGCTTATGAAAATGGCTTTACGGCAATTTCTAGCTCTTTGGGAATTTCTCGTTGGAAAAATATGGAACAAATTAATGATTGCGGTATTAGAGCGGCTGATAATTATGATAATGTTAATTATTGGACCTATAATTGGCGTAAAGGTGGAGGTTCGGCAAGGATGTATGAGATTTCTAAGGAAGAGAAGTTTTATAAGCAAGAATATTGTGGCTGTATTTATTCCTTAAGAGATACTAATATTTGGCGTAAAAAAAATGATCGTGAAGAGATTGATATTGGTAAAGAATTTTATAATTTTTTATAAAATATTATACCATTTCCCATTTAAAAATGGACAATATAAAAAGATGAAGCTAGATTGTTCAATCTTTTAACATAGTTTTTTAGATGGGAATTGGTATTATTGGAAATTAAAGGTTATTTTATTGGTGGGAGTGATTTTGGCAAATAAAAAACTAAAATATTTGCAATTCCTTTAAAAATGGGATTGTAACTTTGCGATTCTTTTTAAAACAATTATCTTCAATTAATTTGGCAATTTCGAAAATATTATTAAAGTCTCTTTTAATATTTGCTGATAAATAATCAATAATCTTGGAATCAATTTTTAATTGTTTTTTGGCAAAATATTTGGTTAGGAGAATTTTTATTAAATCATCATCTGGATTATCAATTTCTAATTGATGAATATTTTTAATTCTGGATTCTAAATCTTTAAAATCAAAATTTAGGTCAATTAATTTTTTTGAGCTAGAAAATAGTAAAAATGCTTCTTTTTCTTTAATGATATTTATTAAATGAAATAGAAATTCTTGATCTAGATATTGGCATAGATTATCAAGATAATAAAAATGATTTTTATTGATAAAATTATTTAATTCCGATGTTAAAATATTCGATATATCTGAGGCATTAAATTGTGATTGCCACAAATTAATGAAAGAGCTTTTGCCAGAATTTTTTCCTCCAATTAGGCAAATAATATTTGGTAATATGGTATTTTTAATGCGATATTGATCAATAAATTGAAAGATTTTTAAATTTGAATGACAAATTATTAATTCATCATCAATTTCTTGATTATTAATGTCAAAATTAAAAGATAATTGTGTCATTAAGAGTTATTTTTTAGGAATGATTCAATATCTTCAATAGTTTGAATTGATATTGCATTAAAATCTTTACAAGTTCTTGATGCTAATCCAGATAATACTTTTCCCGAACCAATTTCAACAATATTTTCAATATTATTTTTTTGCATTAAAAGCATCGTTTCTCTCCATCTTACTTGGCCAGTAATTTGTTCTATTAATGAATTTTTAATATTTTCTGGATCATCAATAAAATCGGCTGAAATATTATTAATGAACTTAATTTCTGGTTTTTTAATTTCGGTTTTGGATAAAATTTCTGCCATTTCTTTTTTAGCATCAAACATTAATTCAGAATGAAATGCCCCTCCAACTTGTAATTTAATGGCTTTTCTAATGCCATTTTCTTTAGCAATTGTAATAGCATTATCAATCGCAGTGACAGAGCCGCTAATAATTATTTGTCCAACAGAATTATCATTGGCAATTTGGCAAATATCACCATTTTGATTGGCCTTATTTACAATATCTTTTATTTTATTATAATCAGCATTTAAAATTGCAGCCATAGCACCTTGAGTTTTTTCGGCACATTTAGCCATTGCAGAACCACGAATTTGCAATAATTTTGCAGCATCAGAAATTGAAATAGTATTAGCAGCAGCAAGAGCAGAATATTCACCAAGAGAATGGCCTGCAACAATAGAGCATAAATCAGAGGCTTTCTTGCCAAAATCTTTTTCTATTATTTTGATAATTGCCATTGAAACAGCCATTAATGCTGGCTGAGTATTTTGTGTTTTAACTAATTCTTCACTTGGTCCATTAAAAATTATATCAGATAATTTGATATTTAATATATCATCAACTATTTGAAAAACTTCTTTTGCTGAATTGAAATTGTCATTTAAATCTTTTCCCATACCCACAATTTGTGATCCTTGCCCAGGGAAAATTAAGGATGTATTATTTTGTGTCATTTATTTTTACTACTTATTTTTGGTTTAATATTAAGGTGTTTTAATATTTCTTGAGGCTTATATTTGAAATCATTTTGTAATTTGGAAATGATTTCCCTCTGAATTTCAGCCAATGTTTTATGTCTGCCATCTTGGTGGAAAAGATTGATTGATTTATTATCATTAGAAATATTTAATTTAGAATTTTTCCTGTCACTAATCAGAGACGGAAAATGTTGAATATTTAAATATTCATCATCACACAGTATTACTGCTTTTAATAGAACATTTCTTAATTGTTTAATATTGTGATCCCATTGATGATTAATTAAAAGATTTATTGCATCTTTTGATAGACCTTTAATATTTTTATTTTCATTAAGGATAAAAGTATTACAAAAATTATTTGCTAATAATATAATATCATCGGCTCCTCTTTCTCTTAGATTTGGTATGGCGATAGGGAAATTATTGAATTTTTCTAATAAATCATTATTATATGATTTATCTTTTAAAAGCTCATCAATATTTTTAGAGCTAGAAGCAATGATTCTGGTATCTGCCGTATATAATTTGATAGAATCATATATTTCAATTTCACCATGTTGTAGGAAATTCAATAATTTAGTTTGAGTATTATATGGTAAAAGATCAATATTTTCAATATATAGGGTTCCTCTATTTGCTCCCTTTATTTTACCATGTATGGTTTTTTCTGCACAATTACGATCTTTTTTGATATAGCCATATAGAATTTTATCAATATTGTTAGGAGCTAAATTTTTACAATCAATTGTAGAAAAGGGATATTTAAATCTTATGGAAGAATCATGGATAATTTTGGCTATTAATTCTCGTCCCGATCCATCCTCTCCACTAATAAAGACAGGAATCATTGAGCTTATGGATTTTTTAACTGTTAAAATAACATTTTCCATAATTTTGGATTGTGTTACAATATCTGATATTGCAACAGAATTTCCAACCCTTAAATTAGTGTCAGTTGATTTATATTTAATGTTCTTTTTCTTAATGGCATTTAAGATAGAATTTGATAATTTAGTGAAAATTTCCTTATCACCCTTAACGATAAAATCATAAGCTCCAAGAGTAATAGTTTTAATAGCAAGGGATTTATCAGTACTTCCTGTGATTATAATTACTGGTGTGTTACCTCTTCGATCTTTGATTTTTTCCAAGATATCAATACCGCTAATATCAGCCATGAATAGATTGAGTAATATCAAATCAATATCTCGGTAAGAATGTCCTTGGATTTTTTTATTATTAACGAAGCAATCTACTATATCGAGCCCTTTATTGATTTTGATAGGTTCATTACCCATTCTTTTGACATAATTGCTGAAGATATTAAGTTCAACAGGGCTGTCATCAACAACTGCAATTATATTTTTGATCATTTTAAGATATTATTAATGGCGTTAATTATTATCATTAATTCCTGCTTATTGATTGTTAAAGCAGGCATGAGATATATTACTCCAGAAAAAGGCTTAAGCCAAACACTATATTTTATAAATTCTTCTCTTAAAGTAAAGATTTCTTGCCAATTGAAATTGGTTTCAATTACTCCAACTGCACCCTTAACCCTTATATTTAGGACATTTTTTTTGATTGAAAATTTTTGCAATTCTTGCTTTAAGATGATTTCAATATTTTTTACTTTCTTTTCATAATTTGCTGATTGAAATAATTCTAAGGAAGCATTAGCAGCAGAACAAGCAATAGGATTGGCCATAAAGGTTGGTCCATGCATTAAAGCTTTATTTAGGTCTGATTCATCTAGAAAATTATTATATATTTCATCAGTGCAAATTGTGGCTGCTAAAGTAACATGACCACCAGTTAAGGCTTTACTAAGACAGATAATATCTGGTGTAATTTTGGCTTCATTAATGGCAAAAATTTGACCTGTGCGATAAAAGCCAGTCGCACATTCATCAGCAATAAAAATAATATCATATTTTTTGGTGATATGATAAATCTTTTGTAAAATGTTAGAATCATGAAATTTCATGCCGCCAGCACATTGTATTAATGGTTCAATCATTAGGCCAGCAATTTGATTTTGATGATTCTTTAAAAATTCGTCAAAATAATTTAAATCATTATCATTTTCTGGTAATTTTAAGCAGAAATTTTTATTAAGATATTTAGAGAATTTTTGATGCATGCCAGATTCTAAATCCGAAAGTGACATAGCACCGGCAGTATCACCATGATAGCCATTTTTAAAAGAGATAAATTTATTTTTATCAGAATTATTATTATTGATAAAAAATTGTATTGCCATTTTCATAGCCACCTCAATTGCTACTGATCCAGAATCTGAAAAAAATATTTTATTAAGATTTTTAGGGGTAATTTGGGCTAAATTATAGGCTAATTTATATGAGGCCTCGGTTGCAAAACCTGCCATCATAATATGTGATAAATTTTGGGCTTGATTGGTGATAGCATTGATAATTTTGGGGTGGTTATAGCCATGAGCCATGCTCCACCATGAGGCAATGCCATCGATTAATTTTCTATCATCTTGTAAAGTGATAGTAACGCCAGAGGCTGATTTTACTTCTAATTGTGTTGGATTCATACCCATTTGACTATAAGGTAGCCAGATATGATCTTGACCCAAATGGAAATAATTCACTTTATTATAAATTATATAATTTCTGCCACATCAAGCATTCTTACGGAAAAACCCCATTCATTATCATACCAAGAGCAAATTTTGACTAAATTGCCAATTACTTTAGTTTGAGTAGAATCAAAGCATGAGCTATAAGGATTATGGTTAAAATCAATAGAAACTAAAGGCTCATCAACATATTGTAAAACTTGTTTCATCCTACCTTCTTGTGATTTTTTAAGCATTAAATCATTAATTTGCTCAGCTGTAACTTCCTTTTTAGAGATAAAATTAAAATCAGTCATTGAAACATTTGGGGTAGGGACTCTAATAGCACCACCATCTAATTTACCTTTTAATTCAGGTAAAACCAAACCAATGGCAGAAGCAGCACCAGTTGAAGTTGGAACCATAGAAACACCAGCAGATCTTGCCCTTCTAGGATCACGGTGATTAGCATCTACAATATTTTGATCATTAGTGTAAGCGTGGATTGTGGTCATAAAGCCTTTTTCAATACCAATTTCATCATTTAAAATTTTTACCACAGGAGAAAGGCAATTTGTAGTGCAAGAACCAATTGAAATGATTTTATCATCAGCATTTAAAATATTATCATTAACACCATAAATTACAGTTTTTATTTCCTTATCTTTAGCTGGGGCAGAAATAATAACCTTTTTAGCACCACCTTTTAAGTGCTTTTCATTAGCTTCAATGGTTTTAAAAGCACCAGTACATTCAAAAACAATATCAATCCCTAATTTTTCCCAAGGTAATTCCTCAGGATTACGACCTCTCACAATATGAATATCATGGCCATTGATAGATATTAAATCTTTAGATTTTTTGATAATATCGGCATTAAAAATACCATGAATTGAATCATATTTGATTTGATGGATAATATGATCAGTAGCAGCTGAAGAATTAATGGCTATAATATTGATATTATTGTAATTTTCTTCAAATTTTGCTCTTAAAATTGCTTTTCCTATTCTACCTAATCCGTTAATTGCTGTATTTTTTGTCATTTCTGATGAATTATTATATTTATATCCAAAAATTGATGGTAAAAATTATTTTAACAAAAATCAAAGGAAATATTTATTGCACTTAAATTCATTTATTGGTTAAATATTTATGTTCAATTTAAATAATTTTTCGATGATAAAAAATATTACCATTGGGCCATTACCTGGCTCAGAAAAAACCTATATTCAAAGTGACAGATTTAAGGATATAAAAGTTGCTATGAGGCAAATTAATCTTTCCAAAGAGTCAGATAGAAAGCATTTTACTGTTTATGATACTTCTGGTATTTATACTGATTCTAATTTGGCAAATAATATTGATTTAAATAAGGGTCTACCAAAATTAAGGGAAAAATGGATAAAGGAAAGGGGTGATGTTGAAACATATGAAGGCCGTAATATTAAGCCAGAAGATAATGGTATTTTTGTTGAGGGGGCAAAATCTTCAGTGCCTGAATTTGATTTAACGGGGTTTAAGCCATTAAAGGCTAAAAAGGGAAAAAGGCCAACACAGCTTGCTTATGCCAGAGCTGGTATTGTCACTAAGGAGATGGAATATATTGCTCTTCGTGAGAATATGGGTAGGAAGGAAATTTCTACAAAATATTCTGGTAATGCTTTTGGAGCCAAATTACCTGGCATTGTAACGGGAGAATTTGTTCGTGATGAAATTGCCTCTGGCCGTGCTATTATTCCATCTAATATTAATCATCCGGAAAGTGAGCCAATGATTATTGGGCGTAATTTTCTGGTTAAAATCAACACTAATATTGGTAATTCTGCTATTTTTTCTGGCGTAGAGGAAGAGGTGGAGAAGATGATTTGGTCAATTAGATTTGGTGGCGATACTTTGATGGATTTATCAACTGGTAAAAATATTCATAATATTCGTGAATGGATTATTCGTAATTGTCCTGTACCAGTTGGTACTGTGCCAATTTATCAAGCTTTAGAAAAAGTTGGTGGTGTGGCAGAGGAATTAACATGGGAAATTTATCGCGATACTTTAATTGAACAATGTGAGCAAGGTGTAGATTATTTTACGATTCATGCTGGTGTTAGGCTGCCTTTTGTACCTATGACTGCTAATAGAGTTACTGGTATTGTTAGTCGTGGGGGGTCGATCATGGCTAAATGGTGTTTGTCACATCATCAGGAAAATTTCCTTTATAGCAATTTTGAGGAGATTTGTCATATAATGGCCGAATATGATGTTTCTTTTTCTCTTGGGGATGGTCTGAGACCTGGTTCAATTGCCGATGCTAATGATGAGGCACAATTTTCTGAGTTAAAAACTCTTGGTGAATTGACCGAAATTGCTTTAAAATATGATTGTCAGACTATGATTGAAGGGCCTGGTCATGTGCCAATGCATTTGATTAAGGAAAATATGGAAAAGCAATTAGAATCTTGTCATGAGGTTCCCTTTTATACTTTAGGTCCTTTGACAACCGATATTGCTCCTGCTTATGATCATATTACTTCAGCCATTGGTGCTGCTATGATTGGTTGGTATGGTACAGCAATGCTTTGCTATGTTACTCCAAAGGAGCATTTGGGTCTGCCTAATAAGGATGATGTAAGAGCAGGTGTAATTACCTATAAGATTGCAGCTCATGCAGCAGATTTAGCTAAGGGTAATGCTATTGCCAAAGAATGGGATGATGAATTATCAAAAGCTCGTTTTGAATTTAGATGGGAAGATCAGTTTAATTTGGCGCTTGATCCTGAAATGGCTAGGGATTTTCATGATGAAACTTTGCCGGCTGATGGTGCTAAAAAGGCACATTTTTGTTCAATGTGTGGGCCAAAATTTTGTTCTATGAAAATTTCTCAAGATGTTAGAGACTTTGCTAATAATCGTGAAGAAATGGACAAAATGAGTCAAAAATTTAAGGAATCTGGAGGTAAAATTTATATTTCGCAAAAATAATCATATATTAATGGATTTTTTACAAAAATTCAAAATATTAATTATATCTATCTTATTATTAGCTCTTACAGCCTGTGGGGAAGGCTGTATTGAGCCAGAAGATTTTGGTGGTTATAATACTCAAATTATCAATGTTTCTGCTGATGGTATAAATTATGAAGAATGTTCTTGGTCAATGGATGATTCGGGGTCTGTTAATTTAGGACTAGATTTAAATTCCACAGATCTTTTAGGTAGTAATGATATAGTTTTTTTGAAGAGTTTAGGTTGCGCTTATGATAATGTTAAATATGATGATGTTACCAAAGATAAGGATGGTCAAACTATTAATATATTTTCTAATGCAGAAAGAAGAAGATGCTTTATAGAGGCTGAGAAATTATGCAAAAATAGAAAATTAGCAATCGCTGATGGATCATATGCTGGTTGGGGCGCAGTCACTGATAAGGAAGAAAATGGTGGTGTGAGATTGAGTCGAAATAATAAAATTTTTATTAAAGCTAAAGGTGACATTAATTACGGTGCTAAGGATGAGATATTTGCAAAATTAGGTGGGGCGGAATCCCATTTAGGACATAGCTTAGATGAAAAAAGTAAACCTTTTTTATATGATGTTTCTGGCGGTGATACTAAACAAATTACTATAGTTGGAAGAATTAATGGTAATCAAGGTAGTCCATCTACTTCTGATATTTCTAATCCTAATTGGCTTAGTAATGCTCATAAAGGCTTTTCCCAACTTTATGCCTATATTAAAAAATTCCCTCCTAATTATCTTGCTGATAATAGTGAAACTGACAGCGAAAATGAAAGGGCAATAGGAGATTATCCCATAGATCCTGACCCTAGATTGTGGCATTGTTTTCCTTCTGGAAATGGAGGAGAAGAGTTTAAGTTAATAGATACTTATAACAATATTGATAAGAGTAATTTAGTTACAAATTGCTACTCTTTAAATTATAAGAAGAATTATACAAAACTAAGAAAGAGAAATATAAATGTAACTAATAATGAAGTTGAGAATCCAGAAACTTCTTTAATATCTAAAGTAAATGATACTATTTTTGCTGAAAAATATCAAATTTCAGAATATGATATCACAGATCCCAGAAATTTAGGTAAATATGGAGGAGCTATTTTGCATAATAAATTAGGAGATATTTTACTTGATAAAGTAACTAAAATAAAATCTGATGTTAGAAAAATAACAGCAGAAGATTCATATAGATTGGTAGAATATAATAATGATAACTGTAGCATTACAGTAAATGCAAAAACTTCTACTCCGATTAAACAAAATAATAATAAGCATAGTATAATATTATATCCTAACCAATCTTTAACAATTAAAAATAAAACAATTAAAAATTGTACAGATGTATCATATCAATATATAAGAGATATTACATTGAAAGAATCTGGATATGTTAGATTTTTTAATCAAGATGGACCATGTAAATTAAAAATCTCTATTGCTAATAAGAAGATTACTGATAATGGTAAAAATGATTATAAGGTACAATATATTCTTGATAAAGAATTACCACCTATAGATGTTAATAAAAAGCCAATTGATGCTAAGTCTATTAGAGAATTTTTAGATTCTACTGGTAATGTAACTTATATTAGAAAAGGTCAGATCCTATTATTTTTACCAGATAGTTGGAAATGGAATGATAATAATAATGGATGTAATATTAATACATTAATGCATATTGAGCATAGGCCAGCTGTTATTTGTAAGGATTTTCAAAATCATAAGGCGGTTAATATGGCATGTTCATATAATTACAAGACTGATGATAAAGAAAATATAATTCCATCTTGCTCTGGACAAAAAATTGATCCATATATTGAGAATATGCAATATGAATGTATAGATTTTACGGATTATAAAGATAATAGTAGTAAGATAAAAAGTTATAATAATTTATTAAAACTAGCAAAAGATGTAAAACAAATACCATTTTTTGGTCAAGATTTGAAATATAATAATGGATCTGCTGGTAATTTTACTGCAATATATAATGATGTTGATGGTAGATTAAAAAATATAGTTGGTAATCATTTAGCCTTAAATGGTAAAACAAATGACAATGGGTTACATGAATTATCATCCAAAAATAGTGTTGTTTTTACAGAATCGGGAAGGTTGAAATTTTTATTTTTAGATGATTTTGATAGTCTTTATTCCCGGAAGCCGACTGCAAATCCTTTACCTTCGCAACTTAATGAAAAATTTAAAATTAAATTAGGATATTATGATAAATTTTCTAATGGAGAAAATTTACAAATGGTTTTGTGTAATGACAATGCTGCAAGTGGAAATTGTAATAGTTCTAACCCATTGCAAAAAATAATTATTAAGGATGATAAAAGCTATAATAATCAATATGCTTTTTCAATAGCTGGAACTTTTAAAGATATTTCATCTTCTGAAAGAAAAGATTATTACATGCATAATGGTTCATTTATAGCAAATCCAGATGATGATAAAAATTTATTATTGGCTTTTAATATTCACAATCCTAATGTAAAAGATTCAATTGAAAAAAATTGTTTAATATCTGACCCAGATATTAATTGTAAAGATATTTGCCAACAAGGAGCAGCAGATTGCAAAGAATGTGATGGTGTGTTAATTGGTAACCCTTATTATCAAAATCAATATTGTAACCATGGATCAAGTTTGTTACAAAATGATGGTGCTACCATTTGTTGTTCTAACGATTTTGTATATAATGATGAAAATCAGGATGTTGATGAACTAGTTCAATGTCAGAATGCTAATAAATCTTCAAATATTTTATCCTCTCCTGATGATATTTGCAGCTTTTTATCTCCTTCTTGCCATCATGGTAAAATATGTGTTGGACCATATTATGATATTGAGGGTTCATATCAAGTAACTGTCAAAATTCCAAATGTAAAGGGTATTGATAGTAGGGGTATAATATCCGGTATTATTGTTCCCTTTTCTGACTTTATGTTAGGGACAGATGAAAAAACAGGATTCATTGAAAGATCTTATAAAAAAATTGTTCAAAATGATCTTTTTATTCAATTGATACAATTATTTTCCATATTATTTATTACATTTTTCGGTATAGCTTATTTTATGGGTGTGGCTGATATGAAGCAGGAGGAATTGATGATGAGAATATTAAAATTAGGCATTATCTATTTGCTAATAAGCCCAAATAGTTGGGGTTGGTATAAAATGTTTTTTGTTGATGTTTTTACCGATGGTATTAGCTATATAGTATTTCTAATGTCTAGTACTTTTGATCGTGATCCTGAAATATTAAATGCTATAAATAATAATGATTTTAGTGATAAAGCATTGCTATTTAAATCTAGTGATAAAATATTCCGTATTTTATTTGATGATACTATTCATAAAAAAATATTAGCAATAATTTTTAGTAATTTTTTTGGTATAATTTATGTAATAGTGATTTATTGGGCTATAGGTTATTATTTATTAGCTTTTTTTACATTTATTGTTCTTTTTTTAACGGCACAATCATTTATTCATATTTTCCTGATATTTGGCCCAATTTTTATTATATTGATGCTATTTTCTAAAACTTCCCGTTATTTTCATAGTTGGTATGAACAAATGTTAGGTTTGGGGTTGCAGCAAGCTTTGATGGTTTTATTTTTAAGTTTTTTTAATGGCATAATTTATGAATTAATAATGTTAAATTTCAATTATAAGGTATGTTGGGGATCGGTTTGGTCTTTGCCTATTCCTGGTTTCGGTGATATATTTGATTTTTGGACTTTACCAAGCTCTATAGGAATTAATCCCAATGGGTCTGAAATTAACTCTGCACCACAATTAATGGCTATTTTATTCATATTCTTCATATGTAGGATGATGTATGACTTTATTGAATTTATACAAAATTTAGGTTCTACAATTGTAGGTAATTTAAACGTTACCGTACTGTCACAAGATATGGTATCTAATCAAGTTAAGCAATTTCGTGCAATAATAAAATATTCTAAGAATAGTTTAGTTGAAAAAACTGGTATTGGTGAATTATATGAAAATAGAAAAGATGCTTTCTTAGATAAGCATTTTGATCACGGTAAAATTGCAGATAAGAAATATAAAGAACAGCAAAAAAAGAAGAAAATTATGGAAGCAAAGCGCAGTACATTAAGAAAGGCTGGTGATAAGTCGGACGCGCAATATTTAAAAGATCATAATATTAAAAATAGTTCAAAATTAAGTCCTGAACAAAAGCTACAAATGCAAAGAAGAAGAAAAGATGCGATAGAAGATAAGGCGAATAATATGGGTATAGATGTCAATGGTAAGGAATTTAAACAATTAACAACAGTCAGGGCTGGGCAATTTGAAAGTGATCAGGATCGTAAGGAAATAGCTGAAGAACAATTGCAGAAAGAGGGGGTGGATGTTAATAGTAAAGAAGGTAAAAAGAGGGTTCAGGAAATGGTTGAAGCATCACGCAATAGAGATGAGAATAATCCTCTTAAAGCAGCTTATGTTGCATTGCAGAATAAACTTGGCTATAATGCTGATCGAAGGTATTTGCCATTGCCAACTTCTAGAAATGCAATGGAATCGAAATACTATAATAATCAAGAAGATAATGCAGTTTTGGATCCTGCTTTGAAAGAAGGTGATAAAGATTTTGATCCTACTTTGAAAAAAGGTGATGATTCAGAGAATATTGCTGAAGAGGGGACAGTAAATCCAGATCCACCTTCACTAAGTACTAATCGGAACACATCACATAATTTTTAGACCGAGGAATTTGATGCTAATTTTAGCTTTTCATTCCATACCTGATTAGGTGATTTATATCCTAATATTTTTCTTGGCATATTATTGAGTAGATTTTCAATTTTTTGCAATTTCTTTTTTGTTAATGTAGTAATATCTTTATCCTTAGGGAATATTCTGTGAATCATAGAATTAATCTTTTCAAATAATCTTTTTTGCCAATTGCTTATGAAAATGAAGATGGAAAAATAATTAATAACCCTTCTCCCTTTGATAAAATAAAATCGCAGGCTATTTTTGTCTTTATTAATAAGGAAAATATTAAGAAGGAGTCAGAGATGGTGAAATTATTTAAGAATATGCAATCTTGACTTAATTGGCATTATTTGATATTTAAATCCTAATAACTTCCCTTATGGTTTTTGATATAAATCATCTTCTCCTTAGCATCATAAACTTTGGTTAATATATTATCAATTGCAACTAATGATTTGGTTTTAATATGTTCAGATTGTGGTTCCTTAATATAATTAATAAATTCAACAGCCATATCATCCGCACATTCTTCTAAAATTTTGATAATAGAACTAACTAATTGAAATTCTTGATTTTGTTTTAAATTTTCTTCATCATGTGATAAATCTATTAATTGATCAATAAAATTATAATATTTCATAATTTTATTATAGATATTTTCTTGCTTATGAGTTGCCATAATTTAGGATATTAAATTGCTAGATTAAAATTAATGATTACTATCAAAATCTCCTTCCTCCTCCTCAATTAATTCGCCATCAATTAAATCATTATCTTCTTCTTCATCATCAAAATCATCATCAAAATCATCATCAATATCAGATGATCCAAGTGACATCATTTTATTTTTGGCTTTTGATATAATTTCCTCCCTTGCTTCATCAAATGTAATTTTTTTAATTAAAGCATATTCAGAAGAAAGCCTTTCCAAAGCACTTTCATAAATCAATCTTTCACTATAAGAACGATCAGCGTCAGAAATGTCTCTTGTTAAATCGCGTAACACTTCGGCTAATAATTTAATATCACCAGAATTAACTTTATTTTCATATTCTTGAGCTCTTCTACTCCACATACCTTTTTGTTTTTTGGTACCGCTTTGTAAAATAGTAAAAATATCTTCCATATCATTTAAACTAATCAAATGACGCAAATTAACTTTCTGGGCTTTTTGATAAGGGATAGTTAATTTCATATTATCTTTCTCAAAAAGTATGATAATAGTTTTTAATTTTCTATCAAGAATAATATCTTCTTTAATTTCAAGGATTTTACCAACGCCATGGCTTGGATAAACAACGTAATTTCCAGTTCTAAAATTTACCTTTTTTGTAGTTGCTGCATTCTTCTTTTGCTCCACTATCATTTTGCAATTTAAAATATAATAAAATAAAATCCAGATATTAACATTACTATTTCAGAGTTGCAATTTAAAATTATGTTAAAATACCTATTTTTTAAAATCAGAAATTATATCGAAAAGCTGCTAGATTGCAAGTCTTTTGATATTGTCTCTTTATCGCTTATTATTTTTTTAATAATAATGCAAATTATTTTGCATTCTTTTAAAAAGGAAGATATTACTGTAGAAAAAGAAAATTATGAAAATATAAAGGTTGAATTATCTGAAGATTTTAATTTTTTCCTTAATGTTAATCATCAGATTAATTATAAAATTAAGAAAAAGGACACATTAATTAAAATTCTAGCCAATATTGGTATATCGGATAATGATACTTTCAATATTTTAAAAGCAATGAAGGAGAAAATTAACCCAAAATCCCTTATTGCTGGTCAGGAATTGATCTTAAAATATCATATTAATCGTAATTATAAGGATATTATTAATGATAAGAAAGAAGTTGAAGAATGGAGCATATTGGATGAGTTGATCATAAAAATTAATGCCGAAACTCAAATTTCTATTTTAAGGCAAGATGATGAGAATTATATTTCCTATGAAGTAAAAAAAGAATTAACTAAAAAAATAGTGAAATATGATTTTACCATTAATAATAGTCTTTTTGTTGATGGTCAAAAATCGGGTGTTTCAGCAAATATTATGGTAAATTTAATCAATCTTTATAGTTTTGACATCGATTTTCAAAGGGATATAAGATCTGGTGATAAGGTAGAATTATTATTAGAAGCATTTTATGATAATGATGGTAAATTTGTTAAGGATGGAAAAATCCTATTCTCCTCTTTAAATATTCGTAAAAATCCAATTGATATTTATCTTTTTAATAATGGTAAATTTGATCAATATTTTAATAAGGATGGCCGTACTATCAAAAAATCTCTATTAAAAACGCCAATTAATGGTGCTAGATTATCTTCAGGATTTGGTATGAGAAAACATCCAATTTTGGGATATAATAAAATGCATCAAGGTCTTGATTTTGCCGCCCCAACAGGAACTCCAATTTTTGCCGCAGGTAATGGTACTATCACTTCTCGTGGTAGGAGAGGTGCTTATGGTCATTTTATCTTAATTAAACATAATAATGGCTATGAAACAGCCTATGCTCATTTAAGTCGTTATAGTCGTAAATTTAGAAAAGGATCAAGGGTAAAACAGGGTGATGTAATAGGTTATGTTGGTTCAACTGGCCGTTCAACTGGGCCGCATTTACATTATGAAGTTAGGAAAAATGGCAAAAGAATTGATCCAAGAAAAATGAAAATGATAGTAAGTAAAAAATTACCTAAAAAAGAATTAAAAAAATTCTTTGAAAAAAGAGATTATATTGATTCATTAAGGGAAATTACCATAAAACAAAATTTATTTTAGAAATTTACAATAAATGATAAATAAAAATTCAAAAATATTATTTTTCGGTTGTGGTAAAATGGGCTCTGCTATTTTACAAAATTTCTTGGATAAAAATATCAATCCTCAAAATATCACCATAATTGACCCTTTAATTCAGACTAAAATTCCAGAAATTAATTATTATCCCAAAATTAGTGAAATTTCATCAAAATATCAGGCAGATTTAGTGATTTTTGCTTTTAAACCGCAATCTGCAGCAGATATTTTGCCAGAAATTATTAAATATAATATTTTTCATAAAAATAGTATTTTTATATCAATATTAGCTGGAAAAAAATTACAATTTTTTGCTGAATTTTTAGGTCAAAAAGCCAAGATAATTCGCATTATGCCAAATTTACCAATGGCAATTGGTGAAGGCATTTCAGCTTTTATAACTAATCACAATTTATCCCAAAGTGAAAGTAACTCAGTAATGGATTTATGGTCTAAAAATATAGAATTACAAATAGAATCAGAAATTGATATTTTTACAGCAATTGCTGGTAGTGGCCCAGCCTATTTATTTTTATTTGCTCAAAATTTAATTAATATTGCTAAAGAAAGCGGATTTAATGAAGATTCTGCCACAAAAATGGTAACTCAAATGTTTTACGGTTCTTCAAAAATGTTGTTAGATAATAATTTAGATATAGCAGAATTAATTAAGTCTGTCACTAGTAAAGGAGGTACGACTGCAGCGGGATTGGAGCAATTTGAATCAGGAAATTTTAAGGATCTATTAAAAAAAGTAACATATGCTGCCCAAAAAAGATCTGAAGAATTATCTTAAAAATTAAATTTGATAATTGATTAATATTCAACTCCCTAATTTTGAAATTAAAAATAGAAAAAATATCAAATCAAGCCTTAGGAATTGCCAAAGATATAGATGGTAAAAAATATTTTATTGCAAAAACTGCTCCAAATGATGAAATTGACGGTGAAATTATCAAAAAAAACAGTAAATTCACCCTAGTAAAAATCAAAAAATTAACCAAAAAAAGTAAATTTAGAAAAGATCCAGAATGTCAATTTTTTAATAATTGCGGAGGTTGTTCATTGCAACATTTAGAAGAGGATTTTTATCAAAAATTTAAAATAAAAATCATTGAAGATTTATTAAAAAAAAATGAAATTTCCTATCAAAATGACATTAATTTTATAAAAATTGGGAAAAATTCACGCAGAAAAGTAAAGTTTCATCTGGATAATAGCAATGATATTGGTTTTTTTGAACAAAATTCCAATAATTTAGTCAAAATTGATCATTGCTTGATGTTAGAGAAAGAAATTTTAGATTTTTATCCAAAATTGCAGGAATTCTTGAATAATTTTGATAAAAATTTAATAAAATCTATAGAAATTTGTTCTTTTGACAATATTTTAGATATAATTTTTGAATTTAAAATTAGTGAAATCTCATTAAAATTACAAGAAAAATTAATTTTATTTGCTAAAAAATGTCAAATTAACCTAAATCTTGCAATTAATAAGGAAATTATTCCTATAATTCAGATTAAAAAACCAAAATTACAAATAGAGAATTTATTAATTACAGTTCCAAATAATATTTTTTTACAAGCTACAAGAGGTGGTTTAAAAGCAATAAATAATGAAATATCAGATTTTATTGCAAAAATACAAGGCCAAAATATAGCCGACATTTATGCCGGAATTGGCTCCTATTCTTTTGCAATAACAGAAAAAGTTAAGAAAATTGACGCTTTTGAAGGAATAAAGAAAATGACAAATAGCATTAATAATAATGCCAAACAACATCTTTTGTCACATAAATTGCAAGCTTTTAGAAGAGATTTGCTAAAAAATCCTATTTTAACTAGTGAATTAAGAAAATATGATTTAATAATTATTAACCCTCCAAGAAATGGGGCAGAATTACAAATTATAGAAATTAGTCAATTATCAAAAGCAAATTTAATCATAGTATCATGCGATTTTAACAGTTTTTTTAGAGATTTAAAAATATTGATTACAAAAGGCTTTAAATTGCAAAAATTAACTCTAATTGATCAATTTTATTATACATCTCATATAGAAATTATAGCAATATTATACCAAAATCCATCTTAAAATAAACTTTGCTATATTTGCTATTAAAGATGGGAATTGGTATTATTGCATCCACCTCCATCAAAATCAAAGATTTTGACTCAAAAAAGCGAATTGCTTTTTTTAGGTAGGAGTTATGACAAACTTTATCTTAAAGAAAGAAGATTTCAAATTTTTAGTAATCAATTTTAATAGAATTAAAATCGATAATATGTCCAGAATCTGATATTGTTAAATTATCGATAACATTTAACATTTTTTTCACTGAATATTCTGCCGTAAATAATTTATCTTTACTAACTGAATTTTGAAATGGTTTTGATAAGTTGCTAGCAACAGTACCAGGATGTAAACCAACTATAATAGCATTTTTATTAGATCTGGCAATTTCTATAGAGATATTTTTGAGAACCATATTAAGAGCAGCTTTTGAAGCACGATAAGCGTACCATCCACCTAGATAATTATCAGAAATACTTCCAACTCTGGCGCTTAAAGCTGCAAAAATTGATTTGGCATTTTTATTTAATTTTGGTACAAAATATTTAGCAATCATTGCAGGAGCTATGCTATTAATATTAAATAATTTTTGAAATTTTTCTGGAGATAGATCCTTTAATGATTTTTCAGGATATATTTTTTCATCATATAGCATGCCAATTGCCACTATTACCATATCAATATTAGCATTTTTACTAGATTTAATAGCAGCTAATTTAATTGATTCTTCTTGTTCTATATCAATAAAATCCGAAATAATTTTACTATTATTAAATTTTATGTTAGAACTACTAAATGCAAATATAGAATTTATATTATCATTTCTAGATAATTGCTTTGTAAATTCACCACCTAAAGCTCCGCCTGCACCGATAATTACTATATTTAATTTTTGACTTTTCATATTTTTATAGATGGGATTTGGTATAATTGATAATTTTATTATGGATTTTTATTTGTTGCATCCACTCCCACTAAAATTAAAGATTTTGATTCAAAAAAGCGGATTGCTTTTTTAGGGGGAATTTAAGATGGATCTTAATTATAATTTTGTAAAAAAAAGCGTGATAGAAAAGTTAATTTCTACCACGCCTGAGCAATAAAGTTATTAACTATTAAAATTAGTTAATAGTAACCTTAAATGCTAAAGAACAAACATCGGCAGTATCGATAGTTAGATCATAATCAGAAGGAGTAGCAACAGTACCACAACTGCTACTATCAGTATTATCTCTGATATCACCAGAGGTTCTTTTGCCATCATCATTTTTATTATCAATAGAGTAAGAATCAGAAGTATTTAAAGAACCTCCGTTGCTACCACTTCCAATTGTTGGAGCGTCACTATCAGTACTAAAATTAGGATTGAATGATTTTACAATTTGAACATAGTTTGTGATAACACTACTATCGTCTACTGAATTGAAGATCCAACCAGTTGAACTTTCTGCTGAAGCTGGGTAATGTTTAATAGGATTTGCCGACGTTATAGCAGTTACCATCATTTCAGGAACATTCATATTAGTTCTAATATCTTCTTTTAATACACCAGCATCGATAAGTTGTAGCCAAGCATTTGAGCCTTCATTAACACTATTACTAGTACTGGCATCAGTAACTCTCCATTCAATTTGGTTATTACCATTACCTGCAACTGATGCATTAGCACCACTACCTAAAGCCTGTCCGAAATCACCAGGATATTTATCAAACTTCATGAAGAAGCTATTTACAGCAACTTGATATTGTTTTGCTTCATTTGTAATTGACCTTAATTTTGCATTTCTGATTAAACTCGTACCAGAATTTACAGCAACAATTAATAGACCGATTATAATAAGTACAATAGAAAGCTCGATAAGAGTAAAGCCTCTCTTGTTAGTTTTTAAAGAAAAAGTTTTAGAGTTAGACATGATTATTATTTATATTTTCGTTAGATAAATAGATATTGGCTAGTGTCAATTATAATACTCAATTAAAATAAAGTCAATAAAATTATGATATAAAAATCTGATTTATTTTATATTCCTTTATCCCTCCTGGAGTTCTAATTTCAACTTCATCACCATCTTCCTTATTAATTAGGGCTCTAGCTATAGGAGATTTATCAGAAATATGGCCCAAATCAATATTAGACTCATATTCACTAACAATTTTATAAGTTACAATATTTTCCTTGTCAAGATCTTCTAGCTTAATAGTTACACCAAAAGTTACTTTATCTGTCTTAAGCTTTGTTACATCGATGATATTGGCTCTTGATGATTTATTGCTAAGATCAGCAATTTTACCCTCAATAATTGCTTGTTTTTCTTTGGCGGAATGATATTCGGCATTTTCTTTCAAATCACCAAGATCGCGAGCAGCTGCAATTTGTTCAATAATTTTTGGTCTTTCAATATCTTTTAAATGATTAATTTCATTTTTTAATTTTTCAAAACCTTCTGATGTTATTAAAAATTGTTCCATAATTAATATTTATAATCATTATTTTTAAATGGGCCAGAAATATTGATATTAATATATTCTGATTGCTCTTCGGTTAATTTGGTTAATTTAATACCTAATTTATCTAAATGTAATTGAGCAACTTTTTCATCAAGTGTTTTTGGCAATAGATAAACCTTATTATTATATTTGTCAGAATTTTGCCATAATTCAATTTGAGCTAAAACTTGGTTAGTAAAGCTGGTGGACATAACAAAGGCACTATGCCCCGTGGAACAACCAAGATTTAATAATCTACCTTCAGCAAGTAAGATGATTTTTTTACCATCAGGAAAAATAATTTGATCAGTTTGAGGTTTGATATTTTTCCATTCTAAATTTCTTAATTTTTTAACTTCAATCTCATTGTCAAAATGGCCGATATTACCAATGATAGCACCATTTTTCATTTGTTGCATATGATCAAAAGTAATTACATCCTTATTACCGGTTGTTGTAATGAAAATATCAGCATTTGAAATTGTATCTTCTATAGTTAAAACTTCATAGCCACACATTGCAGCTTGCAAAGCGCAGATTGGGTCAATTTCAGTTACAATTACTTTGGCACCAGCAGTCTTAAAAGCCTCTGCACAGCCCTTACCAACATTACCATATCCTAAAATCACAGCTTTTTTACCGGCAATCATAACATCTGTTGCTCTTTTAATACCATCAATCACTGATTCACGGCAGCCATAAAGATTGTCAAATTTAGATTTAGTGACAGAATCATTAACATTAATTACTGGTAATTTTAGGGTTTTTTCTTGAGCCATTTGGGCTAATCTGGCAATACCAGTTGTAGTTTCTTCCGAAACTCCCTTAATATTTTTTAGAATTTCAGGGAATTTTTGATGCAAAATGACAGTAAGATCACTACCATCATCAAGAATCATATTTGGTCTCCAACCATCCTTGCCAATTATTGTTTGTTCAATACACCACTCATATTCTTCATCAGTTTCTCCTTTCCAGGCAAAAACGGGAATATTACGAGCAGCAATGGCAGCAGCGGCCGAATCAACGGTGGAGAAAATATTACAAGAGCTCCATCTTACTTCAGCTCCTAGTTCAATTAAAGTTTCAATCAAAACAGCAGTTTCAACAGTCATATGAAGGCAGCCAGCAATTTTTGCACCTTTTAAAGGTTGTTGATTTTTAAATTCTGTTCTAAGTGCCATTAAACCTGGCATTTCACCTTCTGCTAAGGAGATTTCTTTTCTACCAAGCTCAGCTAGAGAGATATCTTTAATTTTGTAATCGGTAAAATTTTTAGTCATTTATAGAAATAATATAATGAAAAGGCCTGTAATCATGTAAAAACCAAGATAAATATCCTTTTTTAATAATTTTTTATAGATAAAAGAGTATATAGATAAAAATATTAAAAGCAAAATAAAATAATAGATAAACCAGCCAAAAGGTAGTAAAATTGATGATATTGTTAGAAATTTTGCATATTGTAATATTTGTAAATCCTCTAATTTACTGGCAAAAAATTGTGATTTAAGAAATTTATAAAATATAGCAGCAAGAAATAAAGCGATTGATATAAAGAATAATAAATCAATAATTTGACCATCTTTTAAGCTTCTTATTACTAAAGATATTGTCAGAATTACATATAGGATTGAATCATAAAATTTGTGAAAATTCCACTCAGTAATTAATAAAACCACAAAAGCACTTATTAATAGAGAATAAAGGATGAAATCTTCAGAAAAACCATATTTATGATAGCAAATAACATATAAAATTGTTGAGAGAATTTCAGCAAATAAATATCTTCTTGGAATTGGATTGTGGCAATTAACACATTTTCCTCTTGTAAAAAGCCAGTTAATTACTGGTATTAATTCTCTGGTACGAATTATTGTATTGCATTTGGGGCAGCGTGATTTGGGGCCAAAATAGCGTCCAAAGCAAGATTCGGCAATTGGAATACGATAAATAAATAAAGTAGCGTAAGAGCCAGAAATAGCACCAAAAATGGCAGCAAAAATATATCCAAAATCCATATTTTAAGGGGTTAAGATTATTAAATTGTCATAAGCAATATCCTTATCATTATCATCAGTCCATAAGACAATATTTCCTAAGCTAGGTTTGGCTGAATGAGTTATTTGTTCTAATCCATTCACCTTAACACTAATACCGCTATTTGTAACATCCACAGTTAGTGTAAAGCTAAAGCTTGTATTAATAGGTTGTCCAAGTAATCCAGCAATATCTAAGGCATTTATTGTTACTAGTACATTATCATTGCCATTTGTTCTTTTAATTAAATCTAAATCTCTATATCCTCTCCATCCAGAATAGTCAGTTGAGTAATTATGCCATCTAACTCTATAATTATTATTGGTATTTGTTTCATTAAATACTATACCAACAACATTATTTCCACTAATATTGTTTCCATATGGTTTAACATCAACAGAGATAGAATATTCAGTTAGAGAAGAATTTGCCCCAAGGTCAAATTTAGCATATCCTTTACCCTTGCCACTATCTTCAAATAATTCATCTCCTGTTTCTTGGAAATTAAATCCAGATTTAATAGAGGCTGTGGTCCAAGAAGCAGAACCATCATTGAAATCATTGCTAAATATTATATTTAAACCATTATAAGGGTCCATTGGATAAAAATCACTATTATCCAGCAAGATTATCATTATCACTATCAATAGTGGATTCTAAATTCCATTGTTTTACTAAATAATGATTAATTTTATATCTATTATTATCAGAAATATTACCTGAGAAAAATATTAATTATTGTTAAAATGAAGCTTGGTATTATCTCAATTATATGATATAATAGGATGATAGTCAATTTATAGAAAAATTCAAGTTAAAATATATCTGGTTAAGATTAGACCTTTGCAGAATTTAACTAGTTTGATTACCGAAAGGTCTTAATATATACTTGCATAAGGAATTAAATGATTATATAGTCTAATAATAAATTATACCAAATTTCATCTTAAAAACTATGTAAGATTAAACAATTTATTTTTATTTATATGATATTTCAATATATTGTTTATTTTAAAATGAACTGTGGTATTATATATCAATCTATATAAAGATTGGACTTGGCATATATCACTTTTTAAAATATATAATGTGGCAAAATAAATTATATATCCTATTGCAAAAAATTGTAATTTTTTTAATTGGGATATTTTTGACAATATTTTCAATTTTTACATTTTTAGCTCTTTGTAGTTTTCATCCGGAAGATCCATCCTTTAATAGCTCGGCTACCATTCCTAATATTGCAAATTGGATGGGAAATTTTGGTTCTCATATTTCTGATCTTTTATTCCAAATTATTGGTATTGCAGCATTCTTTTTATGTCTTACTCTTTTTAAAATTGGTGTTAGAATTTCTAGTCGAGGTTCAAAAAAAGATATTATTACAAAAATTATCTTATTGCCAATATTTTTACTATCCTCATCAACATTTTTAGCCTTTTTGCCTGAGCCAGATTGGTGGATTTTTTCTAGCTTGGGTGGTGTGAATGGCTTCTTTTTATTACATACAATATTTTTACCACAAATTTTAACTGCTTTTTTAGCCTTATTATTATCAATTGCAACTTTTTTACATATTATAGAGATAAAAATTTCTGACATTATATATTTCTATCGTTTTTCCAATATTTCTATCAAATATATTTTTAATTCTATTATTGAAAATATTTTACAATATGGTTTTGCAAAATCAGTAATGAAGCATGTTCCTGATAAGATAGAAAAAATTGAAAGTAAAATTAAGGAAAGAGAGATAAAAAATGATAAATATGATGAAGAGGAAGTGTCTGAAGTAATAAAAACAAAAGAACCAATTATTAAAAAAATTAATAAAACGAGATTATCAGTTCAAAATATTAGCAAGGATGGTTCTTCTTATATTTTACCACGTCCTGATCTTTTAAATGAATTACAGGAAAATAATGTCAAAAGAGCTAGTAAAAAACAATTGGAAGAGCAGGGGAAATTATTGGTTAAAACTCTTAGTGATTTTGGTGTCCATGGTGAGGCAATTTCTGCCAAATTAGGTCCTGTTATTACCTTGCATGAATTTGAGCCAGCTCCTGGAACAAAATCATCACGAATTATTGGTTTGGCTGAAGATATTGCTCGTTCTATGAGTGCTATTTCTACAAGAATTTCTGTTATTCCTGGAAAAACTACAATTGGTTTTGAACTTCCCAATAAAAATAGAGAGATTATTTTTTTTAGAGAAATGATAGAATCTAATGAATATCGTTATAGTCAGGCTTCCTTGCCATTAATTTTGGGTAAAGATATAGGTGGTTTGCCAATAATTGCTGATTTGGCTAAAATGCCGCATTTATTGGTTGCGGGCACCACAGGTTCTGGTAAGTCAGTTGGTGTTAATGCTATGATTTTATCACTTCTTTTCCGTTTTTCTCCTGAAGAATGTAAATTTATTATGATTGATCCAAAAATGTTAGAACTTTCAATTTATGATGGTATTCCGCATTTATTGGCACCGGTTGTAACCAACCCTCATAAGGCAATTGTGGCTTTAAAATGGGCAGTAAAGGAAATGGAAGAAAGATATAAATTAATGTCGAGCCTTAATGTTCGTAATATTAATAATTATAATGAAAAAATTGTTCATGCTAAAAAACATAATCAAATTTTAACTCGCTCTATTCAGACTGGTTTTGACCCTGAAACCGGTGAGGCAATTATGGATGAGGTGGTGATAGAAAATAATAAATTGCCTTACATTGTAGTAATTGTTGATGAAATGGCCGATTTAATGCTAGTTGCTGGTAAGGAAATTGAAGGTTCAATCCAAAGATTAGCACAAATGGCCAGAGCAGCAGGAATTCACATTATTATGGCAACACAGCGACCTTCTGTTGATGTAATTACTGGTATTATTAAAGCCAATTTTCCAACCAGAATTAGTTTTCAAGTTACTTCCAAAATTGACAGTAGAACCATTCTTGGCGTACAAGGTGGTGAACAACTTTTGGGGCAGGGTGATATGATCTATCTTTCTGGTGGTAATAAAATGCTTCGTGTTCATGGTCCATTTTGTTCTGATAGTGAGGTAGAACAAATTGTAAATCATATTAAAACTCAAAAAGTTGAAACTGATAATAAATATAGTTCTGAGAAAATTCTAAGTGAATTTGAATCGGTTGAAAGTGAGGAGCCAAAAAAGTCTGGCAAAAATTCTTCTTCTGGCCTTTCAATTGCTGTTGATGAAAGTGCTGATATTTATGACCAGGCCGTGGCAATTGTAAGAAGGGATAAAAAACCTTCAATCAGCTATGTTCAAAGGCAATTAAGAATTGGCTATAATAAGGCAGCAAATTTGATTGAAAGGATGGAAAAGGAAGGTGTGGTAACGCCAGCCAGTCATTCTGGCAAGAGGGAAGTTATTGAAAATGAAGAATAATTATGCAAAATAAATTAGATTTAACAGAATTTAAAAAATCTATAAAAACTCTAGAAATAGCTATCATGGAATATCAAAATAATGGTAATGAATTTGTTGCAGATTCCTGTATTAAAAGATTTGAATATTGTTATGATTTTGCAACAAAAATCATCAAAAGGCACTTAAAAATACAAACTTCCAATCCAGTAGAAATTAATGAGATAACTTTTCCTGATCATATTAAAACTGCTTATTCGCAATCAATTTTACTGCATAGTTGGGATAAGTGGCATGAATATAGAGATGATCGCTATGCAACAAGCCATGGTTATATTCAAGATAGAGCTTTGGAAATTACTGATAAATTGCCAATTTTTTAAAAGAAATTCAATATTTATCAGATAAATTATTAGAATTTTATGAGCAATAATTTTGGATTGACAGAAAAGGAAATTGATGTTATAAAAAATATTTTCAAAAGATATTTGGATGAATCTTATAAAATTTTCATTTTTGGCAGTCGTGCTAATGGTAATTTCCATTTTGCTTCTGATGTTGATATTGCAATTATACCATTTCCTATTTAAAAATGGTATTAAAGCAAAAAATGATCTTTCTGATAATATTAGTGTAGAATTTAAGAAAATAATTACCCAAATTTAATAGAGTTTTCTTTACAATAAATTTTTCTTAAATATGCTTAACTCTTAAAATAAATTTATTAATTAATGTTAAAAGGTCTTTTTACAGCTATAATTACTCCATTTAAAAATGGTAAAATTGATGAGGATGCTTTTTCTCGCCTTATTGAAACTCAAATTGCTGGCGGTGTGGATGGTATTGTTCCTTGCGGTACAACGGGTGAGTCACCAACTTTAAGCCATGATGAGCATAATCATTTGGTGAAATTGGCGGTTGAAATGGCTAATAATAAAATTAAGGTCATTGCTGGTACTGGTTCTAATTGTACAAGAGAAGCTATTTCCTTAACCCAAGAAGCACAAAATCAAAAGGCAGATGCTGCTTTGATTGTAGCACCATATTATAATAAACCAACTAAGGAGGGTCTTTATTTACATTATAAAAAAATTAATGATAATGCTGATATTCCTATCATTCTTTATAATGTTCCATCTCGTACTATCATTGATATTTCTAATGAGGAAGTTACAAAGATGGCCGAATTAAAAAATATTATTGCTATTAAGGATGCAACTGGAGATTTATCTCGCATTGAAAAATTGCGTAAATTGGTTGGTAATGATTTTTCTATTCTTTCTGGAGAAGATCCAGCAATGGTAGAATTTAATAAATTAGGTGGTGATGGTATTATTTCAGTTACTTCTAATATTGTGCCAGAATTATCTGCTGCCATGCAAAAATTATCAAAATCAGGTGATTTTGATGCAGCAATGCAAATTCAAAATGATTTAAGAAATTTAAATAAATTATTATTTGCAAATAGCAATCCAATTCCTATAAAATATGCTTGTTATTTGGCTGGAATTTGTGAAAATGAAATTAGGTTACCACTATCAGAGCCTGATACAGAATTGCAAAAATCTCTTGAGGAGGAATTAATTAAATTAAATATTATATAATGAAAGTTTATTACGATAAGGATGCTGATTTAAATATCATTAAATCTAAAAAAATCGCTATCATCGGTTATGGTAGCCAAGCTCATGCTCATGCTCAAAATTTAAGAGATAGTGGAGTTTCTGAGGTTAAAATTGCCCTTAAGGAGGGTTCAAAATCTGCCCCAAAAGCACAAAATGCTGGTTTTGAAGTCTTAAGTAATGTTGAGGCTGCAAAATGGGCTGATTTAATTATGGTTTTAGCTCCGGATGAATTTCAAGCTGAAATTTATGAAAATGAATTGAAAGATAATCTTAAGGAAGGTGCAATTTTAGCTTTTGCTCATGGTTTAAATATTCATTTTAACCTAATTAAAGCCCGTTCTGATTTAGATGTTGTAATGATCGCACCAAAAGGTCCTGGTCATACTGTAAGAGGTGAATATGCTAAAAAAGGTGGTGTTCCTTGCCTAGTTGCAATTGCACAAGATGTTTCTGGAACGGCATTATCTGTGGCCTTATCTTATGCTTCGGCAATTGGCGGTGGTAGATCTGGCATTATTGAAACCACTTTTAAGGAAGAATGTGAAACTGACCTTTTTGGTGAGCAAGCTGTTTTATGTGGCGGTGTTACTTCTCTTATCAAAAATGGTTTTGAAACTTTGGTTGAGGCTGGTTATGCTCCAGAAATGGCTTATTTTGAATGTTTACATGAGATGAAGCTAATTGTTGATTTACTTTATGAAGGTGGCATTGCTAATATGCGTTATTCAATTTCTAATACTGCTGAATATGGTGATTTTATCTCTGGTCCAAAAGTAGTTGATGCTGGTTCTAAGGAAAGAATGAAAGAAGTATTGGCTGATATTCAATCTGGTAAATTTGTTGAAGATTTTATGGCAGAAGTAAAATCTGGCAATAAAAAATTCAACCAATTAAGAGATGAAGCAAAAAAACACCAAATTGAAGAGGTTGGTGAAAAATTACGCACTATGATGCCTTGGATTGGTAAGGGTAAATTGGTTGATAAGAAATCCAATTGATTTATCTTATCTAAGACTAACTTTTATTTCCAAATCATGCGTTATTTTATTTTTTCTTGTACTTATATAGGTTTAACTGCACATTGTTTAGAAAAATAAAATGCCTATAATTTGTTTGTAAAAGCGTCTTATGTTGCTATTAAAACCCCTACCAAAGTTGCTTTGCAACTTTGACTCCCCCGTAATGGGAGTTAAGCCAGACGCAAATTCGGTCTAAAACAACTCCCCTTACGGGGGAAAAAGCGAAAAAAGATTTTTTAAAGTGATAAAATCGCTTTGGTGGGGGTGGTTGCAACATCAAATAGATTATTATTAAAAATTATTAATTATTGTTATTTTTTATATAAATGCTAATAATTTTTAATAATTCTTAATAATATTTATATGAATCAAAAAATTTCAATAATCATCCTTGGTGCTGGCAAAGGTACAAGAATGAAATCCAAAATATCAAAAGTTCTTCATAAAATTGCCAATCTATCCATGATTGAGCATGTTATTTTAGGTTCTAAAAAATTAAATCCTGATGAAATAAATATTGTCATTTCTGAAGAAATGGGCGATAAGGTCAAAAAGGATTTACAGCAAAAATATCAAAATTTACATTTTACTATCCAAAAAGAAAGATTGGGAACGGGACATGCGGTAAAAATTGCAATGGAAAATTCCCAGTCACAATCTGATATTTATCTGATACTTTATGGCGATACCCCTTTCATTGAAAGCCAAACTTTAGAAAATATCATTGAAAATTCCAAAGAAAATGATGTTTCTGTTTTATCTTTCAAGGCTGATAATCCCGCTTCCTATGGTCGTTTAGTAACTAATGGCAAAAATTTAGAAAAAATTGTAGAATTTAAAGATGCCAGTAAGGAGGAAAAAGATATTAATCTTTGCAATTCTGGAGTTATGGCCATTAATGGTGCTAAAATTAATGATTTATTGGCAAAAATTGACAATCAAAATGCTTCAGAAGAATTTTATTTAACTGATATTGTAGCAATTGCTAAAAAAGAAAATTTGAAATGTTCTTTCATTAAATGTAGTGAAGATGAGGTTCTTGGTGTTAATTCAAAATTACAATTATCTGAGGCAGAAAAAATTTTCCAAGATAAAATGCGTCAAAAAATGATGTTAGAAGGTGTGACTTTGATTGATCCTAATTCTGTATATTTTAGCTATGATACTAAAATTGCCAATGATGTTGTGATTGAACCAAATGTGGTTTTTGGTCCAAATGTAACTATTGCATCTGATTGTCAAATTAAAGCATTTTCTCATATTGAAGGAGCAAAAATTGCCAAAAATGCTATTATTGGACCTTTTGCCAGAATTAGGCCTGGGGCAATATTAGATGAAAATGTTAAAATAGGAAATTTTGTTGAAGTAAAAAAATCTAATATTTCTACGGGGGTAAAAATTAATCATCTTTCCTATATTGGAGATGCTAATATTGGCCAAAATTCTAATATTGGTGCAGGAACAATCACCTGTAATTATGATGGTTATAATAAATTTACCACCAATATTGGATCGGATGTTTTTATTGGATCAAATTCGGCTTTGGTTGCTCCGATTAAAATTGATGATCAAGCAATGGTTGGTGCAGGTAGTGTAATTACTAAGGATATTGCAAAAGGTGATTTAGCAGTTTCGAGGTCTAAACAAATTTCTATTATAAAAGGTAGTTTAGATTTTAGAAAAATGGCACAATCTAAAAAATAATATTATAAAATTAATGTTCAAAAAGACAATATCTATTATACCAATTCCTATCTTTAATAGTAGATATAACACAAATGACGCAAGAATTTTGAAAAAATTCTGAGTAATATCATCTCCCATCTAAAAAACTATGTTAAAAGATTGAACAATCTAGCTTCATCTTT
>Ga0257114_1000370_pt1 | contig 35198 bp, 33 predicted proteins | sample SI112_10mmetaG_FD_190149 | JGI IMG/M metagenome (GOLD analysis project Ga0257114, IMG submission 190149) | Marine microbial communities from Saanich Inlet, British Columbia, Canada - SI112_10m | ecosystem: Environmental > Aquatic > Marine > Inlet | place: Canada: British Columbia | collected...
CAAATTCATCTATCGAACTAAACTCATCCATAGAACAATAGGCAACCTCATCTATAGACGAGAATCCCTCTCTTGCAAGTACATCTGCAACATCTTCATCCACATTAAGTTCATCCATAAATATTGCGCTTAAACTCTGATTTTCTTCCATTATCTTATTGTCGGAATCATCTTTAGACATAACATTTAAGTCCCATCCTGTTAGCTCACTTGCTAACCTAACATTTTGACCACCTCGCCCTATAGCTTGAGATAGTTGTTCTTCAGCAACAGCAATATCCATAGACTTCTTTTCTTCATCCACAACGATTGATAAAACTTCTGCTGGTGACATCGCATTGATAACAAATTTAGCTGGATCTTCGTCCCACATTATTATATCTATCCTTTCACCACTTAATTCATTCGAAACAGACTGTACGCGTGAGCCTCTCATACCAACACATGCGCCTATGGCATCAAGCTTGGGATCATTAGATTTTACAGAAATTTTTGCTCTCAGGCCTGGGTCTCTTGCTGCACCTAAGATTTCTATTAATCCTTGTCCAACCTCTGGAACTTCAAGCTTGAATAGCTCTACAAGAAATTCTGGTGCTTTTCTTGTGATATATAATTGAGGGCCACGGAGCTCAGATTGAACATCACGCAAATAACCTCTTAATCTATCACCAGGTCTTATTGCTTCTCTTGGTATAAGAGCATCCTTCATTATCATAGCCTCTTCCATTGAGTTCTGTTTATCTGGCATACCAAGATCCATATATACATTTCCCTTTTCTATTCTTTTTACTATACCAAAAATTAGTTGTCCTATTTTTGACTGATACATATCAACAACTCTATTTCTCTCGGCTTCTCTGACTTTTTGAACGATAACATTCTTTGCTGCCATAGCAACAATTCTGCCAAACTCTATTGAGTCAATTTCCTCTTCATAATAATCATCTATCTCAAGGTCTTTACTTTTAACTTTAGCATCCTCAAGTATTATTTGCTGATCACTCATTTCTTCTTCAATCTCTTCTACAATCTGCCATCTTCTATATGTCGTATATTCTCCAGTATCCAAGTCAATACTTACTCTTGCATCTATATCAAATTCACATTTTCTATCAAGTCTATATTTTTTTTTGACAGAGCTTGCTAAAGCATGCTCTATGGCATCAATAATGACCTCTTTGCTAACATTTTTTTCATTAGATACTGTCTCGATGACCATTAATATTTCTTTGTTCATAATCTCTAACCTTAAATTTCTTGTATGTTTGCTTTTTTAATGTTCTTAAAATCAACTGTAATCTCAGAATCACCCAACTCAATATTTATACTTTCTCCAACTATATCTTTTATTTTACCAATAAAATTCTTTTGATTACCTATTCCAGATTTTAGTTTTACTTTAACCGTAAAACCTTTATACAACATAAAATCAGTAATACTAAATAATTGTCTATTGATACCGGGTGATGATACCTCTATATCATAATCATCAAAATAACTATTTATTTTAATCAAATCATCCGCCAACTTAGAAGTAAGAGAACAATCTTCTAGGCTTATGCCTCTAGACGAATCAATGATAATTTTGATACTAGGACTCGATGAGCTATTAGAAATATTAATATTTACAATTCTCATATCTTTTGTACTTATTACCTCTTCCAAGGCTTTAAATAATTTTTCATCAATATCGTTCATTTTGATACAGCCAATAAAATAGCCCCTAATGGGGCTTTCACGATATTGTATAACAAATTATTTGCTTTAAATAGGTAATTATTGGTATTTTTTAGTTTTTATGTGCTCAATTTAAGAGTTTTATGGTAGTGGGGGCAGGATTCGAACCTACGACCTTTGGGTTATGAGCCCAACGAGCTACCAGACTGCTCCACCCCACACTGTATAAGGAGTCTATAGTCTATAAAAATAATTTTCAAGTATTAAAAAGATTGCTTATAGAGTATTGGCTGAGCTGTCCAAGTATATCAGGCAATAGCCCTAAGAGCACAAGTCCCATGATATATATACCAGTTAAATGTAATTTAGAAGTAGTGGATAAATCATTTTTAGATTCATCAAAATAGATAACTTTAATAACTCTTAGATAATAAAATGATCCAATGACGGTCATTAATACCGCAAAAATTCCAAGAGAAATATTATTAGTCTCTACTAGAGACTGGATGATGAGAAGTTTCGCATGGAATCCTATGAATGGTGGTATACCTATATAAGATAATAAAATAATCATTAGAAGAAAAGCTGTAAATGGACTAGATGAATTCAATCCACTTAAGTCATTAATATTCTCTATAGGTTTTTTTTCATATACTAGCTGAGATAATAATCCAAATGCAGCAATAGTAGTAATCACATAAGTTAAAGTATAAAACATTGCTGCTTTATATCCTATGATTGATCCAACTGACAAGCCTAACAATATAAACCCAATATTAGCAATTGTTGAGTATGCTAACATCCGTTTAATGTTGGTTTGAGATATTGCAATAATGTTTCCAATCAAGATAGACAACACAGAAAGAACAATAGTCATATCAGTCCAGAATAAAAGTAATCCTGAAAAGACACTTGCTAATAATTTAATTAGTATAACAAATACAGCTATCTTGGGTATTGTGCTAAGCAATAACGTTGTTGTAATCACAGAGCCATGATAAACATCTGGTATCCACATATGAAATGGCGCTGCACCAAACTTAAACGAAAGACTAATAAGTATGAATATTAAAGCAAATAATAATCCTATTATCTGAACATTGTCCATATTATTCAAGACTTCTAGAGATGAGATGTGTATAAATATTTCATTAAAACTGAGGCTCCCAGTTAACCCATATATTAATGAAATACCAAATAATAAAAATCCAGATGAGATAGCGCCTAAAATATAATACTTAACAGCTGCTTCTGATGAAAAAAGTGAATTTTTATTGAAAGCAATCACAGAATAAAGTGAAAGTGACAGCAGCTCAATACCAAGATATAGTAAAATAAGATTTTGAGATGATATCATTATCATCATTCCTAGCAGCCCAAACATTGTAATTAAAAAATACTCTGTCTGATAAATATTAAAATACCTTAAGAAAACAGCAGTATAATAAAATATGATTGCTAGGCTAAGCAGTATAAATATTTTAAATGTATTCGAAAATATACTTGTGTCATATAATTGAGAAACATTAGTATTTAAATAACTGAAATGCGAATAAATATAATATGCACAAAAAATCAATGAGAATTGAATGAGGTAATAAGAAATATACTTCAGCCTACTGGGTAAAAATAAATCCAGTACAATTATAAAACATAGCGCTGAAGTTATTATGATTTCTGGAAATATATATAAATAATTTATCATATCAGTACTTATTAGTTATAATTTTAATCATATTTATAGATGACTCTTCACTAATATCAAGAACAAGGTTTGGTTTAATACCAATCAATATTACTAACATAACCAACATTAATAATGGCCATAGCTCATCTAAACGTAACTTTTTCATAGATGCCACAGTATCACTGTTAACCTCGCCAAACAAAACTCTTTTCCCAAGCCATAGAGAATAAGTTGCTGCCAACACTAATGTTGTGGATGCTAGAATTGCATATATTATATTATTTTTTATGGCTGCTATTAACACCATGAATTCTCCAACAAAACCTGATGTTCCGGGTAATCCAGAATTAGCCAATAAGAAGAACATCATTAATGCAGAAAATAATGGCATTACTTGGCCAACTCCTGATTGATCATCTATCATTCTTGATTTAGTTCTAGAATATATGATTCCGATACAAATAAATAACCCAGCTGAAATCAAACCATGAGACAACATCTGCATGATAGATCCTTGCAAGCCGATATGAGAAATAATCTGGATATCTTCTGCCTGTCCTATTGTGTTAAAGACAAGAAATATGCCAAGAGTAACAAACCCCATGTGTGCAACAGATGAATATGCAATCAATTTCTTCATATCCTGCTGAGCTATTGCTACGAAACTAATATAGATTATCGCAATCAACGATAATGGAATTAGTATATTATTTAAATATAGGCCTGCATCAGGAGTAATAGGTAACAAAAATCTAATCATTCCATAGCCCCCAACTTTAAGTAAAACTGCTGCCAATATTACTGAACCTGATGATGGAGCTTCAACATGAGCATCTGGTAACCATGTATGAACTGGCCACATTGGTACCTTTATACCAAAAGCAATTAAGAAGGCTAAAAAAATGAATATCTGAGTATCAAGGCTTAATACAAGACTATAGTAGTCTAATATGTAAAAACTATTAGCTTGGAAAGACAAATACAAAAGTGCTACCAACATCAGTACTGACCCAAGTAGTGTATATATAAAAAACTTAATCGTAGCATAAACTCTATTGGGCCCACCCCAGATGCCTATAATAAGAAATAAGGGTATAAGCATTGCCTCAAAAAATATATAAAAAAGTATGCTATCAAAAGCACAAAAAACACCTAAAAGTAAGCCCTCAAGAATGAGAAACAAAGCTATGTATTTATTATTTTGTTGCCTTTCCTCTGAAAAATTAAATATTATTATGATAGATGTTATGGTAGTTGTTAATAATATAAACAACATTGAAAACCCATCTATTGCAAGATGATAATTAATATCTAAATTCTCAATCCATACATGCTTCTCCACAAACTGTAATAAGTATTGAGATGTATTGAAGTTAATCAGCAAAAGTATTGAAATGAATAAAGTTAGCGTAGATACACTAAATCCTATTAGTTTTATGAAAGAATCATTTTTATGATTAATAAAAAAAAGCACTAAGCCACCAATCAAAGGTGTCCATATCAGTAAGCTAAGTATTGGAATATTTAAATCATACATATTAAAATTTATTAAAAATTATTAAGAATAGCAATAAGCCAATAATCATTGTGAAAGCATAGTGGTATAAGAACCCTGTTTGTATAACTCTGACCTTAGATGAAATAAAAGAAACTAATTTGGCAGTACCGTTAACAAAAAAATTATCTATTATATTAACATCAGACTTAACCCAAACTAGATTAGCCAATTTCTTAACATGTCTCGGTATAAATATATTTGACATATGCGTGAAACCATACTCATTAAGAAGTAGGTTGCGTAGCAGAGGAAACTTACTGCCTATTTTTTCTAAAAAGTTCATGTTTTTATAATATAAAAAATATGAAAGTAGGAGACCTATGGTTACCATAGCAAAACTTAAACTAGCAAATGAGTGGAGAAAAAAAGATACAGAGTGATAAATATATAAATCATAAAATTTCACTAACTTAGTATTATCAGTAATTGATTGTTCAAAAAAATTATTAAATAATACTGAGTCAAATAAAGCCCAACCTATGAAAGCACTTGGTATAGCAAGAACTACTAGAGGAATTATTAAAGTATGGTTGTGTTCTAAATCTGACCTTTTTTTGATATTTAATTGATTCTCACCAAAGAAGACTTTAAAAAATATTTTAGATGTATATAGAGTTGTAATAAATACTCCTAAAACAAGAGAATAATAGGCAATAGAGTTATCACTATATTTAAATATATCTATAATTAAGTCTTTAGAGAAAAATCCTGACATTGATGGCACCCCCATCAAAGATATGCCGGCAATAAGGAATGCTATAAATGTTATTGGCATAATTTTTTTCAATCCTCCCATCTTGGTAATATCCTGCTCATGATGACATTTTAGTATTATTGAGCCCGCACATAAAAATAATAAGGCTTTGAAAAATGCATGTGTTAAAAGATGAAATATTGCAAACGAATAATATGAGGCACCTAATGCCGCAGTCATATATCCCAACTGAGAAATTGTTGAATATGCTATTATTCTCTTTATATCATTTTGAACTAAAGCGACCATTCCCATAAATAAAGCTGTAGATACACCTATCACTAAAATTATATCCAATACGTAACCAGATAAATCATAAAGAGGAGATAATCTTGCAACCATAAAAATACCTGCAGTTACCATTGTAGCTGCATGAATTAATGCAGATATTGGAGTTGGACCCTCCATAGAATCTGGGAGCCAAAAGTGAAGTGGGATTTGAGCGGATTTTGCAGCTGCACCAATAAAAAGTAGTAATGCTATAAACGGCAAAAGATCTATATTTAATCCAAGTAAGTTAACCGTATCGTTTCTTAAAAGTGGTAATTTATCAAAGAAATCGTTATAGCTAAGGCTATTGGAAGTAATAAAAATTAGAATAACTCCTAATAGTAAACCAATATCACCAACTCTATTTACAACAAATGCCTTTAAGTTAGCACTTACGGCACTAGGTTTGTTGTACCAAAAGCCAATTAATAAATATGAGGATAATCCTACTAATTCCCAGCCTATAAATAACTGTAGAAAATTATTAGAAAAAACAATAAATAACATAGAAAATGTAAAGAAATTAGTATAAATAAAAAATCGCTTATAACTCTTATCCCCGCTCATGTATGTTATCGAATACATATGCACAAAAAATGAAATAAATGTCACTATAAAAGACATAATGATAGTCAAGCTATCGGCCAATATACCAATTTCAAAAGTATAGCCGCTTGTAGCATACCAAGTATATAACGTATGACTTTCACTAAAATTATGACCAGATATATATGAGATGAAAAGCCATAAGGATAATAACATTGATATTCCGATGGATAAGTTAGCAATTATACTACTAGCTATATTTGTACATTTATCTTTCAGCAAAAGAGTGACAGCACCGACTAAAGGAGAAAATATTATTATAATGGATTGCCAATACACTATCCTTTTAACCTCGCAATATCTTGAACATTAATACCTTGTTTATTTCTAAAAAGAACTACAATTATAGCAAGTCCAATTGCAGATTCCGCTGCTACAACTGTTAGGATAAAAAATACAAAAATTTGACCCGTTAAATCACTTAAGTAGTTTCCAAATATTATAAAATTAAAATTAATTGATAAGAACATCAACTCTAATGACATAAGCATTATAATGATGTTTTTCCTATTAAGGAATATACCTGCAAGTGAAATACTAAATAATATAGAGCTAAGAATTAGATAATGAGACATTGGTATCATCTTGCTCTATCCTCATCACTGATGATTTTTAATCTTGCATTCTTGGACACATTAACCTGATCCCCAGGATTTTGATATTTATTAGTCTCGCTTTTCTTATGTGTAAGCGTAATTGCCGATATAATTCCAAGTAATAAAATTATTGCTGCTATTTCAAAAGCTAAGAGATATTCTGTATACAAAAGATAGCCAAGATTTTTTGTATTATCTTTACCTATTAAATCTATAGACGTAATTATACTATCGCCTGCATTATCAAATTGATTATAAAAGAAATATGAGAGTAACCCAGCTATAGTAGCAAATACAATAATCCCGATCGGCAAATATTTAACGAAACCTTCTTCAGTGCGAGATATATTAATATCTAACATCATAACTACAAAAAGAAATAAGACCATAACAGCGCCGACATAAACAAGTATTAATATTATAGAAAGGAATTCGGCATTTAAAAGCAGCCATAATACTGCTGAGGAAAAAAAAGAGAGAACAAGGCTTATCGCAGATTTAACTGGGTTATTTACCATTATCACAGCTATAGAACTACTTAATAGCAATAAAGAAAATATATAAAATATTATTATTTCTAGATTCATAAGGTTACACTAATTTATATTGTTTCTATCTTTTATTTCTTCTTTCTCATAAATATCACCTATTTCAAGCAACTTGTCTTTAGAAATAACTCTCTCATTCCTAGATTCAAAATGAAATTCAAATATCTTTGTCTCTACAACAGCATCTACCGGACAAGCTTCTTCACAAAAACCACAGTAAACACATTTAAATAAATCAATGTCATACTTTGTTGTTCTTCTGGTTCCATCATCTCTCATCTCAGTATCTATTGATATTGCTAAAGCAGGACAAACTGCCTCACATAACTTGCAGCCAATACATCTTTCTTCACCATTAGGGTATCTCCTAAGTGCATGCAATCCTCTAAATCTTGGTGATTGGGGTGTTTTCTCTTCGGGATACTGTACTGTTATAGACTTAGTAAAAAGTTTTTTACCAGTTATAGACAAGCCTTTCAGAATTTCTAATAAAAATAAGCTTTTTAGTAATTTAATTATATTTTTCATTATGCAATAAACCAAGGTTCAATTTTGTAATATATCATAATGCCTTCTAAGAAAATCCATATAATGGTGATTGGAAGAAATATTTTCCATCCTAGTCTCATAATTTGATCATATCTATATCTTGGTAATGTTGCTCTAAGCCAAAGAAAAATAAATATAAAAAAGAGAGTTTTGATAGAAAGCCAAGCAAAACCAGGTATCCAACTTAAATAATTTTCTAGGAAAGTATTTTCAAATGGTGAGAGCCATCCTCCAAAAAACATAATGCTTACAAGTATACTAATAAGAATCAGGTTCATGTATTCTGCGAGAAAAAACATTGCGAAAGCAACTCCTGAGTATTCAACATGAAATCCAGCTACGATTTCTGACTCTCCCTCTGACACATCAAATGGTGCTCTATTTGTCTCAGCAATACCTGCAATTAAATATATAACAAATAATGGTAATAATGGTAACCAGTACCAGTTAAAAATACCACCTCGTTGTGATAATATAATTTCTTGTAAATTCAAACTACCTGCTGCCATTAAAACACCTACTAATGCAAAACCCATAGCTATTTCATAAGCGATTATTTGTGCTGCTGATCTCATAGAACCTAAAAATGCATATTTAGAGTTTGAGGCCCACCCAGCCAATATTACTCCATATACACTAAGTGAAGTTAAAGCCAAGATAAACAATAATCCTGCATTAATATTAGCAATAACAAAATATTCAGATAATGGAATAACCGACCATACTAATAGAGATGGTACAAGCATTATAATAGGCGCGGTTAAAAATAAACCCTTATTAGCATTAGATGGAATAATAATTTCTTTTGTTAAAAGTTTTATAACATCAGCTATTGGCTGAAGAAACCCAAAAGGACCAACTCTAGTAGGACCCAATCTTGATTGCATAAACCCTATAATTTTTCTTTCAGAATAAGTTGTGTAAGCAACTATTAAAAATAATGGTAGCACAACTATAATAATATCTATTAAAATATAAAATATTGTAAGTATAATATTCATTTTATCAAGTTATGTTATATATTTTTTGGTTCATTAGTAATATTTTTGATTGACGGCTTATGCTTTGATAATGAAACCTTATTTAAAGATTCTGACCTTCTTACAATCATGTCAGTATCATAAGTATCACGAGTAAACTTATCAATTACATTATCTTCGACCATATTGCTAGCATCAATGCTATCTATATCTATAGCAGATAGAGAAAAATCAATCTTCTTCAAAGACTCTTCTAATTCATTTCTGATAGTATCAATAGTATAGTCTCCAAAATTATTGAGTATTGAAATATTATTTAGTATAGACCAACCTTCGTGTATATCTTTACTGGGTTGCACTACAGGCTGAAAAACTTGGTATCTTCCTTCAATATTAATATAGCTACCATCTGTCTCTGCAAATGTTGTTATTGGAATAATAATATCGGCATACTTTTCCATCATAGGTGTTATATAACTGGTAAAAAATATATTACACTCAGATGATTTGAGCGCAACCTCAACTAAGGTTTTATCAAAAAAATCAGACTCTGGCTCTAAATTATACATAATATATGTTGAAAGTTTCTCTGTTATCATTTCGTATGAATTCTTACCAATTATATTTGATGTGCTCCCTCCTAGGTTCCTATGAGGTAAATTACCTAACAACCACCCTGAAGTAGAATTACAAAATTCTGCTAAAAATCCAACTTTAGCATCTATGAGCAGACTAAAGTCATGCACCTTTTTTAGTATATTAGACTGATTAGGTAATCTAGAGATTAATGGTCCTAGAATAATTAATGTCTCACCATTATCTAATCCTAAATCATTAGTATTCAGAAGTGGTTCAATGTTATTATCATCTATAACTTTTTTATAATATAAAGGAAAGTTTTCATCTAAAGAACTAAAATTAAAAGAATATATTTTAGAGTTACCTTTTGTTGCATTATTTAGTCTTACTGAGAGAATGGGATACTCAGTTTTAACATTCACACCAATCAGTATAATATTTTTATACAAATGTAAATCATCAATATTACATCCCAGTGATGGCATTATAGGGAAACTTTTTTGGTAAGAAAAATCTCTCTCTTTTGTTCTATGATCAATATTTGAAATCTCGAGACCCTTAAATATTTTTTGAAATAAAAATAATTCCTCTGATGTTGACTGTCCTGAAATTAAACATCCAATTTCTTTGCGCCCATGTTTCTTAATATTGCTGATAATTAAATTATTAACTTCAGATGATACTGAGTCAAAATCTAATTCAACTAACTTTCCATTTTCTCTAATCAAGGTTTTATCTAACCTATCATTCGAATAGATGCCTTCATAACCAAATCTATCTCTGTCAGATATCCATGTCTGGTTGATTGCTAAATTCTCAAATGGAACTGCTCTGACAATCTTATTGTTATATGTATGATAGTTAATATTAGAACCTATACAATCATGAGGAGAGATTCCGCAAATTTGTTTTAAATCCCATGTTCTTGCTTTATATCTATATGGTTTATTATTAAGCGCTCCTACGGGACAAAGATCAATCATGTTACCAGATAATTCAGATGTAACGCCGCTCTCGATAAAAACATCTATTTTCATATCTTCTCCACGATTCAGTAGCCCAAGTTCTTTAACATTACTAATCTCTTCGCCAAATCTAACACAGCGTGAGCAATGGATGCATCTTGTCATGTCAGTAGAAATTAACGGACTAATATCTTTATCAACGACTACTCGTTTGAACTGCATATACTTTGAATGGTCGTCTCCATGTTCTAATGATACATCCTGTAATTCACACTCACCTCCTTGATCACATATAGGGCAATCTAAAGGATGATTAATTAATAAAAATTCCATTGAATTTTTTTGAGCACTCTTTGTTTTTTCTGATTTAGTTGAAATCCTCATGTCTTCTCGCAATGGTGTTGAGCAAGCAGGTTGTGCGTATTTAACTCCTTCTATATCAACTAAACACATTCTACAACTAGCTACTATAGAAAGGTGTTTATGATAACAGAATCGAGGAATATGAACTCCAATCTTGTCACATAGCTCAATAATCGTCTCATCAGGTTTTGCGTTATATTCTTTATTATCTATAAAAACTTTCATTATCAGGAAACCATTGATTCTTTTTTATCTACATAGTACTCAAACTCAGTCCAGAAATTTTTTAAGAAACTTCTAACTGGCATCGCTGCCGCATCGCCTAATGCACATATACAATGACCTTCTATTTGAGTAGCTATTCGCTCTAACTGGTGGAGATCATTTTGCGTGCCATGACCTGAGACAATATTTGTTAATATTTTGTATAACCATCCAGTTCCCTCTCTGCAAGGTGTGCACTGACCACATGACTCTGAGTAGTAAAATCTAGATATTCTATGAAGAACTGATACCATACATGCACTTTCATCCATAACTATTACCCCTCCGGACCCTAGCATTGAACCAGCTTCAGAAATAGAATCATAGTCCATGTTTACTTGCATCATAATGTCTCCTTTAACTACAGGAACAGATGACCCTCCAGGTATGACTGCTTTAATTTTTTTTCCATTTAATATTCCTCCAGCCATATTTAATAACTCAGAAAAAGGTATGCCAAGAGGGACTTCAAAATTACCAGGATTATTTATATGTCCACTCATGCAAAACATTTTAACTCCTTCAGAATTATCAATACCTAAAGACTTATACCACCCAGATTTATTTAACATGATTTTAGGTATGCTTGCGAGTGTTTCTGTATTATTAATAATTGTAGGCTTGCCATATAACCCTTTTATAGCTGGAAATGGTGGCTTTATTCTTGGCATTCCGCGCTTACCCTCTATTGATTCGAGCATTGCTGTTTCTTCTCCAACAATATATGCGCCAGCACCGATTAAAGCATGGAGATTAATTGTAACGTTAGAGGATAAAATATTTTTACCTATTAATCCTTCTTTATATGCATCTGATAAAGCTTGTTTGAAAATTTTCCACTGTTCATCCATAAATTCGCCACGTAGGTAATTATAACCAACAGATGCTCCTATTGCATAACTAGCTATTAGCATCCCTTCAATTATAGCATGAGGGTTGTATCTCAAAATATCTCTATCCTTGCAAGTCCCAGGCTCACTTTCATCTGAATTGCATACTAAATATTTTTGCCCATCTATTAACGGGATAAAAGACCATTTGAGTCCTGTTAAAAATCCTGCTCCTCCCTTTCCTCTCAAGCCTGAATCTTTAATCTTCTCAATAACTTTTGATTTAGGAGTTTGGTTGTTAATAATATCTTTCCAGGCTTGATAGCCCTGATTATCAATATATGTTTTTAGAGTATCAGGCTCTTGCATACCAAATGTTTCTGTACATAACTTAATTGTCATCAAATTTCTCCAAGATTTTATCAACTCTTTCTAATGTAAGATTCTCATAGTTTTTATGATTAATCTGCATCATTGGTCCGCCATTACAAGCAGCCAAACATTCAATTTCATCTTTAAGATAGAATTTGTTATCAGAAGTTGATTCACCAACTTTGATTTTTAACTTTTGCTCAATATGGGTGAGTATCTCATCTGAACCTCTCAACATACAAGAAACATTATTGCAAACTGCGATTACATTTTTGCCTACAGGGGCTACATTTATCATTGTATAAAAAGTAGCTACCTCATAAATATCTATTTCACTAACAGATAGATAATTTGATAACGCCTTTATGATATCTTTTGTGACATAGCCATGGTTATCGTGTTGTAAAATTAATAAACTTTCTATTACAGCAGACCTCTTTCTATTCGAAGGAAATTTTTTTACAACATTGTCAATTAAGCTTGCTAGCTCTTTACTAATTTTAAATTCTTGACTCATCTGTCAATTTCTCCAAAAACTATATCTTGAGTACCTATAATAGTTACTACATCTGATAGCATATGGTCTTTGCTCATTTCATTCAAAGCAGCTAGATGAGGAAAGCCTGGTGCCCTTATTTTTAACCTGAAAGGTTTGTTTGCACCATCTGAAATCATATATATTCCAAACTCTCCTTTTGGAGCTTCGACGGCAGTGTAAACCTCATCTTTTGGTGTACAGAAGCCTTCTGTGAATAATTTAAAATGATGTATTAAAGATTCCATTTCAACTTTCATATTCTCTCTGTTTGGAGGAGCTACTTTAGCATCATCTATCATTACTGGTCCCGGGTTATTCTTTAGCCATTCTATACATTGTTTAATAATTTTATTTGATTGACGCAGTTCTTCCATTCTAACCAAATATCTATCATATGAGTCACCTGTCTTGCCAACTGGAATATCAAAGTTAACTTTGTCATAAACTTCATATGGTTGTTTTTTTCTAAGATCCCAGTCTATTCCTGAACCACGTAACATTGGACCAGTAAACCCAAGCTCTATGGCTCTATCAGGTTCGACTATCCCTATACCAACCGTCCTTTGTTTCCAGATTCTGTTATCCGTCAGGAGATTCTCATATTCATCCACGCAACTCGGAAATCTAGAAACAAAATCTTCGATAAAATCTAGCATACTACCTTCTCGATTATAATTTTGAATATCTAGTTGATTATTGTCTTTGAAAGATGATTTTACATATTTAGGCATTTTAGATGGTAAGTCTCTTATAACTCCGCCAGGCCTATAATATGTTGCATGCATTCTAGTGCCTGAGACTGCCTCGTAACAATCCATTAAATCTTCTCTTTCTCTAAATGCATACAAGAAAACCGACATAGCCCCAATATCTAAAGCATGGGCACCAAGCCATAGAAGGTGGTTTAACACTCTTGTAATCTCATCAAACATAACTCTTATGTACTTAGCTCTTTCAGGAATTTCAATATTTAGTAATTTTTCAATAGCCAGTACATATGCATGCTCATTACACATCATAGACACATAATCCAATCTATCCATATACCCTATAGATTGATTATATGGCTTGGATTCTGCTAATTTTTCTGTTGCTCGATGGAGTAATCCGATATGAGGGTCAGCACTTTTGATAACCTCTCCTTCCATTTGCAGGACTAGTCTTAAAACACCATGAGCAGCTGGATGCTGTGGTCCAAAATTCATAGTAAAATTTTTAAATTCTTTCATTACTTATCTTCTCTAATTACTTTGGGGACTAGTACTCTTGGTGTTATATCCACAGGTTCTTGTATAATTTTTTTCAAAACAGGGTCATATCTGATTTGAGTATTACCGACTAATGGAAAGTCTTTTCGAAAGGGATGTCCTATAAAACCATAATCAGTCAATAGTCTTCTTAAGTCTGGATGTTCTTCGAATAATATTCCAAACAAATCAAATGCTTCTCTTTCATACCAATTGGCTGCTGGCCACAATGGAGTTAAAGACTTTATTACAGGCGGTTCGTCACTAAGATAGACTTTTACCCTAATCCTATTATTATTTGAAATTGACAGCAGATGATATACAACACAAAACCTATTTTTCATACGAGTATGCTTTGCTTTATGTTCAAATTTTATTCTTCCATGAGATGATGGCTTGATTCCCCTGCTGTAACCTGTTGATGTTGCTTCCTTAGTACCCCATTCGGTTTCACCATAGGTATAGTAATCTACAGCACATATATCTGTCAGCTGAACAAAATCTAATTCTTTATTATTCTTTAGAGTGCTCATTACACCCAGCAATGAGTCTTTATGAGTCTTTATTGTTAAAATATCACTAGATTCTTCTAACTCATATTGATCGACAATATGTTTAGCAATTAACTCTTTCATTTATAGGCCCTGTTAGGGGTATCAGCCACTATAATATTTTTTCTTCTTATCTTATTCTGTAGTTGCAAGATACCATACAACAATGCTTCAGCAGTGGGAGGACATCCTGGCACGTATATGTCTACAGGAACAATTCTGTCACAACCTCGTACAACAGAATATGAATAATGATAATAACCACCACCATTTGCACACGAGCCCATTGATATAACCCATTTAGGGTCAGCCATCTGATCATAAACTTTCCTGAGAGCAGGGGCCATCTTATTAACCAAAGTTCCAGCTACAATCATTACATCTGACTGCCTAGGGCTTGGTCTAAAAAGCATTCCAAATCTATCTATATCATATCTAGATGCTCCAGCATGCATCATTTCTACAGCACAACATGCCAAGCCAAATGTCATTGGCCACAACGACCCTGTCCTGGCCCAGTCAAATAAATTACTTGATTTGGCAAGGACGAAACCATCTTTATGTATGTTCTCTAATCCCATTCCAATGCTCCTTTCTTCCATTCATAAATAAAACCAACAATTAGAATAAAGAGAAATATTGCCATTGAAACAAGCCCATAAATACCAATATCATGAATAACAATTGCCCAAGGGAACAAAAAGGCTATTTCTAAATCAAAAATAATAAATAATATTGCTACTAAATAATACCTAATATCAAACTTCATTCTTGTATCTTCAAATGCTTCAAAACCACACTCATAAGGCGAATTCTTCTCTACATCAGGGTTATGAGGGCCAAAAGTAAATCCGATTCCCAGCATTATACTAGCAAATATGAGCGCAAAGACTAAAAAAATAAATATTGGCAAATACTCTATTAACATAACTGTTTCATTATATCCTATAAATATATTACATACTATTATCTAGGCAATCATGTCATTTTAGTGTTATGTAACAGTTTCAAAAATGATAAAATAATATGAATGCATAACACTGAAAACCATACTAATACTAACGATATATATGAAAATATATGGGAATGTCTGGATAAAGGTGTAAAAGATAGAGTGTCGGATTATCACACCTTTTCATTAGCCACTTCATCAAATGATATTGCTGAGATTAGAACAGTTGTTTTAAGAGGTTATGATAAAGAAAAACAGAGTATAATTTTTCATACAAATAATCTAACGGGTAAAATTAATGAGATACGGGATAATCCAAATGTTGGAGCGTTATTCTATGATAAAAAAGCAAAAATACAGATAAGATGCAATGGTGTTGCAGTCATTAATAATATGAATCAATTTTGCAAAGATAGATGGGATAAAATGAGTCATCAGTCAAAAGAATGTTATTACCAAAATATAACGCCAGGAAAAATTGTTGAAGACCCAAAAATAGTTAAAAACCAGTTAGAAAATAAGTTAAGTCAAAATTTTACTGTTATCACAATTAATATAAATAAAATTGATTGGTTATACCTTTCGTCTGCTGGGCATACTAGAGTCAAATTTATGAAAGAAAATCAATTCTTAGGTCAGTGGATAGCGCCATAGTGCTATGCCGATGGCCGGACTCGAACCGGCACGACTCGCGTCACAGCCTTCTTAGGACTGCGTGTCTACCAGTTCCACCACATCGGCTAAACTAAGGAAGATTCTTTGTGTCATTAGAATCTAAGGGTGCTGTATTAATTTGTGTTTTATTAGTATTATCAATCAAACTCTCACTAACAGGTGATGCATTTGAAGCAAAATAAGCGAGAGATAAGCTTGTTAAGAAAAAGGAAAGTGCTATAACAGTTGTTATTTTTGTGAGAAATGTTGCGCTACCTTGAGCTCCAAACACTGTTGATGAGGCCCCACTTCCAAATGCTGCTCCAGCATCAGCACCTTTACCATGTTGTACTAATATTAGAACAATCAGCGATACAGCCAAGATTATATGTATACTTAATATTATTGTTTGCATGATGTAGTTATCTCAAATTGAAGAGCAAATATCAATAAATTTTTTAGAATTTAATGATGCTCCTCCAACTAATGCTCCATTAACATCAGAAAGAGTTAGTATTGATGATGCATTTAGTTCATTCACGCTGCCACCATATATAATTTTAATAGAATTTGTCTTTGTTTTTAATATTTTGCTGAGACTACTTCGTATATATCCATGAACATCGGCAATATCATCTAGACTAGGAGTTTTTCCCGTGCCAATAGCCCATACAGGCTCATAAGCAATAATAATTCTACTATGATCAGATTTAATTAAAGCAACAGATTTTGTTAAAGCTAATTTTAACTGTCTCAAAATAACCCTTTTTGTCAAATTTTTATTATATTCAGTAATAGTTTCACCGACACATAAAATTGTATTAATATTAGATTCCAGAGATACTCTAGTTTTGATAGCAATAGTTTCATCGTCTTCCTTGAGAATATGTCTCCTTTCTGAATGTCCCACTAATGCATAAGTACAGTCAAAATCCTTTGTCATCTTAACAGATATCTCGCCTGTATATGCTCCATTATCAAATGGTGATATATTTTGAGATCCTAAAGATATTTTTTTACGAGAAACCTTGTAATGAATTAATCTATTTAAAATAGTACCAATATATATAGATGGTGGTAATAATAAAATGTCACATTTAGGTCTAAATTTTTTATAAGATTTAATCAAATCATTAGTTAATTTGATTAGGGATTTTGAGTCACCATTTTGCTTCCAGTTTGCAGCGATAAGATATTTTTGATTATTCATACTATGGTATTTTTATTAATATTATCATAAAAGTACTTAGAAAGTATTTCTATTTTTTCTTCATTCTGATGCTCTATTAATAATCTAATCAAGTTTTCAGTTCCGGACGCTCTTAATAACAATCTTCCATTAGCTCCTATCATTTTTTCTAATTCTGAAAATACTTTGATATTTATCTCATCTTCTAAAAATGCTTTTTTATCAGTGACATTTGTGTTAAATAGTTTACTAGGAATAGAAATTATTTCATTTTTTAACTGATCTATATCTTTATCTTGCTTGAAAATAACTTCTAATAAATTAATTAATGTAATAATGCCATCACCTACATATAAGTTATTTAACATAGGAGACAATACATGACCAGATGATTCGCCGCCAAAAATAGCACCGGACTTTATCATGGCATTTAAAACATTTTTATCTCCTACATCTGCCTGTATAAATTCAATATTATTTTTTTTGTATAAATTCTGTATTCCATGATTAGTCATTTTAGTCCCAACAACTGGTTTATTACTCTTACTAAAAGATTTATGGAAGAGAGCTAAGATATATAGAGTATCATCTCCATTTATTTCCACTCCATATGGAGAAATAAATATTGCTCGATCACCATCACCATCAAGTGCAACTCCTAGGTCAATCTTTAAATCTTTAGGTTCACGAGTTTCATCATAATCAGTAGTATTTGCATTAATATTATTAAAATCATGTATAAATCTTTTTAGTGCATCTGTATGGGTAGCGCCACAATCACTATTTATATTTGTACCTGTGGGTTCGTTATAAATAGAAATTATATTAATGAAACTATCTTTAAGTATTTTATTTATAATTTTAGATGTTGCACCATTAGCACAATCTACTAATATATTTATTTTTTTTACAGGTAGATTGATATCATTCATTTTCAACATAAAATACTCATTGATATAATTAATATAATATTTATTAAATCTATCAGAACAATCAACTTTAGATACTCTTAAGTCTTTACTAATAATATCTTCTTCTTGATTATTATAGTTATTTTCTATGCTCTTCTCCAAAGCATCATCTATCTTATGACCATGTTGATCAAAAAATTTAACTCCATTATCAGAGTAAGGGTTATGTGATGCTGTTATCTGAATCCCAGCATGTAATTCATTAGACAATCCTTCCATATTCATACAGATGCTCAATGCTGGAGTTGGAAACAATCCCGCATAATTAACTTTAGATCCCTGCGCTAGTATTCCGATAGATAGTGCTGATTCAATATCTGAAGCAGATTCTCTTCCATCATGACTAATATAAACATGGCCAACTTCATCACCGAATAAAGATCTGGCGAAAGCATAGCCAATCTTTACTAAGTGCTCATAATTAATTGGTGGCTCATTGAATTTACCTCTTATACCATCTGTTCCAAATAATTTCATAATTCTTTTCCAATAATATTTTCAACAATGTTTATAGCAATACTTGTTTCTCTCACGTCATGAGTTCTTATAATTTTAGCATTATTTAGTAACGCAATAACAGCACTTGCGAGTGACCCATGTAATCTATCCTTTACATCTTTATTTAACAAATTACCAATCATACTTTTTCTAGAAATCCCTATTAAGATATTCTGACTAATAGTTTTTAGATTCTTTAATTTAAAAAGTAACTCATAATTATGATTAAGTGTTTTCCCGAAACCAAATCCTGGGTCTATAATGATTTTATCTCTTGAAATACCATGGGATATACAAAACTTTACCTTATCATTTAAATATGATTGCACTGTGTCAACAACAGAACTATAGGTGGGATTATTTTGCATTGTTTCTGGGCAATCAAGCATATGCATCAAACACACATAAATATTATTTGCTTTAATAATATCAATAAATCTTAAATCAGAAAGAGATGATATATCATTTATAATATCAATTTTATAAGGTAAAAGCTCAGTTATAACTTCAGGCTTCATTGAATCTATGGAAATAGGTATCTCATAGTTTTCTCTAATTTTTTTAACAACTGGAAGAACTCTATCAATCTCTTCTTGTGTTGAGATTCTAGCTGATCCAGGCCTAGATGACTCTCCCCCAATATCAATGATGTCCATACCTTCGGCTATCATTTGTTCAACTTTAAACATGATGTTATTAAGCGTAGTATACTTTCCACCATCATAAAAAGAATCCGGAGTTATATTCAATATACCCATGACATATGACTTTTTTTTAGTAAGATCCAAATTCATATGCTACATTTTTGAAAGTAAATTAAATTGATCAACTTTTTTCAAAAACTTTTCTTGATATTGAGTAAATTCATCTCCATCAATAATAAATTCTTGAAATAAAATATCAGGTGGTGGCGTACAAACCAATATAACTCCTTGACATACTTGCGTTTTATAGACTTTATTATGAGCCATCGCATATGCGGAAATTTGTAGAAAATAATCTTCTATCCACTCTCTTTTTTTTGGTTTATTTGACTGTTTAAAATCAAGTATACTTTGTTTTCCATTATATATACCTGATGCATCAGCAGTCCCTGCATATAAGCCGGGGTAGGATAACGTAACTTCTGCGCCCCATAATTCATCTAAGTTAGATATACCATTCTGTATAATTTCTTCAGACATTAATATAGATTCATCAGTATTGACAGAATCAAGGTTTAAACTAACTTGTCCAGTCAAGTAATTCTCGATATGTTTATGCATAGCTGTACCTCTAGATGATGATTCATGCATAATTCTATTAGCTTCTTTCTCTCCAACTTTTTGTCTCCACTGTAAAAGTGATTTTTTTTTATGTTCAGATTCAGTCGCTTTAAGTATTTCTGTGACAGATGGTAACTTTGTATTATTAATCTCATAATACCGGGCACCATTTACTGAAGTGCGTCTACTGGATGGATAATTGAAAATTTTATTCAAAAACATATTAATCTAATATTCTAGATGTTATTAAATAAAAAGAAAGCATAAGTTCAAAACATTACATGAACTATATAAAAGTATTTACTTATGATGCTGGTGTTGTCGCCGGACTCTCTTTGGTTGCATTTGAACTACCGCCACTCTTAGTGTCTGAGTCATCATCAGTCCAGCTTTCTGGAGCAGAAGGTACTTTACCGTCCATAATTTCATCGATTTGTTTCACATCAATAGTTTCATACTTCATTAGTGCGTCTGCCATGATATGCATCTTATCAAGATTATCTTTGATGAGTTTAGTTGCACGTTTATATTGAACATCTATTATATTTCTAATTTCTGAATCAATCGTATGAGCAGTTTCATCAGAAACAGTTTTTTGCTGGGATACTGATTTGCCCAAGAAAACTTCATTTTCTTCTTCAGCATATGCAAGAGGTCCCATTTTTGTTGATAAACCCCATTTAGTAACCATGCTTCTAGCAAGCCCTGTTGCTCTTTCAATATCATTTGAAGCACCAGTTGTAACGGCGTCTTGCCCAAATATTTCTTCTTCTGCAACTCTGCCGCCAAAGAGAGCTGCTATCATGCTATTAATTCTTTGTTTACTATTACTATACCTGTCTTCTTCAGGTAAAAACATTGTTACACCTAGAGCTCTGCCTCTTGGTATTATACTTACCTTATAAACTGGATCATGGTCAGGGACAAGTCTACCAACTATTGCATGGCCAGCTTCATGATATGCTGTCAACTTTCTTTCATCATCATTCATTACCATTGATCTTCTTTCTCCACCCATCAAAATCTTATCTTTAGCTTTTTCAAAATCATCCATTGTAACTATTTTCTTACTAGCTCTTGCTGCGAAAAGTGCTGCTTCATTAACCAAGTTTGCTAAGTCAGCTCCTGAAAAACCTGGAGTTCCTCTTGCTAATAACTTTGGTTTTACATCATTTGCTGTAGGTGTTTTCTTCATATGAACTTTTAATATTTGTTCTCTACCTCTAATGTCGGGCAACGGAACTGTTACTTGTCTATCAAACCTTCCTGGCCTTAACAAAGCAGGGTCCAGAACATCTGGTCGGTTAGTAGCAGCTATGACTATAACTCCTTCATTGCCTTCGAATCCATCCATCTCTACAAGTAATTGATTTAATGTTTGCTCTCTCTCATCATGACCTCCACCTACGCCAGCACCTCTATGTCTACCAACAGCATCTATTTCATCTATAAAAATTATACATGGAGCATGTTTCTTTGCTTGTTCGAACATATCGCGCACTCTTGATGCACCAACACCGACAAACATTTCAACAAAATCAGAACCAGAAATCGTGAAGAATGGTACTTTAGCTTCTCCTGCTATCGCCTTTGCAAGCAAAGTTTTACCTGTTCCTGGAGAACCAACCATAAGAACACCCCGCGGTATTTGACCACCTAAATTTTGAAACTTACCTGGGTCTCTTAAGAAATCAACGAGTTCTTTAACCTCTTCCTTTGCTTCTTCAACTCCAGCTACATCTTTAAAGGTTACTTTCACCTGATCTTCTGTTTGTAGCTTAGCCTTGCTTTTTCCAAATGACATTGCTCCACGGCCACCGCCTCCTCCGCCTTGCATTTGTCTCATAAAGAATATCCATACTCCAATTAGTAATAGGAATGGGAACCAATGGATAAATATTTGTGCAAGGAAAGACTGCTTCTCTGGTGCTTTACCAGCTATCTTAACTTTACTGTTCAGCAATTCACCGACTAATGCTGAATTATCTGTTTCTGGGCTAAATGTTATAAATGATTGTCCCGATTTTAGGCTTCCTGAAATCTCTCTACCAGAAATAGTAACTTCTTCAACTTGACCAGTCTGAACTTGTTGCATGAATTCTGAATAGTTATACTCATCAGCCGCATTATTACGTCCGTTAATTCCTGTAAATAACGACAATACTACTACCGCTATCACAGTCCATATCACTAAATTTTTAATTAAATCACTCATTTATATTATTTCCCTTCTATTTAGAATTATTCTAATTTTATGAAACATCTTTGTCAATCTAATAAATCTCTTTACTACTATATCAGTCTTTGAATCCAATACAAATAAGGTAAACCTCATTACTCTTTTTTTTAGAAGAAGCTGGTTTAAAAACATTAGTTTTATTAAAGTTATTACCTAATATCTTCAATGTTGATTCAAAGCTGCTTCCTAAAAAATACTTCATAATCAGACTTCCTTCAGGTTTCAGTTTAAATCTACAAAAACCTAATATATTTGACGCAATATCAGAAAAATTACTCTGATCTATATCACTTATACCTGTAATATTGGGTGCGATATCTGACAATACAAGGTCTAAGTTAGATTTTTTTTTCTCAAATAACTTCGAATATGATTTAAAACTACTTATGTCTTGTTTAGCAAAATGTACTCCATCGATAGGTATTATGTTTAATAAATCAATTCCAACTATAAAATTAATATTCTTGTATTCTTTTAAGACTTGCAGCCAAGATCCTGGCGCGCAGCCTAGGTCAGCTACAGAAGATACTTTTTTTAAGAGATTATATTTCTCGTCTATAGCTTTTAATTTATAAGCAGCACGAGATCTATACTTATCTTGTTTAGATTTTTTTACAAAAGCATCTTCAGAATGACGCCTAACCCAATTGGAAGTTTTATTAACTTTAGTCATGATTAAGATTATATCATTGAAATAGATTATTTTGATTGATATGATGCTGTATGGCTGAGATTACACTACAAGGGAATAAAATCAATACTAATGGTGAAATACCTAAAGCAGGTATAGAGGCTCCAGATTTTATATTAGTAGACTCGGAACTTAACGACATAACATTATCATCATACAAAGGCAAAAATATTGTTCTTAATATTATCCCTAGTTTAGATACTCCTGTGTGCCAAAAATCTACAAAGATATTTAATGAACGTATAGCATCTATGGATAATGCTGTAGTTTTAGCTGTTTCAGCTGATCTACCATTTGCTATGAAGAGATTCTGTGCTGATGAAAACATAAACTCAGTTATACCTCTGTCTATGATGAGGTCTAGAAATTTTGCTAAAGACTATGGTGTCTTATTAGTTGACGGTCCGTTATCTGGAATAACTGCAAGAGCAGTTGTTGTTATTGATAGAAATAATAAAATCATTCATTCTGAGTTAGTGAAAGAAATTGCCAATGAGCCAAATTATGATGCTGCTTTAAATTGCATATCATAGCTAAATGAGTTTCACAAAAAAAGTACTAATATCGATGCTATCAGGTATAGCTGCTGGAATTCTAATTAGTAATTTTGTACTTCCAAATGAGTTTGTAGAATACTATTTTATTAACCAAATCTTGTATACTATATCTTCGCTTTTCTTAATACTGCTTAAAATGATTGTGTTACCTCTAATCTTTGTATCAATCATCTCAGGAATTGTTTCTATCAATGACGTATCTACTCTCGGAAGGTTGGGAATAAAAACATTCTCATTATATGTTTTCACTACACTAATTGCTATTACTCTAGCATTATTTATTTCTAGTTTCGTGAGTTATGATTCTATTGGTGTAATTACAGATAGTATTCAAAAAAATGATATAGTGAATAATAGCCAACAAAATATAATACTAGGCATATTCCCAAGTAATTTTTTTTCAGCTTTAGCTAATGGTAATGTAATTCAAGTTTTAGCATTCGCAATATTCATAGGCGTTGCATCGTCATATGTAAAAAAAGATATTCCATTATTTATAGACCTAATCGATAATTTGAATAAAGTTTTTAATAAGATGGTTATGATAATAATACAACTAACACCGATAGCAGTATTTGCACTATTAACAAAAACTTTTGCAACTGAAGGCACAGAAGTCTTTGTTCCGCTAATAAAATATTTTCTAGTAGTTGTTATTGTATTAATCACTCACTTTGTTTTAACATACTCAATACTGCTCAGGCTTTTCTCAAATTTAAATATATACTCGTTTTATTCTAAACTTAAGGCTCTGATAATTTTTACCTTTAGCACATCAAGTAGTAACGCATCTATACCTTATACCCTGAATACAGTTATACAAAAATATGGGGTAAAAAAATCTTTTGCTTCATTTTCTATACCCCTAGGCGCAACAATCAATATGGACGGTACAGCAATAATGCAGGGTTGTGCTGCGTATTTTCTAGCATCATATTATGGGATAAATTTAGCGTTTAGCGATATGATAACAATAATACTTACGGCAACAATTGCCTCAATAGGTACCGCTGGAATTCCAAGCGCTGGTATTATTATGCTATCTCTCATACTCACCGAGTTGGGTATTCCTTTGGAAGGAATTACATTATTACTAGGTGTTGATCGGCTCCTTGATATGATAAGAACAAGTGTAAATGTTACTGGTGATACATGTATAACATGTATAGTTGCGAGAAGTGAAGGGTTACTTAATACTAAAGATTATAATAAATTGGACAACTAATTAATTGTATCATGCCTGGACTGAATATCTGTTGCATCAAAATTATCTATAAACAAAATAGCTTTACAAAAAGCTTTTGCGCCAGATATTGTAGTTGTTAAACAAACATTATTATTATTAGCTTCTTTTCTTATTGAAAACGAATCCTTAATCGACCTTGCACCCTCTGTAGTATTTATTATTAAATGAACTTCACCATTCTTAATCATATCAACAATATGTGGCTGACCTTCTTTGACTTTATTTACTTTATTGCATTCAATATTATTTTCTTCTAAATATGTCTGAGTTCCATATGTCCCATAAAGATTAAAGCCTATATCGAGAAGATCTCTTGCAATATCACATATAGCGGGTTTATCTTTATCTCTAACGCTGAGAAAAACATTTCCTGTTTTAGGTAATATTACGCCTGCGGCCCTTTGCGCTTTAAAATAAGCTTCTCCAAAACTTTTGCCAATACCCATTACCTCTCCTGTAGATTTCATCTCTGGTCCTAACAATACATCGACTTCAGGAAATTTAGAGAATGGTAACACTGCTTCCTTAACTGAAAAATAACTAGGTGTAACTTCTTTTGTTAAGCCGAGTTGCTTTAAGCTCTTTCCGGACATAACAACTGCTCCAATTTTTGCAAGCTGTATGCCTATTGCTTTTGATACAAAAGGTGCTGTGCGAGACGCACGTGGGTTTACCTCTAACAAAAATATCTCTTGTTCTTTGATAGCAAACTGTGTATTCATTAACCCTATTACATTTAATTCTAACGCTAGTTGCTTAACTTGCTCTCTTAGTCTTGCCAAAATATCATTCGATAATGTATAAGGAGGTATTGAACATCCAGAGTCACCTGAGTGGATACCTGCCTCTTCGATATGCTCCATGATAGCTCCAATTAGAACATCTTTGCCATCACAAACTAAGTCTATATCAACCTCAATTGCATCATTTAAAAATCTATCTAAAAGTACTGGCGAATCATTAGATACTGATACAGCTTCTTCCATATACCTTCTTAGGTCTTGATCTGTTGTTACAATTTCCATTGCTCTACCACCTAACACATATGACGGTCTAACTACTAGTGGATAACCTATTTCATCTGCAGCTTGCATAGCCTGAGTAGTATTCGATGCAATTGCATTGTTAGGTTGCTTAAGTCCTAGTTTTTCTACTAAATCTTTAAACTTTTCACGATCTTCGGCTATATCAATAGCTTCTGGTGAGGTCCCAATAATACTTACTTTGTTAGCCTTGAGCTCTTTTGCCAATTTAAGTGGCGTTTGCCCACCATATTGAACTATAACTCCATGCGGTTTTTCTATATCTATAATAGACATAACATCCTCAAAAGTTAGAGGTTCAAAATATAATCGATCTGAGATATCAAAATCAGTAGATACTGTTTCAGGATTGCAGTTAACCATGATAGTTTCATAACCTTCTTCTCTCAAAGCAAGTGATGCATGAACACAACAATAGTCGAATTCTATACCTTGCCCAATCCTATTTGGTCCACCACCTAAAATCATTATTTTTTTATTGTCGGTTGGATTAGATTCACACTCTTCATCATAAGATGAGTACATATAAGCTGTAGTCGCTTCAAATTCTGCTGCACAAGCGTCAACTCTTTTGAAAACTGGGGTGATACTAAATTTTAACCGTAGGCTCTTTATCTCTTTTTCTTGACAATTCATACACATCGAAATAAATGAGTCAGAAAATCCTTTTTTCTTAAGACTCAATAGATATTTATCCTTCAAGTCACCTATATTTTTATCTTTCAAAGCTCTTTCTTCTCTAACTAAATCTTCTATCTGGGACAAAAACCATAAATCAATATTTGTTAAATTGTGGACTTCAGATAATGAATATTTTTGTCTGAATGCTTCTGAGATATACAAAATTCTTTCTGGGGTTGGAGACCTTAACTCATTTGTTAAAAAATCACTCTTCCCATCATTAGGCAGGCTCATTTCTTTTAAACCATCAATGCCAATCTCAAGGCCGCGGAGAGCTTTCTGAAAAGATTCCTGGAAGTTTCTTCCAATAGCCATTACTTCTCCAACCGATTTCATTTGAGTGGTTAATTTATTGTCTGCTTCTTTAAATTTCTCAAAAGCAAACCTTGGTATCTTTGTTACCACATAATCTATACTAGGCTCAAATGATGCAGGTATAACATTACCTGTAATTTCATTTCTTAGTTCATCTAGGGTGTACCCAATCGCAAGTTTCGCTGCTACCTTGGCAATTGGAAATCCAGTTGCTTTTGATGCTAAGGCTGATGATCTTGACACTCTAGGATTCATTTCTATAACAAGTACTCTTCCATCTTTGGGTGAGATTGCAAATTGTACATTTGACCCACCTGTATCGACTCCTATCTTTCTGAGTACTTGTATAGAAGCATTTCTTAATTTTTGATATTCCTTATCTGTTAGCGTTTGAGCTGGGGCAACTGTTATTGAGTCACCAGTATGTACTCCCATAGGATCAATATTTTCAATTGAACAAATAATAATACAATTGTCATTTCTATCTCTGACAACTTCCATTTCAAACTCTTTCCATCCAATCACTGACTCTTCAATTAATACTTCACTTGTAGGTGATAAATCTACACCTCTTTTTACGATGGTTTCAAAATCTTGTATGTTATATGCAATTCCTCCCCCTGAGCCACCCAAGGTAAAAGAAGGTCTAACTAAGACAGGGAAACCAATCTTTTTCTGATGTAATAGTGCCTCCTCATAATCATGAGCAATATATGCAGTTGCAGTCTCTAATCCAATTTCTGTCATTGCATTTTTAAATAACTCTCTATCTTCAGCCATATCAATTGAGTCAACACTGGCACCTATTATTTCTACATCATATTTGTCTAGAATTTTATGCCTATTCAAGTCAAGAGTAGTATTTAGGGCAGTTTGACCTCCCATGGTAGGAAGAATTGCATCTGGATTTTCTTTAATAATAATTTTTTCTATATTTCTCCAGTGAATTGGCTCAATATAAACTTTATCAGCCATGTCAGGGTCAGTCATGATGGTCGCCGGATTTGAATTGACAAGAATTACTCTTATACCCTCTTCTCTTAAAGCTTTACACGCTTGAACACCAGAATAGTCAAATTCGCAAGCTTGTCCAATTACAATTGGGCCTGCACCAATAATTAAAACACTTCTAATTTTCTTATTTATTGGCATTTTTTCTCTCAGTCATAAATGAAGTAAACTTTTCAAAAATTAGATTGATATCTTGAGGCCCAGGACTAGCTTCAGGATGTCCCTGAAAACCAAAGGCATATTTATCTGTAATCTCAAAGCCTTGAAGTGAATTATCAAATAATGAAATATGGGTTGGTTTAATGTTATCTAAAAGAGTTTTATCATCAACCATAAATCCATGATTCTGACTTGTAATAAATACTTTTCTAGTCACTAAATCCATTACAGGATGATTAGCTCCATGATGACCAAACTTCATTTTAATTGTTTTACTCCCAGAGGCTAATGCAAGTAATTGAAAACCTAAGCATATTCCAAATAATGGAATTTTATTATCAAGCAATATTTTGATATTACTAATAGCATAGCTACATGCCTTGGGGTCCCCAGGACCATTTGATAAAAAGACTCCATCAGGCTTCATCTCTATAATTTTATTTACATCATAATCTGCAGGCACAACAGTCAAGTTACAACCATGATCTTTAAGGATTCTAAGGATATTATGTTTGATACCAAAATCATACGCAACAACCTTAAATATATTTTGCTTTTTTTGCACTTTATTTTCTTGATATATATTAGCTAATCCTTCATCCCACTCATAAACAGACTTTGAAGTTACTTTCTTGGCAAGGTCTACACCATCTAAACCATCGAACTCTTCTATTCGTTTTTTTGCAATTTCTAAATCTATGTCACCAGACATAATGCAGCCATTCTGTGAACCAGTAGTCCGAAGAATTCTCGTTAACTTCCTGGTATCAATGCCACTTATCGCAACAATGTTAGCGTTCTTGAGAAATTCTTGAAGAGTATTACTCTTACGCCAACTATTTGAAAGGATTTCTTTGTCTCTTAGTATTGCACCAGATGCATGTATTTTTAGTGATTCTATATCCTCATCATTTACCCCAGTATTTCCAACATGTGGATTGGTAAAAGTAATGATTTGGCTATCATATGATGGGTCTGTAAGAATTTCTTGATATCCTGTCATAGACGTATTGAATACAACTTCACCAACAGAGAGCCCTTGTACTCCAACTGAATAGCCGCTAAAGGTGCTACCGTCTTCTAATAAAAGTACTGCTTCAGATTTATTCAAGGTTATTTACGTATGTTAAAAAAAAAGATGGCTCTCTTTGAGTCATCTTTAATTGTTTTTTTTTAGTTTGCATCTAAAACTAAATAATACGTGAGACTAGCCTTCCTGTCTAATATTTAATACATATTTATACAATTCTTTTTTATTTACATCATTAAACAGTCGAATTATATTAACAACTTCACTTGCAGAGTATTTTTTTGATAATTCTTGTATTTGTTTTTTCATCGCTTCTACATTTTGATATTCTATGGCGCTTGTTCCAATTATCATAGTTATTTCCCCAGTCAACTGTTCATTTGAAAACTTTGATGCTAATTCACTAGCTGTACCAAAAAATATTTCTTCATGGACCTTCGTTAATTCTCTCATTATTCCAATATTTGTATCATCACCCAATATATCGACAATGTCTGAAAGTAAGGAGGAAACCCTATGTTTACTTTCAAATACTATTCCAGGCACTGCTAGTGTCTTAATTTTTAACAACTGAGTCCTTCTCTCCGAAGATTTCTTGGGTAAGAACCCTAAAAAGATAAAGTCATTAATGGGAATTTTGGATACTGATAGAGCTGCTGTTAGGGAGCTAGCTCCTGGTACAGGGATGACTTTGAATGTTGAATCTATATGCTTTACTAATTCAAACCCAGGGTCAGATACTGACGGGGTTCCGGCATCAGATACAAGAGATATACTCATACCTTCAGATAAATCTTGTATTATAGATTTTCTTTTTCTCTTTTCATTATCTTTATTAAAGGTAATAATTTTCTTTTTAATATTATATTCATTTAATAATTTGGATGTTCTTGCTGAGCTCTCGGCCAAAATATAATCTGAGTTCTTCAAAATCTCAATTGCTCGAAATGTAATATCCTGAAGATTACCAATGGGTGTTGCGACTATATATAAAGTACCTTGCATAATTAGGAATATTTATTGTGTTTATGCTTGCTAGGTTATATTGTAGTATAATCAAAGTCCAATGGTAAAATTGTGAAAAATATAGAAATAATAGAAAGTAATTTCATTGATAATCAGGGTGTTAACTCAAAGTCGGTTAGTAAAATTTTGCCTTCGATAGAGTCTGCAATAAACTCTATCATTAACATGATTGATAATTCAGGAAAACTAATGTCATGTGGTAACGGAGGGTCTTCAGGTGATGCTCAACATATTACCTCGGAGTTTGTTAATAGATTTGAAATAGAAAGAAAAGAATTACCAGCAATATCTTTAAATTCTGATACTGCAACTATAACCTCTATTGCCAATGACTATGGCTATGAATATATCTTTTCTAAACAAGTAAGTGCTATAGGAAATAAAAGAGATATCCTTATGGTTTTTACAACTAGTGGAAATTCTAAAAATATACTAGAAGTTATTAATGTAGCGAAGAAGAAGGATATTAAGGTAATACTGATAGCTGGTTGCAAAGGTGGTGAAGCTACCAATTTAATTAAGTCTGGTGATGTCAGTATTGTAATACCTAGTAATAGAACTAGCAGAATTCAAGAAATTACATTATTAATTATTCATTCTATTTGTGAATGTATAGATAAACATTATCAGCATAGATAGTTACATATCTCTTTCAGTTTCGGTTAAGCTTGCCTGAAAAGATTCTCTGTTGAATATACGATCTGAATAGTCGTCTATAATTTTTTTATTCTCAGTTATTTCAACACCTAGTGACTTAATTCTCCATAATAATGGCGCTAAGCTACAATCAACAAGACCAAAATCATCACTCATGAAATAACTATCTGTAATTAATGGAATAATCTCTAAAAAATATGATTTTATCTTATCTACAAAAGAGTCTTCAAGTGCACCATTTTTATATGCCTTATCAAATTCAGGATACCAGGTATGCTCTATTCGATCCAATGCCAGTCTAAATTTTGCCCTAGCCACTGGGTCAACAGGCAGTAACGGAGGATGTGGAAATCTTTCGTCTAAATACTCAATAATGACCCTAGAGTTTTGTAATACAAGATCTCTATCTACAAGTGTAGGGAAATCATCATACGGGCTTATAAATTTAATTTCTTCAGTTATATTGGCAATATCTACCTCATGTAATTCAGCAGAAATCTCTTTTTCTTTAATAACAAGTCTTGTTCTGTGACTATGCAAGCAGTCAGGTAAAGAGAATAAGAGTATAGCGGATCTTCTGTTTGCTAGTGATGTCATATTTTATTTTACGTCCTTCCAGTATTCAATTTTTAGCAAAAATGCTATAAATGAAAAAATAGCTAGAAAGAGTATAACCCAAAAACCAATCCTATATCGGTCTAATTGAGCTGGTTCAGAAACATAAGCTAAGAAATTAACCAAATCAGTTACTGATTTTCTATACTGCTTGTCAGACATGGTGCCTTTCGAGATATATTCATATTGATCTTTTTCTAGATTAACTGGTTTTTTCAAGCCTTCCATCCAAGACAAGACATGAGGCATCCCAACGTTTGGGTATAATGCATTATTAACACCCAGTGGTCTCTTATCATCCTGATAAAATGAGATTAAAAATGTATATAGCCATTCCGTTCCCCTTGATCTGGCAATTAATGTTAAATCTGGAGGCATAACACCAAATGCCTCTTTAGCTGAATCAGGATTTACAGCATTTAACATCAAAGATCCAATTTTTGTAGGCTCACCATTTTTGTCAGTAGTAAATATTAGATTATTTTCGATTGTTTCTTTAGAAAGCGAAAGGTGATCAATGAATTTAACATAGCGTTGGTATTTTAGAGTGTGACAACCAAGGCAGTTGTTAACATAGATTTGAGCACCTCTTTGTAGAGATGCTTTATTATTTAAATCTATTAGTACAGGTTTCAATGGAATCGAACCTGATGCTGCAAAAGACAAGCTTGATGTAAAAATAAAAACTATTATTGCAAGTAATCTAATCATGCATTGTAACCCTGTCAGGGACATCTTTGGTTTTTTCGTTAGCACTTGTGAAATACAAAGCTACAAAGAATCCAAAGTAAATTAGTGTGAATAATCTACCCGCCCATGTTAAAAGTGGAGTAGCTGCGCTCATACCAATATAGCCAAGAGCAAAAAAACTTATGACAAAAAGAGTTAATAGTGTTTTGTATGTTGAAGATCTGTATCTAATTGATTTAGTAGAGCATCTATCTATCCAAGGCAAGAAGAATAAAACAAATATTGCTAAGCCCATCGCTAGAACACCGCCAAGCTTATCAGGTATCGCACGAAGTATTGCGTAAAACGGAGTGAAATACCATACAGGCATAATATGCTCTGGAGTTTTTAGAGGATCAGCTGGAACAAAGTTATCCTTTTCAAGAAAAAATCCACCAAGCTCAGGCATAAAGAAAACAACAAATGTAAAAATTATTAAAAAGACCGATAAGCCAAATATATCTTTAACAGTATAATAAGGATGGAATGGTATACCGTCTCTAGGTATGCCATTTTCATCTTTATTCTTTTTAATCTCAACGCCGTCAGGATTATTCGATCCAGTAGTATGAAGAGCAGCTAAATGAAGATAGATTAATGCAAATAATAGTAATGGTAATGCTATGACATGAAATGCAAAAAATCTGTTTAGAGTAGCATCAGATATCACATAATCCCCTCTAATCCATAATGCTAACGATTCTCCAACATAGGGAATAGCACTGAATAGAGAAATGATTACCTGTGCTCCCCAATATGACATTTGGCCCCATGGTAATAGATAACCCATAAATGCTTCTGCCATTAATAAAACGAATATAACCATGCCAAATAACCATAAAAGTTCTCTAGGATTTTTATAGGAACCATATAGCATAGCTCTAAACATATGTAGATAGATAACTACGAAAAAGAATGATGCGCCAGTTGAATGCATATACCTTATCAACCAACCCCACTCTACATCTCTCATGATATACTCTACTGACGCAAAAGCTTGAGCTGCATCAGGCTTATAATTTATTGTCAGAAATATGCCAGTAACAATCTGCAATATGAATATGAAAATAGCTAGAGCGCCAAAATAATAAAAGAAGTTAAAATTCTTAGGAGCATAATATTGAGACAAGTGATTTCTTACAAAATTACTAACTGGTAACCTTTCATCAATCCATGCCATAAATTTATTCATTTAAACACTCTCTCCGTCCTCACCTATAATTATTTTATCTTTAGATGCAAAATAATATGGTGGTACTTCTAAATTATAAGGTGCAGGGACACCGCTATGAACTCTGCCTGATAAATCAAATTTAGAACCATGACATGGGCAGAAAAAACCACCTTTCCAGTCAAGGCCAAGTTCAGCAGATTTAGAATTAGGCTTATACAATGGAGAGCATCCTAAATGTGTACATACACCAAGCAAGACTAGATATTCAGGATTTATTGATCTATATTTATTTTTCGTATAACTTGGTTGGTGATCCTCTAGAGATTTTGGATCACTAAGAATATCATTTTCTTCTAATGTATTCTCGATCATTTCTGGTGTTCTTCTAACCACCCATACCGGCTTGCCGCGCCATTCTACAACTTTATATGAACCAGGTCTGAGGCTAGAGATATCTATCTCAATAGGAGCGCCTGCTGACTTAGCTTTTTCACTTGGTGACATTGTAGACAAGAATGGAATAACAGCGAATATTCCTCCTACCCCACCCATTACCTGAGTTAAGTTAGTCAGAAATTTCCTTCTGTTTGACGGTTTATTTGAGTCGCTCATTTATTTTTTAAAAAAGTTGGTATCTCTTAATCGCGTATATACTATCATATATTTCATGAAGTGTCTTATAGTAATATATAATATAATTAATTAATTAATGTGATTTTTTAAGGGTATATAAGTAAATGAAAGAAATACGCGGGTATGTAATTGTAGGTGTAATAACTGCTGTCATTATATATATGATTAGCCCTTACATATTTGGTAATCATATTCAAATAATAGAATCTAATAATAAGCCGTTACAAGGCAAACCCAATAGCTATGCCGAAGTATTTCAGAAAGTAAATAAGTCCGTAGTTTCTATTTATACCAGAAAATCTGCAGATAGAAATAATGTGTATTTTATAGATCCTAGAAAAAAAGCACTTATTAAAAAAGAGCACTCTCCTTCTGGTCAAGGGTCCGGAGTTATTGTTAGCAACCAGGGTCATGTGGTAACAAATTTTCATGTAATTGCAGGTTCAAATGAAATTTTAATCCGGGATCACAAAGGTAATGAATTTGCTACTGCTATTATTGGTATAGATCCATTGACCGATTTGGCAATATTGAAAATTAATAAGGATACTACCCCGATTACATTAGGAAAAATTGAAAATATAAGCATAGGTGACATTGCTTTAGCAATAGGTAACCCCTTAGGTGTTGGGCAAACAATAACTCTGGGGATTATCTCTGCAACTGATAAAGAAGTTGCTCCTAATGCTTACTCCTACCAAAGATATGTTCAAACTGATGCAGCCATTAACCCTGGCAATTCTGGTGGAGCACTAGTAAATTCAAATGGTGAATTAATTGGGATAAATACCGCAATAATCTCGATTTCAGGTGGTGCTGATGGCATTGGTTTTGCGATTCCAATTGATATCGCAAAATATGTGTTGAAGGAAATAATTGAAAATGGTGAAGTGATTAGAGGCTATGTAGGTATATCAGCAGAAATTAAT
>Ga0257114_1000380_pt1 | contig 34730 bp, 42 predicted proteins | sample SI112_10mmetaG_FD_190149 | JGI IMG/M metagenome (GOLD analysis project Ga0257114, IMG submission 190149) | Marine microbial communities from Saanich Inlet, British Columbia, Canada - SI112_10m | ecosystem: Environmental > Aquatic > Marine > Inlet | place: Canada: British Columbia | collected...
GCACCAGAACATATAACGTCATTGACGCACATAGCAACGAGATCCTGACCAATAGTGGTGTAATCATTAGCAATCCTACAGATATTAATTTTAGTTCCGACACCATCAGCACCAGATATAAGCACAGGTTTATCATATCCTGATGGCACTTCCATCATTCCACTGAACCCACCAATGTTAGGTGCCAATACTTTTAGATACTCCACAAAGGAACGTCCCTTGATAATGTCAACACCAGAAGTTTTATAGTCCATTTTTAAATAACTCCTTGACATATTTCTTTAATCGTCCTTTTACACCCACCAAGTTCAACGAATGTTGTACATCCTTTTCTGGGTTTCCAGGTGTATTTGTATCATCTTTGTTATGCATTTTTTGGTACTGTTCAGCACCCAAATTATCTAAAAAATCATTCATCATGTGAGTTCTCCTGCTCTAATTTTTTGTAATCGGTCAAGTTTCCATACAATATACTCCATGGTGGGTACACACTGAGGATTCCATCCAGCAAAGGTGGAGTGTTCTCCACTTGGAATCTGCCAACAAGGAGCATCATCGTTGTCAAGGTCTAATGATTCTCTATAAGCATCATCACCAAGTAGAACAACTGCTCTCTCTGCCTGATTCAAATTACCGAAACAAGCAAATGCATTCTTCTTAATCTCCTCAGGGATTTCGTGTTTCATTCTAATGCAAATTCAACTTCTTCATCAAGTTCCCAAGAATCTTCACCCTCAAGATAATTCTCTAGCTTACCAACTAATTCTGATGGAAACTCATCAACAAACATTCCCCATGTTCCGGTTTCCACCGGATCAGGTTCCCAAGTGCATACTTTCACATCCTCATATTGAGAGAAAATAAACTCAACAATATTTGTTTGGTCGTCTTCAGTTTTGCAGTAAATTTTAAGATCGTTCATTGGATTGCTAAAGGTTGTAGTCGGTCAAGGATTTCACGATAAGCAGGAACAATATCCCCCTCATCGTTTCTGAATAGATCTTTATCAAATCTCTCATCACTACCAATCTTCCATAGTCTCATACTATCAGGACTAATCTCATCTGCAAGGTATAAATCACCATGAGCATCATAACCATACTCAACTTTAAAGTCAACCAGATCAATACCTAAAATGTAGAACATCTGACGGAGATAATCATTAACTCGTAATGTCATCTCAATAAAAGGGTCAGGGTCATATCCCATCAGACGCACACGGTCTGGTGTCAGGAGAGGGTCATGCTTGCTATCATCCTTCAGAAAGAACTCAACAATAGGTTGTGGAAGTGGAGCACCTTCTTGAAGAGTTGTCTCACGAACAATAGATCCAGCAGCACGATTTCTACAAATAACTTCTAAAGGAACAATATCAACCTTCTTACAAATCATCTTATTTGCACCAACCATATTGATGTAGTGATTGGGGATATGTTCTTTGGAAAGTTTCTCAAATATAATTGATGAGATGCTACAGCAGAGGGATCCTTTTCCTAAAGGATGATCAACCATCTCACCGTTTCCAGCAGTTACTTTGTCATGATACTCAATGATGACACGTTCAGCATCATCACCAGCATATACAGTTTTAACCTTGCCTTCAACAATTACTTCCATAAAAAAAGAGAGTGTTTTATCACCCTCTATTGTAACACATCTGTCAATTGAAACCAACCATTCAATAATACATCACTTAATAATAACTTTAATCTTTGTCTGGGTATTCTCATGACGATGCTGGTGTGCCCAACAAGATTTTAATGGGAGTACTTTTCTCTCAGTGTACCATCCCCACTTATCATATTTTGTTACATATTTAATTTTTTTGCAACGTTTCCAATCCAGTCTAACCATCACACCTTTTTCAGGATAAGAATAAGACCAATTGGTTCTAGGAGTTCTAGGATGAGACATTGCGGGTGATGCAATCAAAAGAGCACTTGCACCCAAGAGAAAAGATTTAATCATTTTCATTATAAAAAAACTATATTATATATCAAAACCAGTCCTTTCTCTGGTGATGTTCAGGCACAATTCTCCCAAGTGTAATTGCTAATAACCCTGCCTCAAACTCAACTGATCTAACTTCCGTGTCCTCTGCCAATGTCCAAGCTCTGGTGAAAGATCTTTGAGCCACTCCTCTATGGATATATGTCTCATCTTTCTCCGTGCTTGCTCTTTCCCCCTGAATGAATAATTTTCCATCTTGAGTATATACGTTAACTTCATCCTGTTTGAACCCGGCAAGAGCAAGTTCTAATTTAGATTCAGTATTACTTACATGAATTAAATTATATGGAGGGTAATTTGCTGTAGTTTCATGTGTATTGAATAGACGATCAAAGTATTCATCCATACCAATACTATTACGATTGATTCTTTCCAGAAGCTGCGGAAGATCTGCAGCACCGTACCTCATTAGGTTTCCCATTTGTACTTCTCCTTTTAAAGCGAGATTTGATTGTGTGGACCCCGAAGGCATCCATAAGTATATAGTATCACAAAGCATAAAAAAAGAGGTGTTGCCACCTCTACATTTTTATTCGGTTTTCAAGAATTTTCTTCTTGAGGTTTTTTCTTTGAACCAATATTATACTTGGTTTCCAAAATCCAATCTTGCTTATCTTTATATGCAAGAACTTTAATTTGATTTAAAGGTGCAATATCGGTAATTCCTTCAGGATTAATTACACTAATTAATCCCCAGTCAGCAAGAAGTTGAGTAATTCTATTCCTTCTTTGGACATCATTTACTGTAAGATTTGCTGGTTTACCATCAAGAGCAAACAACTCTTTAAAATGAACTAGATAATACTTTCCTTGCTTATGAAGAATATGACAAGATTGATAAATCTTTTTTACTTTTCTTGAAGCAACCCCAATTCGAGTAAGTGTTTCACGAACCTTCAGAAAATCATCTGGTTCATTTAGTACAATTTCAACCATTTTATCTGGTGACCAGTTCACTTCTGGTTCCTGAACTACACTCATTTTCTTCCTCCAATATCAAGTTTTTGTTTTATAAAATTAAGTTGTTCTTTAGAAAGAATTTTTAAAGATTGTTCGGCTTTCTCATTACTATATCCATAATAAGATTTAACTGCTTCAATATCTTTTATTTTTTCTTTTCTCAACCAAGGAGAGAATCTCTTCTTAACCCTGACAATATTTATAAGAAAATCATATTGAAGTTTTTTATTCAATGAGGGATTCATATTTAACTCATTAACAAGCAATATACAATCAATACTTCCAGATAAACACTTATTAACTATGTATGGAGGATATTCTTTTTCTAACGATGGGTCTTCATCAATTAAATTATTTTTTGTTTGATTAATACTGTTCAACCAGTCTTTCAGTTCCATTATTTAAAGAATAAGTTTTTTTTCGTCAGGGGTTACAAGTTTGCTACCAAACATTTGGTCATACTTTTTACACACATCTTCTTGAACTTCCGCAATGTAAACAATATGATTTCTAGAAATAGTAATTTCAGGTTTGTCCTTACTAATCACAGTTGCCCATGGTGCAAATCCAACACCAGTATTTGTAGGAAGAACTACAAGTCCATTTCTCACAGTAATAGTAGTTTCATCTTCTGAAACAAACTCTGCCACAACTTCTTCACCAGTAACAACACGAATAAGTTTTATTTCAATCATTAACGTAACTCCCTAATAATAAGATCTTGCAATTGTAAATTAGCATTTGCCATTAGTCTATACCCAGTACCAACATAAAGTTGACCCACTAATACAGAGACTGTAGCAATTCCCCAAAAGTAATAATAAAATCTAGACTTTACTTGTGCTTTTATTTTTTCTTTGTTTTTACTCATATGTTTCCTCAATTAATTCTAAATCCTCAATTTGGTCCACTGTAACTTCATTGTCCGCAATACGATACCAATGTTTAATTTCCCCACAAATATCTGGTCTTTCTCCCAAATATTCAAATTCATCACATTTATTTTCACGTAACCATGCTTGGAGACGATGGTGCATGAGGTCTGTTTTACTAATCATTTAAAATTACACTCCACCATAATTTCTGTTAATGCTGCTAGGAGGTTTATTTCTTGGTCTGCGACGAACGCAGATTGATACTGATACTTAGCAACAATGAGCACAGCAGCAGCAATGCTAGGACCGTCAACGGTGCCATAAAGAGAGTCATAAACACGACGAAGAAGTACACCAGAATCATTATCCAAATTAGAAACGACCCACTTCCGCACCTCGGGAAAGTTTTTTTCCTTAAGGTTCTTAATAAGTTCATCTGTTTTTACCTCCGAAAAACAAGCAAGAATACCAGTGTCAATTGTACCACTGACAGAATAACGTTGACACTCATTTAATACACGTCTCCAATCAGGGAAGTGCTTATTAATAAGTTCTACCAGGACCTTGTTATCATATTCAACACCTTCTGCATCCAAGATTTGTTGGATACGTTGAAAGAAGGATGCCGCAATTTTTGGTTTGTCCTTTCCTTTGATCCCAAACTCAACGACTGCACATCGGGAGTGAAGGGGTTCAATGATTTTGTTTTTATAGTTACATGTGAGGATGAATCGGCAGTTGCCACTAAACTCCTCAGTAAACGCCCGTAAGAGGAGTTGTACATCATTGGTTGTGTTATCTGCCTCATCAATGATGATGACTTTGTGTTTTGCAGTTGACGTAAGCGATACGGTCGAAGCAAAGTTTTTCGCATTATTTCTGACAGTATCGAGGAATCGTCCCTCATCGGATCCATTGATGACATAATAATCTACTCCGATTTCATTACATAGTGCTTTTGCGACAGTCGTTTTTCCACATCCTGCAGGTCCTGCAAGAAGCATATTAGGAATCTCTCCACGTTCAGCAAAATCTTGGAAAGTTTTTTTGATATTCTCTGGGAGAATACATTCTTCAATAGTCTTGGGTCGATATTTCTCAACCCAAAGAAATTCATCACGAATAGACATAATAATTACATTTTTTGATTAAAGTCTCGTTCTAAGTCATTCATTATATTTTGTAATACAAAATAAGGTTCTTGTTCAACATCCTCAATATTTTCCATTACTGGCAGATTACCATATCCATGTTTGTCTACTAAAGCAGAACAAACAATTTTAATATCTCCCCATATTTTTCTAATACGTGGGTCTTTAAATTTTGATTTAGTCCAAAATACAGACACATATCTTACACCACTAATAACTGGATTAACCTGATGTGGAATTCCAGTTTTATATGTTATAGCATTTCCTGCTGGTAACTTAAATTCTAATGGTCCATTTAGAGTATTAAGACATAGTTCTCCACCACTATAAGTTTCAGGGTCAGATAAAAAGACAGTAGTACTGAAATCACCATTATCTGGGGAATCATGATGAGCTTTATACATTCCCCCAGGAACAGTTTTTGTTATCATTGGTGTCCCACTACATTCAGGTGCAGTAAATGAGAAAAATTTTACAGTAGAGTCAACACCAGAAAAAACTATATCAGTAATTTGATTTAATGATTCTATTGGTCCAGTCATCTCTTCATTTTTTTTTATTTTTTTATGTCCATCAGAATCACCAAAAGTACGGAGACCAGATGACCATTCAGAATCTCTTCGATTAATCAATTCTTGAATTAATCTTATTTGAGATTCATCTAAAATTTTTCTCACATAATAGTCACTCATAATTGGAATCAGGTTCAAGTGCAACGTAATACGTCAGATTATATTTAGGATTAGTAAACTTAGATAAAAGTTTTTGAGAAACAGTTACATCATAAGTTCCGGGGATAATTTTAATATTTTCAACTTTAAAGTTAAATGTAAAGTTATCATTTGTTTCACCGACAATAATCGAAAACTCATTTGATGTGTCGTTCTTTTTATCACGGACAACAAGTTTAACAACACCATCCTCACCAATAGCAGAAAGATCAGGGAGTTGATAAACAGCAGATGCTTTGATTAACTTATCAAGTTGTGAGTGCTCAAGTTGAAAAGAAACATCTTCTGTTGGAAGTTTCAATTCTTTATCTGGAGGTGTGACAATAACATCCGGGTCAGCAAAGAAATACTTAACACGTCGTTTTCCTTCACGAATAATAACATGAGAATTATTTTCAAAATCCAAATCTGGATCTTGATGAAGTCCAAGACCATTCAAAAACTGATTAAGGTCATAGATTGCAAAATCCTTTGGAAAGGACTCCTTTACTTCTGCTTCAGCAAGAATGTTTTTCATCACACTAATAGTGCTGAGTTTAGAACCACTTTTAACTAGAATTGACTGGTTAATAGAAGCAAAGTTTTTAAGAATAGTAATAGTTTCAGGAGAAAGTTTCATAGCAAATTTCAATTTTCAATAAGTTCCAGATGGTTGATTAGAAGGATTGTATAGTGTAGTACTTTAAACAGGTCTTGTCTAGGGGTTCCTTTACTGTCATACCGATCAATATATTTGACAACATTACCAGCAAAGAAACCCTCACGACGACTGTGTTTAATCTTGTCTAGAGTCTGCTCTGAACTTGAGTTTTTGTCAACATAATGCTGACTATAAGTAGAACTTAGGTAACTTTCAAGTTCATTTAAAATATTACCTTCATTATATTTCCAGTTAATATCATTACCAAATTCAATTACATCATAGGATCTTTCCGTATTATACCTAGAAAAATCTAAATCCAATCCCCCTTCTTCTGGATAATAATCAGATATTCCATAAAAACCATCTTCTGAATTTACAGAATATCCATCCAGTTCAATTTTATCGTCAATGTCTTGACACATTCAATAACTCCATGGATATAGTATATCTTTTAAATTATAGCAAGATGACTAGAAAGAGTCAAGAAGAAATAATTTTACTAAATCCCTTAACTTTATCAAATTTTATCGTTTTATCAAATAAGTCAATCATCTCATCAGTCTTATGTGAAATTACTAATATGTTAGCATCAGTAAGAATATACCTGATTATTTTAGTAAAGTAATCAATTCCATTCCCATCCAAAGAACTATCGAAAACTTCATCAAGAATTAAAAGATTTGTACTTACAGAATTTTTCATTTTAGCAATTTCCCTCCATGTAAACAAAAGGGCAAGATTAATTCTCATTTTTTCACCCTCACTAAAAGAGGAATACGAAAAATCTTCATGTATTGGTGTTTTAATAGTTTCATTAAACTCTTCATCAAGATTAAAATTGATGAAGAGGTCCATCATCTGAAGATACTTGTTGATTTGATTATTCATTAACGGGAGATATTTTTTTACTATCTTTTTTTTAACCCCACCATCTTTTAGCAAACCTTGAGTGAATTCATAGTAAGAATAAAGTTCTTTATACTTTGATCTATCAGTTTCAACTTTTTTTATTTTTTTCTCTAATTCATCTAACAGTACTCTTTCAGAATTTTTCTTTTCCAACTTGTTGGCAATGTCTTGAATTTCCTTTCTAAGATTTTTGATTTGTCTATTAATCCCAGAAATATTAACATGGTTGTTTGAAATTTCATTATTGAGTTTTGTAATCTCCGTAGAATAGGTTAAAAATTTCTTCTCCTTTTCTTGTTCTACATTGATTGTATCCTCAAGTTCCCCGTAACCGTCATTGAATTCTTTTGATTTTTTTTCGATGTCTGCAATCTTATCTAGGCGAAATTGATTTTCAATACTTTGAGTGCAAGTTGGGCAAACCGTATTTTCTTTAAAGAAATTATATTCTGTGCCAATAGTTTGTATTCTTTGTTCCAATTTTGCCTTAATATCACTCAATTTTTTTAAGGTTTTTTTGGAAGAACTAAGACTCTCCAGTTCAGGTTTAATTTCAACTTCAATATATTCCAACAAGTCAGAATTCTTATCCGTCAGCACATCAGTTTCTTTATGCAATTTGTCAATATATTCTTGCTTCTTGTCCATCGTTTCTCTTCCATTCCTCTCAATCTCTAGAAGAAAATTATTTTGCATAGAATACTTTTCTTCTAGAGAACCATGCTTTGTATTCAAGTCTTTAACTTTATCATTTGCTACTTTTAATTTTTCTTTTAGAATAATATTCATAGAAGAAAATATTTTTATATCAAGTAAATCCTCAACAATTTCTCTTCTATTAGATGCAGTTAATTGCATGAAAGGAACAAATGAAGCACTTCCAAGAATAACAATTTGAGTAAATGATTTATAATTTAATTTAAGAACATTCTTCTCTAACCAATCTTGCTGGTCATTGACTGATGATAACTGATCAAGAATTTTACCATCTTTATAAATTTCAAAAATAGATGGTTTAATTCCTCTGCGAACTTTCCAGTTATTATTATTTGTTTCAAACTCTACTTCAACTACAGAACCCTTGCCATTGGTAGAATTTACTAATTGGTTTTTTGTAATTTTTCTAAATGCTTTATTAAAAAGACCAAAGCATAGTGCGTCTAATAAAGTAGATTTACCACTACCATTAGAACCCATTATAAGAGTTGTCGTAGCATCTACAAAATTAATTTCGGTAAAATTATTTCCTGTTGATAAGAAATTACAAAACCGTATCTTCTTGAATGTTATCATCCGTTCTAGGGGGTATCACAAAGTCATTGTTAGTTATTATAGCATAATTATAATCATGCATTTCGCAAGTCTTTACTGCCATGTCACCATCTACTTCAGTGACTGACATAATAGGGTAATCTTCTGCTTCTAATAATCCAGCATATCTTTCTGCGTCATCCTCATTTTCAAAGAAATAAACAGTCTGCTCACCAGAATCATTTAGAACAGCATATGCTCCCTCACCTTCTTGTCCACTAATTGTTAGTATAAACATTTAACTAATATGTTTAAAACCTTTTGTTATTTATTATTCAATAGATAACGCCTCAATATAAACATCATTGATAATTTTTTTAGCTATATTTTTATCTAATTCAAAATCTGATTCTTCAATATATTTTTCCAAAACTACCATTGTATTCTCAACATCTATATCAGATTCTTGAAAATTTGAATCATCAACATCTATAGTTTCGGTTACTTTTAAATCAATATACTTCGATTTAGAAATTGTATCTAAAAATTTATCAAACTTTTTTTGATTTGTTTTTTTAGTTACTATAACTTTTACAATCTTATCCTCATAATCAGATACATTTATATCTTTATAATCATTATCATTATCATTATAATATATTTTTTCAAAAATAGTATATGGATTTTCAATATGCTCTAAATTATATGTTTCACTATCAAATATATTAAATCCACGTTTATCATTTACATCATTCCAAAACATCTGATATGGATTACCCACATAATATATTCTACCATCATTACTCCTAGTATGGTAATGCCCCGTGAATACTCTATCAAATTTTTCAAATATTTTTTTATTCATCCCATTAGGTTGCATCTGCCCAGGAAAAACTGGAAAGTCATTTAACTCTAGATGACCAAGTGCAACCATTGCCTTTGTGTTTTCAATAGAAGAAAACACCTCTTCTTGGTTATCAGCACAAATCCAAGGCATCATAAGAAAATCACAACCACCAACATTAAACTCCTTTGGTGTTGATACTTTTATTACATTATCATACTCTTCTAATAAAGTATCAATAGCATTTACTTTATTAGTATTCTTATAGTAAGTATCATGATTCCCAACTATATTATATACAGTTATACCTAAGTCTTTAAACTTATCATATACATTTTCCTTTGCCCATTTTAATGCCCAATAATCAATACCTTTACGATTATCAAAAGCATCCCCAAGATGAAAAGCAACTTTTATATTATTCTCCTTTAAGTATGGGAAAAAAATATTATCGTAAAATTTAGCAAAGTAATCATGAAAGTTTTTATTTGCTTTCTTAAAGTTGTAATGAGTGTCAGTGATTATCGCAATTTTCATAATAATTTGTAATCTAAACTAATTCTCATTGATACAATTTCATCTGAATATTATCTTTAATAGTATTATAGTCTGAAGAATTATGATGATCACCATCCACACTAAAGACTTCATCATATCCACTTCTTTCGATAATTTTCTCCTTTATCTCCATCTGTTTCTTTTCTTTTTGAATCCTACGGAGGAAAGCATAGTAAACTATCTGAGTAAAATAAGCAAAAGGGTTTGTCCTATCTGTATTAAAATTATTAATATAATGAACACAGTTTTCAACTCCATCACTTATCATGTCTTCTCTAAACATGTAGTTGACAAAGTTTGGACGATATGACAAATGAGTGGCAATCTTCAAAAAACAATCACCTAAGTAATTTGTGATCCTCGGTGGTGATAAACCTTTAATTTTTGCTATTTCTACATTTTCTTTGTAAACAACCAAGGCAGCATGAAAATCTTTATTGTTAACATAGTGGGGATTTTTTCTTTCTTTTCTCATTTGAGATTTTTAATTAATTTTCCTTTCATTATATTATAACACTAAATTGCAAAAGTTGACAACGTTAGGCACTAATGTGTAAAATAACTCTGTGGAGTTTGAAAGTTATATAGTATATTAATTACTAGAGTTACTACTTGGATTTGATTTATAAAGTTTCTCAAGGGATATTCTAGCATCTGCTACTGTAGATAAGTATCCCATATTTGAAGATAGTCTGTTTTCTGGAACATCTTTATTTTTTTTCCTTAAATAACGTGCATATACTTCTAACATGTTTGTATCACTGACTTCAGATAAAGTTAGAACTCTATCCATATTTAATACAAACATTGAATCATCAGTAAATTTTATCCATGGATTGATTTTTAATCCATGGATACCAAACTGCTTCAGACTAACAGTTTCAACAGTTACGGGATTTTCTAGTATAAGTAATGTTCTATCGTCCTCTTCACAAGGACATACTTTGGAAAATATCTCTTCTCCTGATATTAGTTTAATGACTGCGAAGAACTCTTCTCCCATGTGCTACTCCTTGAAATTAATTTGTAGTACTTCATAATTAAAATCTTCTTGATTGTAAATCTTAATTCTTTCTATTAAATGATTCAAAGTATAATTTTTTTTAGATTTATACGTAATATCATCAGCAATATCGTAAAGCACTGCTTGTTGTTTATTATCTCCCTTGCGTAATACTCTACCTATACTCTGCAAGTTCCTTACTCTTGATTTAGATGGTGATGCAAATATGACATTATGTAGATTCCGAATATTAACACCTGTGCTGAATGTTCCATACGATGCAACAATAATTGCACTATTTTCTTTTTCGGTAATTTCTCTTACACGTTCTCTTTCTTCTGCTCCTACACCACCAAAAACAAAAAATACTTTTCTATTCTTAGTTACAGAGTTATTTATTAGGTTATAAATTGGCATACCATGAGTTTCTACTCTATTAAAAAGTATTAATGAATTTCCTTTCAAATCTAAGGCAAGATTTTTTATGAATTTGTTTCTTTTTTCATGACCGATAATATATTGAATTTCTTCTTCATACTCATTAAATTTATGTTGATCATGTTTTAACAGAAGTACTTTAATTTGCAACTTAGATAGATGACCTTTTTCAATTAAGTCTTTAGTCTGAGTTACTTTGTATGATGGTCCAAATAAACCTTCTAATACCCATTTATGTGTCTGTGAACCATCTAAAGTACCAGTAAATCCAAAACGATACTTGGCATTGTCAGTCTTTGTCATTATACTGACTAATGATTTAGACTTAAATAAATGAGCCTCATCACCAATTATTACATTAAATGGTTCAAAGAAAGGACGTTTCATTTTATAGATTGATTGCCATGTAGTGATTACAACACTTGATTTAGTTGTTTTTTCTTTACCTGAATAAATTTTATGACAATATTTTTCTGCATCCCATCCATATTCTTCAAAGTCTTTAAACATCTGTTCGACTAGAGAAGTGGTTGGGACTACAAGCAGTATCTTTTTACCAGTCTCTGCAAAGTATCTAACAACAGCATAAATCATTAAAGACTTACCAGACCCTGTTGGTGATACAATAAGTTTTCTATTGTATTTTAAAGCATCATAAACTGCTTCTATTTGATAATCTCTTGGTTTTAATGAAGTTATCTTAGATAGATAACCCTTTATGCCTTCTAATGAGATATTTTCGTTAACCTCAAATGGTGTTCCATAAAATTTATTATCCTGAAATTCTACTGAGTAATCAGATTTTTTTGCCCAAGAAACAATTTTATCTAATAGACCTGCATATATTTCTCCGGTATGTGGAGAAAACAATCTAATCTTCCCATCCCAATATTTACTTCTATACTGAGGCATGAATTTTGCACCAGGAACTTCAAAAGTAAAATAGTCACATAGTTCTTGTTTAATGTGAGGTTCTGTTTCTACAGTTATATAAATTTCGTTTTTCTTTTTAATTTTTAAATCAGTCATAACCAGCAGTAAATCTCATAAATTCAATTGCATTTTTTATTTGAAAAGTTCTATTCAATATAGTTTTTAATATACTATCTAGATACGATAACATAGTCTGATAATAATCTAATTTAGACAGTGATTTGATTACTTCATCATCAGCATCTAGATACTTATCTAAATCATTTTTTAAAACTTTATAATCAAATGGTTTTTGTATGTATACGTCTGGTTCTGCTTTTCCTGAGTAATACAACCATTTTTCTTTTTTAAGTATTTTATATTTACTTTCTTCCATTTTTTTTAGGAGAAGAATATTATTGTAAATTTTATAATACTTTGAATGTAATGAAGGTATTCTTATAGACTCATTATGTAAATTATCTGGATCTATTTTTGAATCTTCTTCCCATAATGTTTGAATTTCATCAATGTTCATAGTTTAGATTTTATAATGTCATAAATTGTATACTTAAAAGTTGCTGTTGCGGTTATGTAATTTGATTGAGCATCTCTAGAATCGAATCCAACAGCAGAAAGAGACACTGGAAATAATCCTCGAAATTTTATTTCAGTAATAGGATTGAAATTACTATTATAAACTAGTAATGAAGCATTTGCTTGTCCTGAATAAGCATTAAACATTCCAGGAGTCAGTGCATCATTGAATATAAGATCAGCATATTCTTTTACTGATTCTGGATATCCCAAACCTCTTATCCAATTGTGAATGGTTAAGTAATTTTCCATTTCTTCATCAATAAGAAATTCCAAAGTCAACTCATCATATGTTAGTTTATCTCCAGGAATTGGAATATCTTTTAAATATGATGATTGAACAGCAACACCCAAATTGACCGAAGGTATCTGAATAGAATTTGAAAAGAAATCAATCTTTGGGTATTTTGCTAGTATAAATTTAAACCCCGTAGTAGTTAAATAATTTCTATTTGATATTTGCTTTGATTCGGGGTTTATGTATTCCATTACAATGAAAGATCTATACTCAAATATTTATGAGCATAAAAAAAACCCCGAAAGGGGTTGAGTTCTGGTTATTAATCTAACAATCTCCTACATGTTCTTTTGCATTCATTTTGGTTAAGTGAGTCACATTCAATTATACATTCGTAGTAATCATTAATTTTGTCGTGTTCAGATTCAAATTCATCAATTGTTTGTTCTAAGTGTCTCCATTCATTAAATTGTGCTCTCGATAATAAATTGTGCATGGCTAACCTCCGTATAACTTAAATCATAATTTAGGGAAGAGTAGGATTCATTTGCCCACCTCGCATAATGCTACCACTATTTATACAGTTTGTGTGTAAATCAATACATTTTAGCAATAAAAATTTATGCCTACGAACTTATACTTACACATAAAAAAAGAGACCCCGAAGGGTCTCTGAGAAATATGTGAATGATGAATCACATAAGGTTGTCAACACGTACTCTTCTGTAGTAACGGTTGGAGTTAGGTTGGAGACGACCATTACCTGCATTTGTGCCTTCCGCAAATGGGTTAGCAACGATGCCGTAACGAGTCTTGAATCCAATCTTAGGCTGGAAGGTGTTCTCTCCAACTGCACGTACCATCTGGAGGGGTACATATGGGCAGTAGAATAGACCTGCGTCGTAAGGTGAAGAACCCTTATAACCAACAACGTAGTACTGGCTAGCACTGTTGTTTGCTGCATATGGGTCAATGTAAACTCTGTAACGACCGTTAAGGATACCTGCGAAGGTATTACCTGCGTCGTCTACGTTGAGGTTTGCATTGAGTGCAGGGGTGTAGTCGAGAAGACCTGCGTGGGTTAGAGCTGATGCAACGTCTGCGGAGCAGAGGATCATATTGCCCTTTCCTCTACGAGTTCTTTGTGCAATCTGGTTTGCATCTCTCTCGATTTGGAAGATAAGTCCTTTGAACTTCTCAACAGACCAACGACCATTGCTGTCAACGTCAAGGTCAAAGATACCTGAAGTTGCAGTATTAAGGGTTGCTCCTTGTTCAGCAATCTTGTAGATTGTTCTGATAACTTCACGGTTGATTTCAGCAAGAATCTCTGTGGAGAGAATGTTTGCCAATTCCGCTTCAGCATTCAGACCGTGGATTGCCTTAAGGTCTTGTGCGAGTTCCAAGGAGTACTCTGCTTTGAGTGCTCTTGACTTTGCTGTTACGGTGACTTTCTCAATCGAGAATGCCATCTCGTTGAACTCAGCACCACCAGTTCCTAGACCTTCTGCATCGGCAGTGCCCATGCCCTGACCGACGTTATAGTCGAACTGATCAGCAGTTGCTTCTGGGTTCAGAAGACCTGGGTTTGAACCACCCTGTGAGATAGTACCGAAACCAACTGTACCACCAGCACCAACAGCTGCACTGTTGTTGGAAGGTTGTCCAGAGAATGCGGTATCTGCTTCGTTGAAGAGTGCTTCTGTACCAGTTTGATTGGTATACTTGGAACGCATCGCAAAGATGAGTCCAGTAGGTGCATTCATTGGTTGAACGCCTGCTAGGTCATATGCGACCAAGTTGGGCATTGAACGACGAATGAGTGAAATAAGTACTGGGTCGAAACCAGCAACAGGTGATGCACCTGAACCAGAGAAACCAGCATTACCAGTTCCTGATGGGTCAGTATTCATCGTTGGAGTCTCGTACAGGAAGTCACGTTCCTCACGTAGAGATCTCTCTTGGTTTTCTAGCAGGATTGCAGTAACTGATCTGCGGTGTGCATCCTTGATTTCACCTAGACCTTGATAGTCTAGGAGTGGTGCCCACTTCTCCTGCAGTTGTTCAGCATTGAACATTTGCATTGGATTTTACCTCGTTAAAATGTTTTGTTTGATTGATAATTAAAAAATCACTTTTTTGAAACTCTCTCAAGAGTTTGTAAATACGTACCCATCACACCTGATGGTGCTTCTGGAATTGCTTCTTCAGCAATATAATCTTGAGTGTTTCTTTGAGTAACTACATTTGAAGGAAAATATGATTCCCTCAAAGTTACTAGTTTCTCACGATAGTCATCTTCACTACCAAACTCAACACTTTCTACAAGAGAAGCAAGCTTATCTTTTTGTGAAAGAGCTAGACCTTCAGAAACTTCTGAGAAAATTGCATCAGAAGTTGATTCTGCTAATCTCTTATTGAGAGAAACATTTCTTTCAATCTGTTCGTTGAGTTTTGACTCCATTTCATCTAGTTTATCTACCATGCTCTCAAGCACATCATATTTATCTTCAGGGATTGATACATAATGTTCTTCAAATAGGCCCTTCAGGCCCATTAGGAATGACTCAGATGCTTGAGTCTGAATTCCTCTTTCAACTGCGATGGTGTTCTCTTGGACCCACTCATCTGCAACATACTCAAGATAAGAATCAACTCTTTCGGTTAATTCTTCAACAAGTTCAGAAGTTACTTCTTCAAGTTTCTCCTGATACTGTTGCTCATAATGGGAAACAACAGCTTCCTCAAGTTGACCTAATCTTGTGTTTAGGGCAGCTTCAAAAATTGTTTTTGCTTTTTCTCTGAACTCTTCGGAGAGATCTTCACCAGATAGAAGGGCATTTACATCCTCTTCAATCTGCTCTTCTAATGCTTCAAACTCAGGACTTACTTCCTCTTCAGAAACTTCTTCAGATTCTTCAGAAACTTCTTCTTCCGAGATAGTTTCTTCTGCTTCTGCTTCTGCTTCTTCTTTAGCTACCTTCATTGCTTCTGCAGATTTTGCCTTAGCATTAACTACGTCCTTTACTTGGGACAGGGTAGCACCTGGGGTTTTTAGTTTTGCTGAATCGTCATCAGACTTGTAGTTTTCTGGAGTAGGTCCACCAAGATCTTCCCAGTTTCCTGTTTGACCTGGAGTTGCAACTGGTGTTGCACTCTTTGATGGTGATTCTGCTGGTTTTGCGTTAGCATTAACAGCAGTCTTGGATTGCTTAGTGCCTACTTCCATTTCCTGTAAATTTTTGCCACTGGACATTTGTTACTCTCCGATAAGACTGTATATCTTTAATCTATATTTATTTATAAATTATATATTTGATAAAAAGTCTTGGAATAAGTTGAGCTTATGCTCATCCAATACTTTTTGATCAACTAAAGTATTTATTCTCTTATATGTTTTTTCTGCAAGTTGTTCACGAAGAATACCTCCTTCCCAAACCCACTCTTTTCCTTCCATAATTCCTGATACAAATGCATCAGGTGCAGAAGGATCAGCAACAATATCAGCAGCAGTTGCCAACATAAAATCTTCACCAACAACTGAATAACCTTCATTTGTTGGACGAAGTGAACCAACACCACGAGAAGAAACACCAAGAGAAACACCTTCATCTAAAAGATTTGATGCAATTTTTCCCATAGGAGTTTCTAGGATTTTAGCTTTTCCTCTAAAATTACTACCATCTCTTTCAAGTACAGTAATTTTATGCGAAACTCTATCTAGGTTTACAGTTGGTCCATCGGGATGTCCAAGTTCACCTAGAGCACGACCTTTTTGAATGAAGTTTTCGTTATAACGTTTTACTTCTTTCTCAAGAGTTCTCATTTCATAGAGTCTCTTGTTTCTATTTGGTCTATCTGCCTGAAGAAAAATTCCCTCAATAAAAAGGGATTTTTTACCATTCTTCTCTTCGGTAATTACTTTTACCTTTTCGATTTCTTCTGTGATTAGTTTCATTTTAGTTAGTAAATGCTACTGGGGTTGCTACGACAGTTCCACCTGATACTGTAATTGCTGCACCAATATCTTTCTCTACAACTTCACTGCTTTGAGCAAGTAAAGTCATAGATGCTGCTGCGGTATTTGCAATTGTAATAACACATGCTTCAGATGCATGTGTATTCACCAAACGAACTACTCTAGACGCAGTAATTGCAGCATCAGTAGCGGCACTCTCAGTAGTTAACGGTTTAATTATCATTATCGTAATGTGAGTCTTAATAGTTATTTATCAATATTGTTACCCTTCTTCTTGTCCCACATCAGAATCCTCTTCTGATTCAACTTCGTTTTCTAAGTCGAACATTTGAGAAACAACTGCTGGTCTGATTGTTTCAATCCTTTCCATTGCCTTTTTCATCAATGTATCTTTGATTGCATCACTTGCTTCGACAGAATCACCAGATGCAATCAAATCAATTAAGTTATCCATTTTAATTAAAGTTAGTTAACTAAAAATTATTTATATCTCTCCTGTATTTCCCGCATCTGGTTCCATGACTTGTTGACCCATATCACCAGAACTTACTCCAGGTTGTTGTTCTGGCATTGGTTCTTCCTGTGGGATTTGGGATTGAACAGTGATTTTTGGATCCAATACCATACCATCACTAATTTCTTTATCCATTTGCTTACCAATTTCTATAATTTCAGAATCAGTCTGCTTAAGAATCTTAGTCTTTACATATTCTAATGAGAAATATTTGCCAAGATATGGTTCAATAGAACCAACTGCTGCTAACTTATCATTAAGAATTTCTGTTTCTTTTAGTTCGGCAAAATGATTGTCATATAAGAAATCATACTGAATATGATCAGATAACTTCTCCCAATCATCTATAGAAACAATATTCTTTAGTATTAGCTGAGTTTTCAGCATATCATTAAACAGTGAGGTAAATCTCTTACGCAATCTACCTACAAATTTTGTAAATCTAACTTCATCTCTTAGAATTTCTGATGAACGTCCTAAACTAAAACCACTGCTACCATTAGTTCTAGTTTCAGGAACGTTAAGTGAACGGAAAAGTTTTTTCTGGAAGTACTCAATATCTGCTAGCTCACCGAGGTTTTGTCCACCAGGTAGAGTAGTGATTTCAGTTCCTCTACCACCTTCACGACGAGGAAGCCAAAAATCCTCAAGCATTGCCATATATTTTCTATCATCTTTAACTTCACCAGTATCAGCATTATAGACTAACTTATTTCTATAACGATTCATTACATCACGCAAGTATTGTTCTGCTTTAATCTTTGGAAGATTGCCAACGTCAATGTAAAAAATTCTGCGTTCTGGTGCCCTAGATATTCTATAAATTACAAGTGAATCTTCAATCATTCTTAATTGATTGAGGGATTTGATTGCTTTATGAAGATATGATAAAACAGTTTGCTTATTTCTATCTACTAGTCCAGATGTTACATGACTAATTGAATCTTTTGATAATTTAACTGATTTTGATTTAGAATTATAATTCATTCCAACTGATAATCCAGAACCAGGAGAGGGATCATACTGATAGTATTCTTCCATTTCTGGATTTACCATCTCTGTATTATCAGTGTTTGTTAATGAACTTCTTATAGCAGCTTCTACTGTTTTTTTATCAGTTTTTAGTTTTCTAATTAACTTTATCTTTAGTGGATCAACATATCTTACTTCTTTAATTCCCTCTTGTGGTTTTTTCATATCTATTACCTTATGATAATAGATTCTCCCATCAACATACCAGTTCCTAAAAATTTCATGAGACTTTTTATCAAAGTCCATGATTTCTTTAATGTATTTAAACTCGTCTCTAATAGCCTGCTTTAATTTATCCGATGCAGGTAAATTAGAAAGTTCTAGTTCTACTGGTGAATCATGTAAATCAGATACAATTGCTTCATCAACAATATCTTCAATTGCACTATCACACTCTGGGTGTAGTGCCATTTCTCTATATCTTCTTATTAAATCTTGCTCGTTTTTATAAACTCCTTCAATATCAACATATTGACCATAGAATCCACTAGAAACAAAGTAATTTGATTTATCTTCATCGTTAGAAATAATGGGAGAGACAACTTTACTATTTTTGTTGCTCTCCCCACCATCAAATTTAAAACCAAATAATTTAGGCATTTTAATATACTAGACCTTTCTAGTATTTATGTAGTCGGACTTGTGCCTAAAATGCTTTCTTCATTTGGATTTAAAGCATCCCACCATTGAACTTGTAAATCAACTGTAAATTCTTCAATTGAATCTGCAGCATCATATGAAACTTCAATAGCACTTATATTAGTTGGGAATGTACCAAAGAATTTATATACCTTCAATACAGGCATGGTTTCTGTAGCTGCTGGTAATACACCATCAGTGTCTGCAGAAGTAGTTCCTCTTCCTAACTGACGAACATACATTTCTGTCTGATAAGAAGCAGGTGTAATAACACCAGCATTATCGTCATGACGATTGATGAAATTCATCCATCTCTCAAATGCATTTCTAATCTTAAAGTTAGTGTCATTAATGACTGTAATTGTCCAAGGATCGAATGTTCTATCACCAGCAATCTTTAAATTTCTTCCTCTGAAAGGAATATCAATCACATTAATATTTGATGCAGGCATTTGTGCTGCCTTAATCATAAATCTAAAATCATCATCTACGGTTACCTCCGACCCCAATCCTGCTGGGAAATTAATCTCACACTCGAATAGATTGGGTCTAGCACCACCACCAACCAATTTAGATTTAAAATCGGAAAGTGTTCGTGTATTATATGTGGGTGTATTTGTTGTGTTTGAATTGGCCATTTTTTAGATACCTTTACGTAAATTAAACATTAATCAAAAAATATTATACGTTACCAACAACTTCAGTGAAGCTGACACCTGTGCGGGTAGCAACAAATGTAAGACCAATGAAGTTAATAGAACGTGCAGGTTTTACAAAGACATCCGCAATCATTTCATTTGAATCAATAACACTAGCGGTATTGTTGGATTTATCACATACAACTAAGAATTCAGAAATGCCTCTCTTTGCTTTAATATCACGCAGATATGGTTCAACAATATTGATGAAGTTTGTTCTTGTTATTTCATCATTGAATTCAAATAGTTGGGATCTTGATGCTTTTGCAATTGCCTTTTCAATAGTTAAGAACAATCTACGAACATTGATTCTGTCAAATGCAGAACCATAACCCAATGCAGTCTTATCACCGAAAAGGATAATACCTTGACCTGAAGAAGAAATAACTGGATTAATTCTCTTTGTGTATAGTAAATCTCTTTGTGTTTGAGATGGATTATATGCTAATTTAATAGCATTATTAATTGACCCTCTATTTGGTCCTGCTGGTGAGAACCAAGAATACTGATCAATAGATGTTCTTGCCATTGCTCCAGCAATATCTGAATTACACTCTAAATATAAAAATTCATTATTGAATCTATCTAGTGTGTATTTGATTCCACTATCAAGAACTGCATATGAAGAAGATGTGATGGCATCAAAAAATTCAATGATATTGTTTGTTTGAGTTGTACTATTTGTCTGATTTACAACTTCTGCTTTGTGTGGAGAAATACAAGCAATACAATCTTTTCTTTCTTCAGCAATACTAATTAATAGATTAGCTTTTGCTTGGGATTGATAAATTGTGTCACCACCAGAAGGTCCCATAATCAGGAAGTTAATATCAAATTCTGCAGGATTTCTGAAGACTTCATAACCATTTACAATGTTTCCTAATGTTGCTTCCATACCATTGGTATTGGAATAATCTTGACCACTACCAAGGGTATATGCTCTGTTACCCAGAACATTGAATGTTGTTGATTGTGCTTCAGAACCAATTGCACCATTAGTTACTGCAAATTGCTTAGAATCAGATGCATCTGCTACTAGATCAGATCCAACTGCTGAAGACAATGAACCATTGTAGATATTTTGAGAGTTGGTTCTTAGATACTCTTTAACATAAATTGCTTGATATGGGGAAATTCTAGCATCCGATGCTTTAGATAAGAAAGTATGTTTCTCAATAATATTTGATGCTGTTCCTGTAATTTTTCCACTATCATCAACAATAACTATATGCATTGTGTCATTTTTAGAACTTCTTTCTCTTGCATATTCACTTGCTACTGGTTTTGGAGCAACCGACTTCCAGAAAATATCTGCATTTGAGATATCTAATTTTTGATTATCGTACCAGTCTTTAACTCCGAAATCCTCATTGGTGTTTAAAAATGCCTGCACACTACCTGTCGTTGTTGTAACATACAGTGGATTTGCGGCTCTTAAAGCATAACTTCCAGCATTTGATGCAGAATACTTATATGATATTTTCTCTGAAATACCAGTGTCATTTGGTACTCTATCTGTAATTCTGACAGATACCTGTCTATCTCCCACTCCCGTAATAATTCCTCTAACGTAACCCTCAAAGGTAGTGGTAGTTCCATTAGAACTTGCTTCAGTTGCAGATACAGTTTCAGTCACTGCCATTCCGACAGCAATGTTTGTTGGAGTAGTTGTAATAGTCCTTCTTTCAATAATGAAAGATTCTCCTGTTAATTGTGTACTATTTGAAGATGTACTAGTTAGTGTAATTGACGAAGCACCAATTGCAACAATAGGGTCGTCTCCAGGAAAATAGTTATTTGTGACGATATCACCTACAGAAATTAGAGCAGTTGAAATTCCAGTAACAAGTGATGTGTTTATTCCAATATCACCCGTTAAGGTTGCAACCGTGGAATCTGATGAAGATACAATTGCTGTTGTCGCAATTCCTGTAATAATTTGATCTGCAAAATCATCAACTATGCAAACTTTAATTCCGTTTGCCCAAGAACCAGGTGTTCTTGCGGCAAAAGACCAAGTAGTATCATTTGTATGATTGGTATCAAAATCTTCTTCTGAATCAATTTTTAAAGTTGTTAACTCTTCACTATTTGCAGATAAAACTGTATCTCCATCTGCACGAACTACACGTAGAACACCACCATATGAAAGGTAGTTTGATGCCGATAACCAATATTGATTTTGACCATTTGTCTTTAATGGTTTTCCAAAAACTTGTAGTAAATCTGCTTCCGTTTCTACTAGAACTGGGACATTGATTGGTCCCTTTTCAAAAGGACCACAAATACCACCGACCTGCGAAGCAACCCCATCAATTCTTCCAGTAGTTAAGTCAACTTCCCTTACTTTTACTCCCGGTGATGCTAAATTTAAAGCCATTTGTTTCCCTCTTGATAGAAGTTCATTTAATCTAATAATATTTATAAATTGCAAGCTCTGTATTCGGGAAACTTCGGGAACCTACTACCAGTCTGGATAATCGGAAGACAATGGTATATTTTTTTTTGAGTGTTTTAATCTTTTATTTCTAGAAATTCTAATTTTTGTACATTCTTTACACTCGTATGAGTATGCAGATTCAGCATCTGTAGATTTTTTATGAGTTAAATAGAAACTATCCATTAGATCTTTTGTTTCGGAACAAACTCTACACTTCCTTACTGATAAAAATAGATTATCTATACCAAAATTTTCTTCTATGTTCATTAATTATAATCCCACATATATGAAGTATCACCATACTCACCAACTGATGCATTAGACCAACGATCACCTTGAGCATCAACAAAGGTATCATCACCCATACCATCATCCATAAAACCAAAAGGAGCCATGTCTTGTTCTATCTGATTACGTTGTTCGTCATAGATTCTTTTTCTGACATCATTATCTGTCATCTCTTTGAAGTAATCTTGAACGACCAACCATGAAAAAATTACAAGACACATCGCAAGATCATCATTACAACCATCTTCTGCTTCAAAGGAACCAGTCTTTTGAATGAAGGTTGTCAATTCACTTATAACATCATAATCACTTATAATTAATTTATCATCTTCAATAATAGTCTTTAAATTAGAGCATCCAATCTTTTTGACAGTTTTGGACATCTTAACACCAAGTTGGGATTTCTTTCCTGAAAAACCTTGCCCAACTAATTGCCCTGCTCTGCCCCTCATTGAACACATCAATAAATTTTCATATTCTAAATCATACTGGAGTATGCTTGATACCTGCTCTCCGATATCATTAACTTCAACAAGAATAAATGACTTATTATATGCTCTTCCTACCTTGTCTATAATTGATGGGAAAAGCATTGGCTTTATCTCATTATTCCTATATTTTGCCACTACTGTATATGGAAATGTTGTTATATCAAAAACAACGAATGCCGAATAATCCTTACCAGTTCCTCTGGCAACATCAACAGTAATCATATAATTTCTATTTTCCTTTGGTTGCTCATAGACATCCAATCCTTTATTTCTAGATATTGGATCAGTGTAAACCATTGACCTTAACTTAGAAGGTGTAATCAAAGTATCAACGGAACCTAAGAACTCACATTCAAATTCTTGTGTAAACTGCCTTTGTGATGTATTCCTTATGGTCTCATCTTTCCATGCGGTGTCCCTCCCCGGAACGGCACTCCAATGAACTTCCAATGGAATATATCCATTCTTTTTCCTTTCAGCATCATGCCAAAGTTTATAAAACATATTCATCCCATTGGGAGTTGATATGATAATAACTTTAGTAGTTTTACCTGATGAAATAGTTGGATATACAGAGGAGAAAAATTGTTCTGCAATGTGATTTGGGATGAATGCAAATTCGTCCAAGAAAATAATATTAAATGAATTACCACGAACAGCAGAACTTGATGTAGATGCTGCTATAATCTTACTTCCATTTTCTAATTCTAAAGAACCTTTATTCCAAGAACCAACACCTTGCTGCAACCACTTGGGTAAATTTTCATATGATAATTGCAATCTTCCTAGAAGTTCTCTAGCAGTTTCTGCTTTGTTTGCTAGAATAGCAATTCTAATATTATCATTAAATAAAGCATAATGAAGCAAATATGAAATGACCGTAGTTGACTTGCCAGTCTGACGAGGTAATTTAGCAATATTAAATCTATTATTATGGAAATTTTCAATTAAATTTTTCTGAAAATCGTACATATCAAAGGGGACCAATCCTTCATCAAGTGATACAATTTTTATATAGTTAACAGCAAAATAAACAGGGTCTTGCTTACATCTTAAGTACTCTTGTACTTGATCAGTTGTAAACTCTATTTGAACATTTTCTGCTTTTAGATTGGGATTACCCTTATAATGCTTTTCTGGCATAAATTATAAATCTTTGTAGTTCATATTCAATACAGTTTCTTGAAACTTAAAATGTAATTTAATATAAGATTTTGCAATATCTTTTATTTGGTCAATATCATTACACATATCAACTTCTCTTGAGAGTTTTTCATATTCAAAAATTTTAGATAGGTTGCTTAACTCAATTTCATCAGGTTTCATTGTGTATCTCCTGTATATAGTAATGGTTTAGTTGGATCTTTAATTGAAGGGTTAAATGAAAGAATTCTTGCATCTGGATATAACTTTCTTACTTCAAATGTAACTTCTTCTTTTGTTGGTCTTGAAAATTTTGGAAAAAACATCTGGACAGAAAGCATCTGCCCTCTCCAATTTAACATTATAGTATAAGTCATGCCACGAGACTGTATTCTTGAATAGTCTTCTTTGACATTTTTTGATTTATTACCCCAATTCTTTGCACCTTTTTTACGGCATTTAACTAAAGCACCTGATGCATATGCTGAAGGCCATACAGAATAACGTGCTTTTACTTTATGATAGCAAGCATCCTTTTCTTCATTAGTTACATAATCTGCTGCAGTGTCAATGTAATCTGTTGCTTTTGTTATTTTTGATTGAACCCAAGCTTTTAATTCACCCTCACCCGTTTTGCCCATCTTTTTTTGAAGACGATTTGCTGCACTTTTTAAAGTTTTTAGTTGAGACCTTGCCATCGCAAATTCATGATCTTTTTTATCTTCTTCAGTCATTGCTTCAATATCATAAGTGTCAAAACCATTATCTGAACTTTTATCTTCATCATCTATTTTTTTATCTTCTATTTTTCCAATTACTTCACCATATGAATCTGTTAATTCAATTTCTTCCGTTGCAACATTTTTTGCTTTTCCTTTTCTATCAGGATTGGGATCTTTAAGATTCTTTCTACGAAATGCTTTTTTCTCCTCCTCATCAGAAAGTTCTGCCTTCATTTTACTAGAACCGCACTTTGGTTTGGTTGTTTGACCTGGTTGCTTCGCACATGGTTTTCCTGCGTACTTTCCACCAAGCTGAACCCAACCAGGGGTGCCATCAGAAGAGATACTCTTGCTAAACCAGTCACGCAAAGAACTATCACCACTTTTGTTGGCTTCATATAAAAATTCTGAAAAGTATTTCATTTTTGCAACTTTTTAACTATTTAGAATCATCTTGATTCTTAATTCCTTGTTTTAATATTTTTTGTAAGTCTGCAGTTGAACCAATAAACATAGTGTTATTTGTAGTAACATTTTTTGGTCCTTTAGAATCTTCTTCATCCAATTTTTTCATCTTTTGTTGAAGGTCTAATAATTTATCAGATATATCAGCAACGTTTTTAATTAATTGACCAGCAACTTCATATGCTCTTGGTGATTCTGATTGCTGTGCTATATCTAGTATTCCATTTATTGCCTCTTGCCCTTTATCAATTAAGTTATATAATTGTGCTCTAGTATATCCATAATCTTTTTCTGAATCTACACCATCTTCTTTTGGATTGGGTCTTTCTTTTTTTACTACTTCTTTAGATACCTCCGTTGCTTCAATATCTAAAGAATCACTTATCGCATCAAAATTATTCATCATACGTCAGTACCTTTATTGGGACTATAGAATCTCCCATCACCAAAATCAAATGTGTCTTCATCAAACCCAAAGACATCACCATATTCAATTAGTTCAGTATCAGCAACAGTTATTGCATTAATGAAATCACCATCTTCATGAGTAGACGGTGTAGTATTATTCTCTCCCCTTCTAACATTCAAACTATTACCAGAAATTTCTTTTATATATAAAACTTCTTGATTTATCTGGATATATGAATCTGCAATTAGTGATACCGAATCACTTACATTTATTGTGGTAACTACTTCGTTTATATCGGAACTCAAAGTGGTAGTCTTATCGTTATCATAATCTTTTATTGCTCTGGGTTTTGCAGTATATCTTAGTTGCCTTGATGAATTGTTTCTTTGAGTATCAGTATAATAATCAACTTGTACTTTTTTAATGATTGGGCTTACACTATCTGAAATTGGTCCAAACATAGAGACTTTGGCAGTGAAATCCAATGTGTAAATTATATTTCTTCTCGTACTATAATCTCCCTCATAGTTATCTACCATTCCAATATTATTTAAAATAAAAGGTATATCTTTTTTTTCACCTATTGAATCAATCAAATCTACAGTTACATTAAACTGAGGTTGAAACATTGGTAGTATCTGCTCTATAATTTGAAGTATATCGTCCTGATACTTTACCATAATGCTAAGTTGTATGCCAATATTATAAGGTGCTGGCATGTAAACTTTTACATTATCACCATTGGATTTATTTGCACGAAATGTTTGAACAGTTGATACTTTTCTAGAACTATCATAAGTTAAAGAAGTCATTTCAAATGCCATTCTTGGGTAAGTAATAGCAACTCTATTTCTTGAATCTGGTTTCTCATCCAATCTTGCAAGAAATTTTTGAGCAGGACCATATGCTATTGGAACCTTCATCAAACTAACATCAACATCGTTTTCATCTTGATGTTTGATGTATAAGTTATTAAAAAGAGTTCCAAAAGAAATTATTGTTTTTCTTATAATTTCGTGGTAATAGTACTGACCAAACATTTCAAAATATTGTATAGGTATTTACTTATTATTTAGAACTCTCCAAATGGGTTAGTTTCTGTAAAGTCAATTATTTTATCTGCCTCTTCTTCAATTGTATAATTTTCGGCAAAGGTATCATCAACATCATCTGTTTGTATTGAAAAAACTGTATAAGAACCTGCAGCACCAACAACAGTTTCACCTAAAGCAAAATTACCATTAATTATAGAAACTTTTAATTTTCTATTATCATTATTCCAATCTTTAACGTGTGCTTTAGTTCCTGTTTTTTCCCCAGTAACTATTTCATTAAACTCAAATCCACCACTTGAAATTCCAGCAGGTTCTGCAATTGTTATTTGCGGTGATGTAGTGTATCCGATTCCAGCATCAGTAAATCTAATTGCGGTAACTACTCCAACAGTATTAATAAATGCTTCTGCTTTTGCTGTTACTGCTGCACCAATAACTGGCGGAATACCTATAGTAACATCTGGTGCAGAAGAATATGCTTGACCACCAGAAGTAATATTTACTGGGGATAAGGATCCTGAATTTATGATTGCAGTAGCAATAGTTCCAGAACCACTGGATGAAATAAACTTAATTTCTGGTTTCACATCATATCCGTAACCTGGATTAGTTATGTAGATTTTACTAACAGAACCTCTGTCTATTACTGCAACTGCAGTTGCAGTAATTCCACCACCAACTGGATTTGAAATATCAACAATTGGAGACGACTTATACCCACTACCACCATGAATTAAATCTATATTTGATATCGAATAGTCTGGAACTCCAGAAGCAAGTTCGGACATCAGACCAACAGATGCAATTGCAGTTGTTGCTCCAGAACCAACCATTTGCATTGTAATCATATAACCAAAATCTTTTATGGAACCATCAACATCATCAATTCCCGTATCAATAATTTCATCTTCATATTCAAACAACTCACATCTCAATTCATAAACATATAAATCATTCAACTGATAGAATGGTGTTTTTGTTTCTACATATTTAATCTCGAATAAAGCATTATCTAGAGGTAAGTAAATCAAGTCTCCTTCTTGGGGACGAGTTTTTACTTTAACATTTTCATCTCTAAATAAACCTAGTTTGGGTGTTATGAAGTCAGAATATCTTTCTCTTGAAATAACAAAAGTTATTTCATCAGTACTTCTGACCCCAAACTTTGATAGGATATCACCATTACCACCAAAACCATCAAAAGTAGAAATGTATGCTTCTAATCTAAAACTATCGTCAAATTTAGAAACAATTATTTCTTTAATAATTTTTTCTTCATTAATAATCTTTCTAGGCATATAGAGAACATCTTGCCCATACATTGATAACTGTTCGTTTATCAATGACTGGACAAGTCTTTGTTCACTTGGTGAACCTTGTAAGAAATAAGGATTTAAAGGAGTCATATTAACCTATCATATCTAATGGTGGCATTTCATATTCTGTATGTAACTTCTCTTCAAGAACTGTTATTTCATTTACTGCATCATCATATAGTTGTCTTCCATTTAAAGTAATTCCACCAGGCAATTGAACACCATTAAATTTAATCATATTCATTCCCCACTGCTTTTTAATTAATGCAGTCGAGTATTTTTTTAACCACCAATCATTATAAACCTTTGTAAATTCTAATGGGTTTACAATTCGGAAACAATCTAAAATTAACCATGACTCTTCATGAACACTTGCCCAGTCAATATCTAAGTACAACCTTCCTTGTTTTTTATTGAATCTTAACTGAACGTCAGGTGTAAGTAATCTTCCAATATCTTCTAAGTGTGTTTTTACCATTGCATAATTTAATAAATCTAATGCACCATAGTAATGAAGGTCATTTAAGAATAATTGATATTTCAAATTAAACATATCACCAGAAACAGTACTGGAATCCATTTTAAAAACACCATTAACACCGATTACAGTATCTGGTAGCTTTAAAAAATTAGTTGTCTCGTTATATGATACGGTAGAAACTCCAACTGAAGAAGTTGCTGTTGTAGTCGTTACACCAGTTCTTATAATTTCCTTTTCTTCTGCAGTAATTTTATGCTTTAAAAAAACTCTCTCCACACCATCATAATGCCTTTCATTATAATATTGAAGAGCATCGTCTATCAAATCGTCAATTTGATCATCGTCTACATTTACTTCTAAAACTGGTTTACCTAATTGTTTTAGGCAATATTCTTTCAACTCAGACCTACTAGATGGCTGGGCCATAAAAAAAATACCTCTAGTTCCCTAGAGGTATTTATAATTATAATTACAAATACAATTTATTACTCACCACCTTCACCAGGTGTTAATGGTGCTTCATAGACTTCTCCACTATACCATGGAGTATGGAACTCATCTATTTCTTCTTTTATTTGCTCATATATTTTCTTCTCAATTTGTGCATCAATATGATCTCTATATGTAAAGTCTTCATTTACTACATTTTGAATCCATCCAAGTACAAGTTCTTCCGTTAAGTCGTCATATGATACAAAGTTATTTGGATCAACTGTTGCCAACTCAAATGGAGTTGCTCCAGAAAAGTCACCAACAACACCGTCCTCGTTGGTTCCAGTTTTTTTCCAATATGTTTGGACAATAGCATTATTATACTGACTATTGTTGACCTTTTTTATGCCATAGACTGACCAAGTATATGTAATGTTCATTGTTTTAGGGGTTATGTACTTGAATTTTTAACTTTTATTTAAAATTGGGTGTTTCCATTTCACCTTCAGAATTATCAGGATTAGATTCTTCTTCTAATTTAACACCATTGGCAACTAGGTATTCATAAATTCCTGATGCTTTTTGGAATGTTTCTTTTTTATCATCAATAATTTGTTGAAGCTCAATGATTTCTTTTGAAAGAGTTCTTTGAGCTTTCACCACTTCTTGTAGGTGCTTTTTATGATCAATAGACATAGTGAAAAATAATAATTATGTTCTCAAGTTATTTATAACATCAAGTCATGTGAGAATTATCATAGACCTGCTGCATCTAATCTTGCCTTAAGTGCGGCAATTTCTACTGCAGCTTCCTTAATACCCTCTAAAAGTAGTGGAGTGATTCTTGGATAATCCATAACTTTATACTTCTCAGAGTCTGGATTGGAACCATCTTGCTCTGGGTCAACTTCAAAAATTGAATCATCAATCAATTCTGGGTAAATAATCTCAACTTCTTGTGCTTTGAATCCAAGTTCTTTTTTGCCTGGTTCAGAGACAATTTCTGGCATGTCCTTCCATGTGAAGGTGTAACCTTGAATCTGCTGAATCTTCTGAATAGCATTTGTGATTGGCTCAAAGTTCTCCTTGAGTCTTTCGTCAGAAGTGTTAGAGAATCCGTTGGCATACAGTCTGCCAGTACCCATTCTTACATACCATCTCCATGAAGATGCGGACCATCCACCCATTCCCCAATACTGATCAGCACGTAGGTGTGCGTGTACTGCATAATGTCCACGGCAGTGGAAAGACATAGCAGCAACATTGCCATCTCCTGTACCACCGTTATTTGCAACCTCAAGAGAAACTTGATTGCCACTAGATGTACTTCCAGCATATCCAGCAAATCTACCACGATAGAATTGTGACCAACCATTGGGGTTAGCATAGTAGCCAGTATTATTGGAATCGTAGTAAATTCCAGCATACATTGAACCACCATTGGTGCTATTTTCATCAAGAACTGGAATTGTCCTCCAAGATCTAAAAGAAGGCCACGTACTTCTAAATCTTAGGTTGGTAACAGGACCACCAACCATCTGCCAACCATACCGAGCAGAACCTCTCGTATAGTGCATTGCGTTAACGCCAACCCAGTGAGAAGTACCAGATGGTTGGTTTGCTGGATTGCTCCAAGAATCGATAAATCCACACCCATAGTCAAAGACTGTGTTCATATTTACCGTTCCCCATCCCATTGCACCAACCCAATAGTTGGTGTCAGATGTTATATTGGGTCTTACATTGGGTGCTTTATAAGAACCATTAGCCATTGCTATAGTTCTGGCAGAGAATCCGTTAATATTGGATGATCTATCCGATGCAGGATTTAGATAATAACCAGTATTATCGTTATCATAGAAAATTGGAGTTCTTACATCGGAACGGTGCCATAAGTAATCAGTGTTAATAGTTGAATAATGAGTACCATTGACATAGAAATAATGCCAAGAATCTCTACGATGTCTATATGCCCAGCTTCCATCTGAATCTAAGAATCCAATGTCATTAGAACTGTTTGCATAAACATAACCACGAATAGAACCATTACTCGTTCTATATCTTGTTCCAGAAACAGAACCACCAGAACCCATGAAATCAGTGTAGCTACCTTGTTGGTTACGGATTAGGAGAGCATCATAACCTGCATTCCATTGAGCATATGCCCTATCTGTTGAACCTTCTCTCCAACGAATGTATGGATTGGTAGAACCAGCAAGAACAATCTTAGCATCAACATTAGCATTAAATGTGAGTGGGTATGAACCAGTACTTGTTAATGTAACTCTACCAGTAAATGTTGGTGCAGTAACAAGGTTATAACCACTACCATTACCAACAAGGATTGCTCCGACACTTGGTGCAGCAGATAATCCAGTACCACCTCTTGTTACTGGAATTGCACCAGTATGGTTAGCAGAGTTTAGAACATATGCTAAACTACGAGATTCAAGGGTTACTGCATCAATATCACCACCACCAGAAGCAGTCTTGACACTTACACCACCGTCAGCATTAATATCAAATGTTGATGTCTTGAAGTTAGCAAATCCTTTGGTTGAATATGCTAATATTGTTGCTGCAACTGTTGTAATTCCAATATTGACTTTTCCGTAATGAGTAACAATTCCTGTTCCACCATTCGGGAATTCCTGAGATGAAGATGATAATGTAATAGGTGAATTTGCATCAACACCCATCTTGAAGACATTCTTAAGGAATGCAGAACCACCAGTTAAGACGGTATCAGAGTTTGCAGTACCACCACCAAGTCTTGAAGTATTGATAATACCCGAGATGATGTTGGATGCATCAATATCTTGTCTTGCTAGTAGTGACCAGTTGTTTACATCAGTTGAAGATGTATTAACTGAATCATTGTATCTGACATTCGATACGGTGAATGTCATTGAACCTGTTGCAGATGCTGCGATTCCAACTTCGTTGAAGATTACACCAGCAACAGAGAATCCAGCATCAGATGCAGTTTCGTGCAGTGTGAAGGAGTTCTGAGTAATAGAACCAGTATAGTAGAAAGAACCAGTGCTAATACCTAATGGAGTCTGTCCAGTGACTCTGATTGCTTCACCCGTATTGAATCCATGATTGACCCAAGCAATTGTGTTCTTCTCAAATCTTGCGGTATCTCTACGGAATTCGTGGGTTCCACCACCACTACCAGTTAAGTCAACCTTATCTGTTAGTGAGTAGTTTCTATAAATTTCTATAGAAGTACCAGCACCAACTACTTTAGTGTAATATGTACTTAGATTTAGTATTCCCTGTCCACCGGCAGTAAGAATATTATTACCATTAGTATTATAGAGAACTGGGTCTCCATCTGAGTATTCGTTTGCTCCAACTACAATTCTATCGTTTGCAAAGTCAACATCACCACCAATTCCAATATCAGTTGGGGTAAATGATACACTGTATGATGCAGTGAGTGAAGTTGTTGAAGTTCCTGCATTTCCATCCGCAATGTAGTCATTAAGAGCAGATGAACCAGCAAACTTTTGTCTATTTGTTAGTGCAAGATATAGTCTTGTTTCCCAATCGGTAACTTTTGCCTGGAAGTCGGAACCACCAGATCTACCACCAAGTAAACTAGAGTTACTAATGGTGATGATATCATTTGTCGCATATCCCTTACCACCAGCAAGAACATCAATTTGATTGACATTACCACCAGCAGAAATTGTAACGTTTGCAAGTAGTCCAGTACCATCACCGGTTACTGAGTTGACTGCAACACCAGTGTAAATACCTGCTGTTATATAACCGGAACCTTCTTGTGAGACTACTAGACCTAAACCAACACCTCTAACATAACCAGTGGAACCATAACCTGTATAAGCAGCAATGGTTGTTCCAATGCCAATTCCACCAGGAGGTGCAGTAACAAGACCAGTTACAATAGAACTTAGAGCACTAGTAACAGTATCTCCATTGTCGAAACTGTGAATGTATCCAGAACCACCATAGTTATTATCAATGATTAGGTACTGACTGATAGTATCATTGACAAGTACGAACGCATCTTCTGGTTCAACAACCGTGTCACCCTGAATGATGTTGTAAGCAGGAATCTCGTTAACAAGAACGGTTCTACCTGCTGCAACTCTTGTTTGAACAAAGTTAACAACTTTAGGTGGAATTAGGTCAGAGTTAATTTGACCATTAGAGTTCAACTGAACAACAGCATTTGGAATTGCGTTGGTTGATACAACCTTGTCAATGAATGTTCCTAGTCTGTTGCTTAAGAAACTTCTAACTGCTAACTGAGTTGGAACTCTCTTATTCTGAGGACCACCAGTTTCGTTCTCACCAAGTCCAACGTCAGTTGAGAATTCTTCAATTGCAACACCACCAGAAAGTGATAATCTGATTGAATCAAGTTCACCAATGGTTACTTTATTGTTGAAGATAATACTACCAGTTCTGTTAAACGCAGTAATCTGGGAACCAATCTTGAAGTCACCTAGTTCAGTAGTACCGGATGCGAAGACACGACCACCAAGTTCAGAAATCTGCTCAGTGTTTGGTCTTGATTGTCCACCGTTTTGTGGTAATGCATTATAATCAGTGCCAGAACCAGAGTACTCCCAAGTATGTGCAGAGGAGTTAATGATAGATGGTCTGTGCATATGACATCTATAAGTCTCAACAAGACTTGCGATGCCAATAACAGTAGCAGCATTATCAGTAGCATTAACTTTAAAGTTAATTGTGTGATACGTTGTAAGTCCTACAATATTAGTAATACCGATTGCAACAGGACTATCTGCATGGTCTGCAATTGTAGTTGCCGTATTGAATAGATTCCTTACACCACCTTGTTCTTCAACAGAAACAATCAAACTATTAGTTGCAGATAAGTATGTTACCGCAAAACCAGTTGCTCCTGTTGATGATTGTGTAACTTCTCTACCAGCAACCCACTCGGTAGCTGGTGATGGTGCAAACTTAAGTTCCTGATAGTCCTGATGATGCTCAATGATATCATCAACGAAGAATTCAATGGAGTTTGCAGTAAATGTATTGATACCAGTAATTGTAGATCCTATGTTTACCAGTGAATCAAGACCTTCGTCAAGATAAATTTGGAAATTAGATGCATCTATGTATCCAACATAGTAGACACCATTGTTGACTAATCCGTCAACAATATCTCTTGGTGTGGAATCTTCATTACCTAAGTAAATGATTGAATCTTCGTTTTGGAAAGGATGTCCAGGGATATTAAATATATTAGATGTTGTCGAAATATTCGACCCAGTAAACGTTTGAGAAACAGTTACTGGTTTAAAATCTGGAGTTTTATCTTCTAGTTCATTAGTAAGGAACTTGAGGACGTATAACTGCTGGTCACTTCTACCAAGACCAACAACTCTTAGTGTTTGTAATCCACCAGAAGTACCAGTATTAACAACTCTACCTCGGTCAAATACAAATGAGTTTCTACTGAAACCAGTTGCTCTTAGTGAGAATCTTCCGAAGTTGGTCG
>Ga0257114_1000381_pt1 | contig 34710 bp, 32 predicted proteins | sample SI112_10mmetaG_FD_190149 | JGI IMG/M metagenome (GOLD analysis project Ga0257114, IMG submission 190149) | Marine microbial communities from Saanich Inlet, British Columbia, Canada - SI112_10m | ecosystem: Environmental > Aquatic > Marine > Inlet | place: Canada: British Columbia | collected...
GATCATATGTTAATTATAAAATAATTATAGAATATTATACAATAATATAAGATCATATGTTAATTATAAAATAATTATAAATAATTATAGAATATTATACAATAATATAAGATCATATGTTAATTATAGAATATTATACAATAATATAAGATCATATGTTAATTATAAATAATTATAGAATATTATACAATAATATAAGATCATATGTTAATTATAAAATAATTATAAATAATTATAGAATATTATACAATATATAAGATCATATGTTAATTATAAAATAATATAAGATCATATGTTAATTATAAATAATTATAGAATATTATACAATAATATAAGATCATATGTTAATTATAAAATAATTATAAATAATTATAGAATATTATACAATATATAAGATCATATGTTAATTATAAAATAATATAAGATCATATGTTAATTATAAATAATTATAGAATATTATACAATAATATAAGATCATATATTAATTATAAAATAATATAAGATCATATGTTAATTATAAAATAATATAAGATCATATGTTAATTATAAAATATTATAAATAATTATATTTAAAATATGTTTAAAATTGTAAAATGAAGTTAGATAATAATATAAATACATTAATAGTTTCTACAAATAATAAAAAAGTAATTAGTATTATTTATAAAATTAAATGCGGATTTAATAATGAATATAAAGGAATAAATAATTATACACATTTATTAGAACATTTAATAGCTACTTTTTTAAATACTGAACAATGTTCTATTGAAGCAGTGAGAAAACACACCGAAAAAAAAATTATAAATACAAATGCTTATACAACAGATAATGAAGTATGTTTTTGGATTGAATGTTATTATAAAGATGCAGATTTTTTTATAGATTTAATGTCAAGATCTTTATTTGATTTATGCATTACTACAGAAAATCTTAATATGGCAAAGAAGAATGTTATAAAGGAATTAGAACAATCTGAAGATGTATATTTAATGAATGATATAAATACTTTTTTTTATAAACGTAAAAAAGTAAGTTTTAAATATGGTATAGAAGATGTTAGAAATGCAACAATAAATAAAATTGAAACTTTTTATAAAAAAATTTTATCAAAAGAGATCATTATTGGTGTATCGTGTCATTCTATTTATAAAAAAAATATTAATAAACTAATTGTAAAACATTTTAATAAACCAATTATTACTATAAAAGATACTTTATTAAATTCTTTTAAAGGGTATTATCCGAAACAAAATATAATTGTAAAACATTATAAACCAATTAAATCAATATTAATATATATAATAATACCAATAAAATTAGCTGATAATACAAAAGAATATTACGGTTTAAAGATAGCTTTAGATTTCTTATTTAGTTTTGATCAAGGTAAAATGTATGAAGTATTAAGACATAATAAAAAGATAATTTATGGTATAAAATATAAAATAAATATAGATGAAATAGATACAAATAGATCTTATATTAGTATTAAATCACATTGTCAAAAAGAAGATTTAAATGATTTTTTAAGATTATTTTATGAGATATTGAATAATTTTAGAATAAATGAGGGAATGTTTAAACAATATAAAGAAAATATATTATTTAAGATGGATTATAATTATATGAATAATCTAAATGATTATTTAAATTATTATATGGATTGTATATTTTATAATACTAAAATAATTAAAAATATTCCAGATTTTGTAAGAACTATAGAATATACAGATACTATAAAAATATTAAAAATCTTTAAAACAAAAAAACATTTTGTATTTTTATATAATAAAAGTTATAAAAAACAAAAAGATTAAATGAAATATCTATCTTTAGATGTAATTAAAAAATATGAAAAATATGCAAATCATTATAATGTTGCTAGAGTATGTAGAGGTTTAGATAAATCTACAAAAACAACTGATGGTTTTTTAGTTATTTATAAAAAATATAAAGATCCTAGTAAATTAAGATCAATATATGCAACTAAAAATACTACGTGGGATAAATATAGAATTAATTATATAAAAGCAAAATTAGCACTAATGAAGAAATATAATATACCATTTTATGTTGATGATAAAAAGACACCTAGTAAAATGCATACAATATTAATAATGTGGGGTTATTCACCAAAAATGATAACATAATAAAATATTAGTATAATGGAACATATTTATAAATCAATTGAAATAAAGAATTATATATTAACGTTTTTTCCTTTACCAGACTTAGCATTAGAATTAATTATAAATAATTTAAAATTAGCAGTAGATTTAAATGGTTATACAAATGATTTGTTAAAAAAATATATTGAAAATAATATTAAAGATAAAATAAATTTGAATAAATATTTACATAAAAAATACGGTAAAGGACGTTCGAGTTTAAGTTTATTAAAGAAATATCAATTAATTCATATTATTCAATATTATAATATTGATATATCATTAAAAAGATATGGAAATATCTTATTAGAATATCAAAATAATAATAAAATAAAAATAGATATTGAAAATAATATAATAAAAATAAATACAGATTTAAGTAATATTGAATTAAAAATTAATACTGTTATAAAATTAGCTGTTGATAATTTGATTTTATATATTTATATAAAAAAAATTAAAAATAATAAAATATATAATTATGTAATAATATATCAAAAAGATAATACCATAAAATTATTATTTAATAATAGAATTGGTATTAATGCAATTAAATTAGGAATATTATATAGTTATATTAAATCTGTTAAAAAAAATTATGATATTGAAATATGTTTAGAAATGAAAAAAATAATAATGTTATTAACAAATAATTGTGTTAATTTAAATGAGTTTAATATTTTAAATTTTTTAACAAACAATGAATTAACTTATATTTATTCAGAATGTATATTTTAAATTATATTTTACAATATATTTGTATGATTTCAACTTATATGATTTTAAATATAAGTTTATAATATATTTATGTTTTTTATTAACTTAATATATAAAATATGAACACACACAGACAGACAGACAGACAGACAGACAGACAGACAGACAGTTTTACTTTTATGGACTTGCAAACAATATATATGTTGATATACCAAACCCTGAAGTAATAATTGTAAATTTAGTTCCTAAATCTACAATCATTTTTCTATGATTATAAATCATACCAGATGTAATTTGAACAGAATAAATCAAAGGATCTGTCAAATTCTTTATGTTTATTATTTTATTTATTTTATTTGATATAGAAAACAAATAACTATCATCACAATTATTTCCACCAATACTGTAATATGCAAATGATTCAATATTATTACATTTGATGCAATTAACTGAACCTTCGATATTATTGTATTTTCCAATATCACATTCAATACATTTATTATTATTTTCATAAGTTCCAACGGGACATTTGATACATTTGTTATTTTGAACAATTGAACCATCAGAACATACTAAACATTTATCTTCAAAGTTTTTATTTGGCATATATTCTTTTTTTTCAGTATTACATTTAATACAACTTTTGTCATAGTTAGCAAATGGATTATTACCAACAATTGTTCCTTCGTGGCACATTTCAGTTCCAAGTAATTCTTCTTTTTTTCCTTTTTTACATAATTTGCTTCCTTTTTCTGATACATATCCTTTGGGGCATTGCAAACAAGTTGAATTATAACTAGTTCTATAATTATTTTTAGGGCACTTATCACATACAATTTCTTTAGTATCAATAGAAGATTCATAATTAAAACTGTATCCTTCATTACAATTTTTTAATGTAACAAACTCATTTAATTTATTAAAATTATCAACTACTTCATTTTGTTTTTTTATTGCTTCATTTCTTTCTCTTTGAATGCGAGAACGACAATGACAACTACCTCCCTTAGTAATTTTCATAATACGAGCATTAGTGTTATTAAAAATAACACTGAAGAACAGGATGATAATTTGTTTGGCGAACATTATGTTTGAATATTAATTTCTTCTTCATTTTTTTATTTTTAAATTATTTTTTTTACAAAATATTATGTAAAGAATTTAAATACAATAATAATAATTTATTTAGTTTTGATAAATGTATAAAATGTTAAGATAAAAGAAGATCTAAATGAATAAAGAGGTGTTATTTAATTTAATTGTAAAAAAATTATAATTATAAATGAATTAAAACGAATAAAGTATACTAAAAATAAAATATTTGATAATTTGTAAAAAAACAATATATGAAATTAATATAAATATAATATATGATAACTTATATTAAAACAAGTATTTAAAAAAAAAATATATGAAATGAAGTTATCATCATCAACTAAAATGTTATTACGTAAATCACCTTTATTACCAATGTTATATTCAAATATAATATTAAATACAAGTTTAGAGCATATTATACCAGTATCTTATATGAAAAATCACATACACGCGAGAGATATTCATAATATTTATTCAACAACAGAAAAAATGAATCAATTAAGGAGTAATTATACTTACAATTATTTAGCAAATGTAGGTATAAATTACGAAAATAATTTAATATGTAAAAAAATTAAAATAATTTATCCAAGAGATAAAGATCGTGGTATAATAGCAAGATCAATATTGTATATGCAAGATGAATATAATTATACAAATTATGGTAATAATACATTATATAAATTATGGAATAAAAAATATAAACCTACAATTAAAGAAATATTACATAATGAAATTGGATATTTAATACAAGGAAAATATAATAAATATATATCTAATTATACGGATAATATATAAAAGAATATAATGGTTTTATAAAAAATAATTATTTTGAAGTAATTGGAAAAATAAATATGAAAGAAAAATTAATTTATAATGATATTGGAATTATTTTTTTTATAATAATTGTTGTTTAGTCGAAGACGCATTACTATTACATTCATAGTGATTTAATTGTTTTTTTAGATAATAATTTAGTTTGTTTTGAATATGATTTAGTTTTATTTCTAACAACTTCTTTTTTAAAATCTAATGAACTAGATTTAGATAGTGATTTTTGTAATGAATTGTTTTTTTTTGTAAAATAAATATCATATATTTTTATATTTGAACCATTTTGACAATGATATGAACTAATATGATTATATCTACTATTATAATGCATAGGAAATGCATTATCGTGGGATACAGAATAAAGTATTTCAGTTTTTTTTTTATATAAAACAATTTGTTTTTTTTGATTAATAATATTATAAAGATCGTTATATGGTATAAATATTGTATAATTTAAAGTTAATTTTATAAATGCATTTGATTTATCAATATTACTCATATTATTTGTATTACAATTATAAAACCAACCACTATTCATATCCAAAAAATATATTAATAAATTATTAATATTTGTTAAACTAATACTATTGTATTGGATTTCTGATTGAGCATTTATTTCAATAAAACAAATATTATCTGGATTTTCTATATGTTTTTGTATAGTTTTGGTTTCCATTTCAATAACATCATATCCTTCTTTTAATACATCAATATTACCATCATAATATTGATAAGGATTGTTTTTAATTAATAAATCAAAATCTTCTTTTATATATTTAATATGATCTCTAAGAATTATAGTTTTATTATCATCTTTTATATTGTGTAAAATATGTTCCATTTTATTTACTATTTTTTTCATAATAGTATTTGTTGGTTTTACTATATCACCTTGTGGATACATTAAAACATATTTATATATGTTATAAATATGTTTTAATGCAATTTTATAATTAACACCAAAATATAAATAAGTATTTAATGCAACTTCTTGAATTGTAAAATTTGAAAATGAATTACAATATTCAATTAAAATATCATATGTAGTTTTATATTTGTTTGTGCTTTTTGCTAATTTATAACTTAATAAGCTTGGAGTATTTGCATATGTTGTTTCAAATACTAATAAATGTCTATCTTTGCATTGATTTGTTTTATTATCTATGGATTTTAAACATTTAATAGCATTACTAAAATATAAATTATAATAATTTATTATTGCTTTTACTATATAACAATCTAAATTTGTTATTTTTTTTTCTACTTTATTTATTTTATATTTATATGATGGTATAGTTATTGTAAATCCTCGTCTAGTATATTTATCTAATCTATTAATAATAAAAAGATTATTATTAATTAATGCTTTAATATAATCTTCATTTAAAAATGTTTTTTTTTTTAATGAATCTTTAATATGTGTTCCACCGAATGAACGTCCATTATACCACAATTGACAACAAGTTAAATCAAAATTGCTTAATACATCTAAGATTTTTTTTGTATTATTAACAATCATAATATCACATTTTAATGTGGAGAACTTACCTTCTATTTTAAATTTAATTCCATTTTTTTTAAAAAATGAATGATCATATTCGCTTGATAGTATTAAATTGCAATTTTTTGCAGTACTATAATTACTACAATTCTGTTCATTGTTATTTTTTATAATATCAGGAAATAAATTAAATTTATCATATAAATCATATTTATCCAATGCAAAATAAATATCTAATTCATTTAAATTTTTTAATAATGAATTAAAATTCTTTTCATTTACATAAATATCTATATCACTTGAAACAAAACTATCTGTTATTGCAGATAATACAAATCCACCTGCTATATAGGTATCGTGATCATATAACACTTTTTTAAAATTACTTATATTTTTAATGTATTTTTTTAATTTTTTATCAATATTAGCAGTATAATTAAAATAACTTGACATTTATTTATTTAAATATAATAATTATATTTTTTCCAATATTAGCAAAATAATTTATAGATGAAAAAATATTGTTGTAAATATTAGTAATATAATTTGTATTTTTGATTTTATTATTGTTTCATTATAATCAAAACACGTTTAATTATATTTAAAATTAGCTAATATTAAATGATCTTATTTAGAGTAATAAAAACAATTTTAATTTAAAATAGCTGTTTTATTATTACAAGGAACATAAACATTTACACGATCCCCTATGTAATCAATTGCAATATTACGACTTATTTGTGTATTTGTATATATTGCAAAATTATTAATAGCTGTTTGAGTAGTTAAGAAATTCTATTAGACCATTATTATGTAATTTACATATTAATTTTAATAAAAAATAATTTTCTATATTTTAATATAATCAGGAATGAAAAGTTTCAAGATGAACGCAATTATCAAACAATTGAATAAATATGATTATAAATTAACAAAAGAATATTAAGAAAAATTAAATAATTTTGGTTCTAACGAATTTTGGAATGAATATGTTTATTTTAATGATGAAGAGTATATGAAAAGATATAAAAATATATATTCTGATAAATCAATTGTTAATTATAAAACAAAAAACCAATAAATATTAAAATTTCCTTTTTTTGAGCATAGGGTTACCGTTATTAATATGAATACGTATAACGTGCATTTTAGTATGATATTTTCTATTATTTTTATAATTGCATTGTGTGCAATAAAAAAAATAATCTTTTTTAATAATTAAATTTTTACATATATATATAAAATATTCTTTAGGTGTTAATTTTATAATTTGTTTCATTTTAGTATTATAAATAATATTCAATGTTTAAATAAAACTTATATTTAAAATAGTTTTAGGTATTATTTTTTCATTTTTATTATTATAAATAAAATTTAAATTACACAACAGAAAAGATAAATAAAACAAAATTATTTAATATAACACAAAATGTTAAATTTTATAAGTTTGATTATATTATTATTACAGACAGTAATGCTACTTCTTTAAGAATTATTTATAAAGATTATATTGAAGTTAAAAAACATTAAAAAGAAAGATGAAGAACAGAAAGATTTATCAGAGCAATCAAATTGTAGTTAGTTGCTTAAATGTAATTATTGTATTTTATAATATTTGTAATTATTGTATAAATTATGTTAATAGTGATATATTATTAAAAGATATCAAAATATTTTATATAATATAAATTATGGTAATATGAAATCATATGAAGTTTGGACTAAAAAATATTACATAATGAAATAATTTATTTAATAGAAGGAAAATATAATAAATATATATCAGACTATACATTTCATATATAAAAAATGATTAAATTTATAAAATTATATAATAATATGAGTATTTGTGATTTAATTGATAAATCTAAAATTAATATTGGGAAAATAACTATTAAATATGATTCAATGGATGATGTAATTTATTGTGGAGAATTAGATGATAATAATAAACCGAATGGTTATGGAACAGGAATATTTGATAAATTTAAATATTGTGGTTTATGGATAAATGGAGAACCAAATGGAGAAGGAATAAAATATTTTACTCAAAATGATAATAAAGCTAAAATAAAATATGTAGGTAAATTTAAGGGTTTAACAACTTTAGGTAATGTTACAATTTATTTTAATAATAAATTGTATTTTTATGGTAATATGATAAATAATCAATTTACAGGATTAGGAAAATTGTATTATATAAATGGAAAAGTAAAATATGATGGAAATTTTAAAAATAATTTATATGATGGAATGGGAAAGTTAAATGATGAAAATGGAAATACGATATATGTAGGAAATTATAAAGAAAATAAAAGGTGTGGTCAAGGTAAATTATATGATATAACATTTGATAAATTTAGATCAAAATATAATGGTGAATGGTTAGATGATAAATATAATGGAAAAGGAACATTATATTATACAAAAAACAAATATTACATTGGTAAATTTGTAAATAATAAAAAAGAAGGTTATGGTAATTTATATACAGAAAATTCTTTATATGAAGGAAATTTTAAGAATGATAAAAAGAATGGAAATGGAAAATATACAATTTTTGCAAAAAAAACGAATCGTATTACAATAATTTATGAAGGTATTTTTGAAGATGATATTTTAGGAGGATATGTTAAATGTAAATATAGAAATGGTGATACATATGAAGGGAATATAAAAAATTATGTGAAAGATGGTTTTGGTACATATATTTGTTTAAAAACAAATATAAAATATGAAGGTGAATGGAATAATGATTTAAAAGATGGAAATATAACAATGACAGATGGAAATGGAAATATTTATAAAACAATGTGGAAAAAAGGAAAACAATTAACGTGTAAAAGATATGAAAAAGAATTTACAGTAGAAGAGAATCCAATAAAAAAAATAAAAAAAGAAATACCAGTAGAATATAAATGTCCTATAACTTTATTTATAATGAAAAATCCAGTAATGGCAAGTGATGGAAATACATATGAATTAAGTAGTTTAGAGAATTTATTTAAAAATAATGAAATCCCAACTAGTCCATTAACTCGTGAAATATTAAATAAAAAAATTTTAATTCCAAATAAAAACATAAAAAAATTAATTGATGATCTTTTAATAGAAAATCCATTAATTTTGCAAATGTAAAAAATGATATTATTTAAATATAAAAATCATTAGTTCCAATATTTAATTATAATAAATGGAAAGTTTTATAATTGGTAAATTTAGATTTAGGCAAAAATTAGCATGTTTTGATTATGATGGAACAATTATAAAACCAAAAGGTAAAAATAATGTTGTATCAAAAGATATTGATGATTGGGTATGGTTGCGTGATAATGTATCAGAAATAATAAAAAAATTGTATAATAATAAATATGCAATTATAATATTTACAAATCAAAGTAAAAAATGGAAAAAAGATCAAATAATAAATGTATTATCATTATTGGATATACCTATAATGGTAAATATAGCTTTTGATAAAAAATATTATAAACCAAATCCAAAATTATTTATAGACAATATAAAAAAAAAATGGAAATTAGATAAATCTTTTTATTGTGGAGATGCTTTAGGACGTAATGGTGATTGGTCTAATGTAGATCTATTATTTGGTAATAATATAGGTATAAAAGTGATAGAACCAGAAATAATATTTCCAATTGAAATAAAAGAAAATAATATAGAAAAAGTATTACATAATGAAATGGTAATAATGATTGGATTTCCGGGTAGTGGAAAATCTACATTTGTAAAAAATAATTTTAATGAATATAAAATATTGAGTGGTGATGAATTAAAAACAGAGGCAAAGATCATAAAAGAGATAAATAAAAATATAGGTGAATATTCTATTGTTATAGATGCTACTAATCCAAGTAAAGAGAAACGTAAGAAATTTATAGATATAGCAAAAAAATTTAATATACCTGTTAGATGTATATATATGAATGTATCTAAAGAACAAGCATTATTTCAAAATAATAAAAGAGACAAACCAGTTCCTGTTATAGTTTTTAACATATTTAATAAAAGGTTTGAATATCCAACAGAAGATGAAGGTTGTTCAGTAGTTGTTATCCAATAGTATATGTTGAATTTTTAATATTATATTTAAGTAATTGACCATCAGACCATTTATATCTTATTGTAGAATGGTTTCTTATATATTTTATTTTTTTTGTTTTTTTTGATTTTACTTCAATTGTAATTTTAGGTTTAATTTGAATTCCAAGTTCTTTAACTTTATCCCAATTAACTTTATGAGACGTCATTATTATATTTATAATAAATCTGTATATCATTTTTTATATATATAAAAATGATATAAATTTAAAAAAGAAAATGTAGAATGACAGAAATAGAAGATACTGATCCCTATACAATGGTATTTGGATGTTTTAATACTGAAAAAACAGCATTTATAACTGCTTATTTAATGAACTTAGTTCCGGATGTTGTAGATGCTTCATTGCCTTATACAAAATTAGGAGAAAAAGAGAATCAAAAAGCAACACCAGAGTTAATCAATTATCCAAATATTGATATAAAAAAAGGAATATTAATAGTAGATGCAAATGTAGTTAAACATAGAATGAAAGCAAATACGGATACCATAAATAAATATGCTTGTATTTATAGATTTGATTCTAATATTGTTGAATACAACGTAATGGATGAAATGTTAAAAGAATTAATGTCAAAAATTATTGAAATTTCAGTTAAAAGTGCTAATTCAAAAGATTTAGTTAAAAAGTTTATCATTGAAATGACTCCTGCTATTATTTCTGATATTGAAATAATTAGTAATGATTTTACAATGATTCTTTCCAATTTGTGTTAATTTCTATAAGAAGTTGAGTTGCAGTTTGTTTAAATTCTTGAATAGATTTAGTTTTTATAGCATTTTCTTTAAAAGTTTTTAATATTTTTTCTTTATTATTACAAGGAACATAAGCATTTACACGATCACATATATCATAAATTGCAATATCACGTCCAGATTGAGAATTCGTATATAATGAAAAATTATTTATAGCTATTGTAGTAGTTAAATAATTCCATTCAACCATTATTTATGTAATTTATTAATAAGTTTTATATAAAAAAATGATTTTCCTAATGTAAAGATAATTAGGATGAACAACGTTATTAAACAATTGAAAGAATATCATTATAAATCAACAAAAAAAATATGAAGAAAAATTAAATGAATTTGATTCTGAAGAGTTTTGGGATGAATATGTATATTTTAATGATGAAGAATATATGAAAAGATATAAAGAAAATTATGTATATTCTGATAAATCGATTATTAATTATAAAACAAAAAAACCAATAAATATTAAAATTTCTTTTTTTTGAATATTGGAATACCATTATTAATATGAATATGTATAAGGTGCATTCTAGTGTGGTATTTTCTATTATTTTTTATAATTACAATGAGTGCAATAAAATAAATTATCTTTTTTAATTACAATTTTTTTACAGATATAATTAGAATATTCAGTATGTGTTAATTTTATAGTTTGTTTGATTTTATTACTATAAGTAAAATGAAAATTTAAGTAAAAAATCATTAATGCATTCTATAATATTTGTAAAAATACAAGTATTATATAAAAATCATATATATGACGATAATATAAAAGATAATATAAAAGATAATATAAAAGATAATATAAAAGATAATATATTAAAATATTTATATGAAAAATATAAAATACAATTAAATGTGAAATTACTTTCAATGAATACAACTGCAATTGATTTATTATTAGAAGATTATATGAAAAAATAATTGCTGGAATAATATGTCAAAAAAAACAGAATATATTCTTTCTATTGTAATAAGTATATAAATAAAAATGAAGTAATCATATTAATCATAATAAATATGAATGATTTACGCGAAAATGTTATAATAAAATTAAAAACAATTTTAAATCGTAAAATTAAACCAAAAGAAATTTTAAATATTGAAATCAGTATTTATAATTCTACAATTTATTATTGTAAAAATAATAATATAGCTTGTAATTGGGATTCAAGTATTTTTAAAAATATTTATTTACAAAAAGCAATTAGTATTTATGGAAATATTAAATGTTATAGTAATCATTTGATAAGTGATATAAAAAATAAAAAAATAAAAGCTGAAGATATTGGTTATTTAAAACCACAAGAATTAAATCCTCAAAATTGGAAAGAATTATTAAATAAATATGAAGATAAACTTAAATCAGCATATGAAACTAAAATGGTATCAATGAGTGATAAGATCGTATGTAGAAAATGTAAATCTCGTGAAATAGTATATTATGAATTTCAAAGTCGTAAAGCAGATGAAGGATCAAGCACTGCATATACTTGTTTGCGTTGTAATTTTAAATGGAAAAAAAATTGATTGGTATAAAAATGATATAAACCTTTTAAAGATAATTAAGTATTAATACAATGAGTTATACAACATTGAAAGGTTTTAAAGATGAAATTAATTTTGATAAAATTAATATTTCTAGTCTTCGTAAATTAGATAGCGGTGGTCAAATGTCTGCTGTTTCTTATGGAGAACAAAATAATAAATTTATTATCCAAACGCCTCTTATGAGTATTCCATATGCTTTTGGAATTGGTTATAATGGAGAAAGATCTGATTATATGACTCTTTCTCTTGGTGATTATGGTTCTGACCATAAACTAAATAAATTTTATGATAATATGAAAAATATTGAAGAAAGTGTTCAACAACACGTAGTTAAAAATGTAGATACTTGGTTTCCTAATTTTTCTGGAAAATCAGAAGCAGTTATAGAACAACTTATTGGTGAAGCTTTTAATAAGTTTGTAAAACATAGCAAAGATGATAAATATCCACCAACAATTAAAGTAAAAATTCCATATGTAAATGATAAATATGATATTAGTATTGTAGATATGGATACCAATGAAAAATATGATTTTAATGAAATTAAAGATAAACTTAGGGGTGCATATGTTAAAATATGTTTTCGTATTTCTACAGTATATTTCATTAATAAGCATTTTGGTATTTCAGCTAAAGCTTCTAAAATCAAAATTTCATTTCCTGCTAGAGATGAAGATGATTTTCGTTCTGATAGCGAAGATGAATCTTCTGTAATTAAGAAAATGTCATCTGCTATTATGGAAGATGATGAAATTGATGATGAAATTCGTAAAGAATCATCTAAAAAAACAAATGAACCAAAAGATAGTGAAGATGAAAAAGATGAAAAAGATGAAGAAGATGAAAAAGATGAAGAAGATGAAAATAAAGATAGTGATGATGATAATTCAGATGATTCAGATGAACCAGTAAAAAAACCAGCAGTAATAAAAAAGACTCAAGTAAAATCAAAAGTATCAAAGAAGAAATAATAATATAATACCAAATACTATACTAACAACAACTCTTCCAAATATAGAATAATTATTATTATCAAAATCTTTAAATGTAGAAATGTTATTAAAACCAAAAATCAATTCAAACAATTTTATTATTGCATCTGTAGTAAATGGTAATGTTAAAATAAAAAATAAAACTACAGAAAATACTAATAATCTAATTCTTTCAGTATCATTCATTTTATTATATTATCTTATATTTCTAACCAATTAGGACAATTTCTATTAAATACTTTTGAATTATCTGATAATGATTTAAATAATATAAAACCATATGTGCTAGCATCATTATCTTCTAACATTTCTAATATCATTTCACAAAACTTATATATATAATCAGGATATTCATCTGAAAAATCTATACAACACATATAAGATGATCCTATTACATAAGAATGAAAACTATTTAATACATTTAAAATAGTATAATAATCTAATGTCATAAACCATCTTATATCATTATAATAACCCAATTTATCTAATTTTAAAGAAATATCAGTATAAGCATTAATTATTGTTAACCATTTATATTCTTCATCATCTAAATATATTTCTTTAATATATATGTAATGATACAATCTATCAATAACATCATCATTAATTTTATTATTTGTATAAGGATTTATACATAATTTATTTGTTTTTATATGATATAGCAAGTTTAAACTTTCAAATATATATACTTTATTTTCATCGATTAAATAAAATGGATATTCTATTTCATTAATATCATCAAAAGTAAATAATTCTATTGTATTTATTGGATAACCTAAATTACTTCCTGATATTTTACTCATATATTCTCTCCATAATTTTTGAACTAATTTAATTTTTCTATTTGTCGCTTTTAAATTAAAAACAAAAGCATAATATTCTAATTTATTATTTATTAATTGTAAAATAGTTTTACGTGTAAATTGTTTGACAACTGTTATTTTATAGCCAAATCCTAAACATAAATATAATTTAGTTCGATTACGAAAAATAGTAGATAAAATATTAAAACGATTATCAATGTTATTATTATACATATATATAAATAATGTTATAATATCCTTAAATTGCAAAGGTTTATTATCACTTAAATTACATTCATTCATATATGAAAATATTGGATTCTTAATATGAATATGTTGAACACAATAATTACTAGATAAACAAGAACAATTTAAACAACGCTTACCATTTGTCTTTATATCTCTATAGATGCATCTCATTATTTATTTAAAATTATGATTAATATTTTATATCAAATCAATAAAATTGCTTTATAATGATTATTATTTACTCTCAAAATATACAATTTATTTGCTTTAAAATCATAATCTAATTCAGGCAACATTTGTAATACATCTATTTTAAAATTATCTTTGGTAAATGATTCAATTAAATCTTTATCATATTGATTTGCATATTTAGTTATATCTGCAATATATTGAGAAATAATAGTTCTAAAATTTTTTAATGTTTTTGGTTTATTTTGTTTTAAATTATCTAAGTTCCAAGTAGATTCTATTTGTGTTTTATATTCTGCAGTTGTTAAGTTATATAAATATGTATATGTATTTTTAGAAATATCATTATCTTTACCTGATAAAGTTTTTGCAGATAACGTTTTTATTCTTATCCAATTTACAAATTCATCTTCTGTTATTGTTTCTTTCAATCCTGATCGTTGATTAAAACATTTAACAAAATTCATTATATTTTTTTGATTTTTTAAAATTAAGAATATAGCACGATAAAAACAACTTCCATCCCCTTCAACATCTATTATCTTATAACGTGTATTATATGTTGGATCTAGTAATTTATCATTTGAATCAATTTTTATATTAAAATCATCTGAAATGGCATCTGTAGGTGATTTAGGATCTGTAGGTGATTTAGGATCTGTAGGTAATGTAGGTGATTTAGGATCTGTAGGTGATTTAGGATCTGTAGGTGATTTAGGATCTGTAGGTGATTTAGGATCTGTAGGTGATTTAGGATCTGTAGGTGATTTAGGATCTGTAGGTAATTTAGGATCTGTAGGTAATTTAGGATCTGTAGGTGATTTAGGATCTGTAGGTGATTTAAGATCTGTAGGTGATTTAGGTGATTTAGGTGATTTAGGATCTGTAGGTGATTTAGGATCTGTAGGTGATTTAAGATCTGTAGGTGATTTAGGTGATTTAGGTGATTTAGGATCTGTAGGTGATTTAGGATCTGTAGGTGATTTAGGATCTGTAGGTGATTTAGGTAATTTAGGTGATTTAAGATCTGTAGGTAATTTAGGATCTGTAGGTGATTTAGGTAATTTAGGATCTTTAATTAATTTTGATTTAAATAATTTAAAATCAATAGGTATTAATTGTTTGGAATAATAATAAGCATTAAAATCATAATATTTACCTTCATATTCTACACATTTAATATCATCTTTATAAGCAATTTTACCTTGAATTAATTTTTCTTTTTCATAATTTTTATGTTCCATATGTTTAAATTCATCATCTAAACTAGGTTTATAAGCTTCAATATTTTTATCTAAATTATACGCCCATTTATAACAATCAATACCATTTTTTTTTGCGTGAATATTACAATCAAATGCACTTTCTTTCATTAAAGCTAATAATAAATCAATATTTTTTTGTTTTAATTCTGATCTTTCAAAAATAACTTGATCTGTAGTTTTAGAAGAATTTTGAATTCTAAAAGTTTCATTATTATCAATTTGATATTTTGTAGCTTCTGTTAAATATAAAATAGTTTTAACATTTCTTTCATTTTCTGGTAAAGTTAAATGACTTCCATTTCTAACAGCTCGTCCAATAACTTGTTTTAAAATAGTCATATTCCAATGTGGTTCTAACATTAAAACAGCTCTAACATTTTTTAAACTTATACCCTCAGCCCCACTTAAAGTAATTATCAATATTTTAATTTTTTCACCTCTTAAATTATTTTCATTATTAAACAATTTAATTTGCTCACTTGCAATATCTTTATCTAAATCATATATCATATAATTCATATTTTTTTTTGGTATATTAAAATTACCTTTAGAATATTCAACTTTACCAAATCCTAATAAATCTAAATATACTGATAACATACCAACACCTTCTAAAGTCCTAAATTGAGAATAAATTAATATTTTACCAGGAATAATATTTATATCTTCAATCATTTTCATATATTTAGCACTACAAGTTTGTAGTAATTTAATTTTTTCATTATCATCAGTTACTTTATTAACTTTTGTTATAAATTGTTCTTTAATATCTTTTAAATGTTTATCATAAAAATTTTCACCATCATAATTATCATCCTCATATGTTGTTAATAATTTATTTATTTGAGATGGAAAGTTTCGTATAATACCTTCAGGGAAACTAAAATTACTTACAGCTCTACTATATGTTTTATATACATTGGTTTCTGTTTGTAATTTATTTTTATATTTGTTCTTTTTATTTTTTGCTTCAATATCTGCTTCAATTATTAATTTATCTAATAATACATTAAATTGAGGATTTGATAATTTAACATATTTTACATTTAAAGGATATTCTTCAGGAAAATCATCTTTATTTTTATCAACAAAACTGACTAAACCCATTATACGTCTTTTAAAAATATCAGTATTTTTATATCCAATGTGATCAATACCATTATAATTATAAAAGTATTTTTTAAATATTTCGTCATCTGTAGGGAAAGCATAATTAACAATAGGTTTAAGTTTTTTATCGGTTATTTTAGATAATATATCTGTAACATTCCATTTATAATATTGAATGTAATTATCTGTAGTATTAATAAAATTTTCAGGATAGAATTGAATTGTAGTTTTTTTATTATTAGTATGAATAGAATCAATATATTTTAAATATTTAGATAAATCAGTTTTTTCAGGAATATTGTAAGTTATAATAGGACCACGTAATAAATTACATAAATGTAAAACTTCATAAGGATTATTTATTATTGGAGTTCCACTCAATAATAATATTTTACATCTTTTTGCATTCATTATATATTCATACAAAGGAGATGATAATTTACTTTTATTTGATACTGTTCTAATAAAAGAATGTGCTTCATCAATTATAATTAAACTATCGCTAAAAACTGAATCATATGCTTTAAAATCTTTAATTTCTAAAGTATCTATAAAACTTAAACCATATTGTTTTATTAATTTAATCATTTTTTCAATTGAATCTTTATCATTTTCTTGTATATCTTTAATAACTAAATCTTTAATTAAATTAGGTAATAAAACATATTTCTTTTTATTATCATCCCTATAAAAATTACCAGTTATATCAATACCATATAATTCTTTTATTTTCTTAACCCCTAATCCATATACTCTTTTCCATTTTAAATTATATAAATATTCTTCAAATAATTTAATATTGATACGTCCTCTTAAATTTCTAACTTTAGTTTCAGTTAATCCATTATAACTAATAAAATCTATTCTTTTTGTAATAATATTTTTGATTTCTTGATCAATTTTTAATTTTAATTCATCATCAAATTCATTATATAATTTACCATCTTTTTCTATTTTTGGTATTCCTTTTTCATTAAACTTCCATTTATTTTTCCTTTTACAATATTTAAAATCACTATGTAATAACAATTCTTTAATATAATTATTACGTAATGATGCAGGTAATATAACATATATTTTTTTTGATGTCTTTAGATATTGATTTACTAAAGTAATTGATGTAGCAGTTTTACCTGTTCCTAATTCATGATATAATAATAGACCTCTATAAGGACTATTAATATTCAAATATTTATCGATTAATATTTGATGATCAAATGCTTTTGTGGTTTTTTTACTTTCACTAATTTTATCAGGATGAAACTTATTTTGTATATAATCTATATATCCAACACGATTGGGTAAAATATAACTAGTCATCTTATCTATTTTTAAGATAAATTATTTATATAATAAAAAAAATACAATTAATAATTTAATTAATATAGTGAAATATTTTTTACATATATTCATAATGATTTAATATTTTTATATATAAGTTTAAAATATCATATTAAATTTGATCATAACATATTAATATTATACCAATACCAATTAGTAATATTCCAATTATTCCTATATTAGTAATGTGAAATTGATTTGTATATATACTATAAAATAATAAAAGTATAATTTCTAAAGCAACAAAAGCTCTAAAATAAGCAGGATTTGGACATATTTTTAAAATATAATAAGTTAATAATATATTCATAAAAACAATTACACTATAAATATAATATTTTGGTTTATTTAATTCTATCAAATTATCATTATAATATATTAAAAAATATATTAATCCACATATTCCAACAATTATTGATGTAATTATAGGAAATAAGAATTTATCAGTTTGATCTAATTTTTGAAATAAAATTAATCCAGATGTTATTATACTACGAAAAATTGATAGTGGTATCCATATCATTTTATTTTAGTCTTTTTTAATTCTTCACGACATTCTTTTATTTTTTCTCTAATTTGTCTTAAAATACCTTTATCTCTTAATTCTGTTTGATTTAATTTTTCCATCAGTAGGTGTGATAATTCTGTTTTAAAACCCATAGTTTATTATAATTATACATTATTTATTTCCAATGCTTCCAATTCTTTATCCAATTCTTGAATTGCACCTACTAAATATGCTATTATTTTTGTTTCTGCTAAAATCTTATATTCATCTTTTTCATTAACTATATTTGGTATTACTTTTTCTACTTCTTGTGCTATAAATCCTATTTCATCTTTATTATTTTTAATCCATTTAAATCCAACTGGATTAAGATCATTTACAATATCATAACAATTTGTTAGTGTATTAATATTTTCTTTTAAATTAATATCAGAACTATGATATGTTGCAAAAGCGGTTATATCATCTTTAACTTCTAATGTACCATTAATTAATAAATTGCATTGCATATCATAACTATCACTTATATTAGTAAATGGATCTGATGATGGATGCGGATTATTAATATGTTTTATAAAAGCTTCAGGTAATATTTTATTGTTTCCAGTAGAATTAAAATAACCTACACAAGGAATTTTAAATTTAATATTTGCAGTTTTAGGACCTGTTCCATAACTTGATGATACAGCATTTTCATTTAATCCAATACCAATTAATTGATTTAATTGATTTGAAGTATTAAAAGTATCATCATTAAAAGTATCATCATTAAAAATAATATTACAATTATCATCATTTCTATCATAATTAAGTGTAATTCTATGTGTTGATTCTAAATAAAATCTATATTGATTATTAAATTGACTCATATTTTTTTAATCTATTACTTATATTTTTAATACTATTAACTATATACGGTATTAATTTATCTTGTTTTATAGTTTTTATTGGTATTCCATCTAATTTGGAATCTTTAACAAAATGAGGTAATATTAATTGAATTTCTTGTGCTATAAATCCGATCGATTCTTTATTATTCTTTTTCCATTTAAAACTTACAGGTCGTAATTTATTTATTATCTCCAATCCATTTGTTATTTCTTTAACATCTTTTTTTAATCGAATATCTGATGGTATAGTAGTACTAAAAGCTGTTATATCATCTTTAACTAAAACTTCTCCTTGAACAGAAAAAGTTTTATTAATTATTAATCCATCTAATATATTATTATCAATATAATTATTATTAAAATTAGCAGAAATATTGATTCCAGAAACATTTTTATTAACAATACTAATATCATAATAACCAATATTAGGTAAATGTGATTTAACAATTATTATTTTATAAGAACTATTTAACATATACGTAATAAAATCATTTTCAGGATCAATAATATTTAAATTACTATTTTTTTGTATTGTAATTCCATCAGTTAATTCTTTATTTTCAAACTTAATCTTAATATTATTATGTTGAGCTGTATTTTGTTTATAAAATACTTTAATATTAGAATTATTACAATTATTTATTACGTTCATTTTTTATTTTTGTAATACGATTTTTTAAAGTTTTAATAGAATCTACCAAATATGGTATAAGTTTATTTTCTTTAATCATTTTGTATTCTCGTTCTTTTATTAATCCTGGAAAAAGTTCTTCCAATTCATTAGCAATAAAACCTATTTCATATTCATCATTATGTTTCCAATGAAAACTAACAGGTTTAAGTTTCTCTATATTCTCCAATGAATTTTCAATTTTATAAAAATCATATTTTAAATTACTATCTGAAAAAACATTATGATCTGAAAATGCAGTAATATTATTTTGAACAATTAATTCATCATTAATATATAAATTACAATAATATCTTATATTACTTTTATCATCTAAATTATAAAAATCAAAATATCCTGTTTTATATATTTTATTTTGTTCATTAGTAACTTCTATACAATTTTCAGTATTAAAATTAGTAATAACATCTACATCTTCAGAATTATAATTACAAGTTCTAAAATTTTCTATATTAATTAACATATGTTCTATTGTAATACAATTACTAATATCTACAATACAAGGATGTTTAGTATCATCGTTTTTTGTATAAGTAACATTAATATTATCACCTGAATTAAAACTATTAATAAGTCTATCAGTCATTTTTCTATTTCTTTAACAAAAAAAAGAATGATAACAGAGTTCAATAAAAATAGATTTTATAATAAATCTAATTTAATAGTATTTTCAAGTGCAGATACATTAACTAATACGAATTTTTATTATAATTTTATTTCACAAGATAAATATGATATTAATATTCATAATTTAGATCTAAATAATATATATTTATCTATATATGATAATGAATTATATAATAAATATGATTTTATAGGAATATTTACAAAAGAATATGATCATCATAAAATATATGAATATTTATATGATGATACAATTTATATACATAAATCTAATTTATATATTGCTATTAATAATAAAATACTTCCTTTAATAAAAATAGATATTAAACCAATTATTAAAAGTTATAATGATCATTTTAATACAAATTATTCTATAAAAAACTTGAATAATATGCCATTTTCAATGTCAATTAATGCTATTTATCCTATTAAAATATTTGAAAAATTATGTAATTGGTTATCAATTTCTAATATTAATCTTCATTATCAAATGGTAATATTTAATGTTTTAGAAGGATTAAAATTAGAATATTTAGATATTCAATATAATTTAAGACATTATGATCATATACCATCACTGGATTATTTATATTTATCTGATATTTTTGATAAAAATATAACTACACAATATATTGAAAATATATCTACAAATGCTTTAAAAACAATTACATACAATGATCTAATTATTGAACAACAATATAGTAAAGATCATTATACTATTGTAATTAATAATAAAGAATATTATAATTATTTAGATCCATATGATCCTATTCCTATTTATTATAATAATAAATTACATATACTATTCAATGGATTAACAAATGAAAGAAAATGTCATCGTAAAATGTATTTAACTGATTTAAATACTTTAATACCATTAAAATCAAAAAAAGTAATTGAAAAAAATTGGGTTCCTTTTATACATAATGATCATTTATATTTTATAAAATCTTTTAAACCTTTAATTTATTATGATTATAATAATGATATTGAAATAAATAAAGATATAAGTTATAATTATTATCCAAGAGGAAATTTAATATTACATAATGAAATGTATATTGGTTTATGTTATCATAAAGAATATAAAAATAATATAAAATATCAAGGAATATTTGTATATTTTATAAATCCTGAAACATTAGATATTATTAAGATATCTAAACAATTACAATTTAATTATTGTGATAATACACCAAATCCAACAATAAAATGTTTTGATCATAATGATAAATTAATAACATTAAATAATATAATTGTTAATGTTAATTCAACATTTTATAAAAAAAAGTTAGTATATTCAATAATACCATTATATATTTATGAAAAAAATAATGAAATATTTATAATTGTTAATATTCAACATTGTTTATCATTTATTTACAAATTAATAATAAAACCATTTTAATCTAGTTTCAAAAGCAATATAACCAATTTCATAATCAGTATCAATAATAAAATCATTTATATTATCTAATGCATCTGTAGTATTTGTTTTTCTTATATTTTCTAAAGGTATATTAGTTTTATTGTCAATATTATATTTATTATATGATTTTTTTGTAATATAATGTAATTCATCAGTATTATTTTCCGATAATAAATACTTCATTGCTAATATTTTTTGATCTATATTTTTATTTAAATCTGTTGCTTCTTTTAATTCTACACTATTTAAATCTTTTTCATCTGTTATCGTTAAATTATTCATAGGATTTGAACAAGTATATATTTTTGATGTATCATCACTTTCATTATTAAATGCAATATATAAAATATTATTTTGTGTAATTGTAATATTCTGTATAGTATAATTAATATCATCAAAATTATGTAAATTGGTATGAGTAGCAGTGGCAATAACAATATTAAATTTCATTTTATAAGTGCTAAAATTAGCTTTTGAATATTTAATTAATTTAATTTTATTTTGTTGGTTATTAAAATGTATTAATCTATAATCATTATCATTTTTATCTGGATTAATAATATTATTATATATAATATTTGTATTAATAAGATAATTTGTAGTCTCATTTGTTATTGTACTAGAATTAGTTGTACTAATTTTTATATTTCCTCCTTGCAACATATTAATTACTGTTTCATTTTCTTCATTTAAATTAGAATTATTACCCGTAATTTTTATCTTATTAAAACCATTTCTGTTTCCATATGTTCTACCTATTATTGTTCCATTATAATTTGTTCCAGAACCATAAATTGCTCTATAATCAATTAATGTAGAATATTGTGTATTTGTAAAATAAGATATTATATGATTAATTGTATCTTCATCATTATAAACAAATTTACAGATTTTAGTATCATCACTATTTGATGTCCCCGTAATTAATAATAAATTACTAGACTTATTTTCAATAAATGTAAATCCTTTAATATCTGTTAAATATTCATCATAACTAATATTTAAAGAAGTATTTAAATTTATATTGAAGTTATGTTCATCACTACTTTTTTTAAAATAAAATCTTGATGTTGTTGTGTTTTTATAACAATAAAATAAAAAATTATTATAATATGAAATGTTAATAAAATTAGATCCATTGTTTAAATTTGAAGAACTCTTATTATTTAAAATTATATCATCAGTTTCATTTAATTCATTTGTTAAATTTATTTTATATAAATTACTAGAACTAACAAAAAATAAATAATCATCATTACTATATCCTGCATAATTATTTGCTATTTCTCTATAAATATTTGTAAATGAAGTTTCAATAATCGAACTAATTTCAATTCCTTTATTATTTGGATTATTAATTGTAGAACGTTTAATAGATTTATCATCATTATCAATAAAAAATAAAACTCTTTTATCAAAATCAGTAATAATACTTCTAGGATTTTTTAAACGTGCGTTTAAACCATTATAATTTGATATATTACCTTTTGCTGTTTCATTGCCAATAACTACTTTTGGTGTATATTTATTTGCATTTTTAGTTAATTTATATATAGCTGCATTATTTGTATTTGCTAAGTATATTGTATTATTATTAAATATTGTAATACTATTATTAATACCGCAAGAAACAAAGGATAAAAAAGTTAATATAATAAGTAATTTCATTTTATTATAATAAATATAATTCTTTTAATAGTGTTTATTTACTCTAATAGAATCATTTGAAACTGTTATATCTTTAGCTGAATTGAATGCTAGATAGTATGAACCTACTTTTGGTTCTATTGATACAGTAGCAAATACCGTTTTATCAGAATCTTCAGATTGATATATTCTATCGTTTATAACAATACTATATGATTTTTCAATTGTCTGATATCCCCATCAATTTCTGTCTGTTTTGCTTTGTAGAAAAAATAAAAAAATCTTTTTTTTGTATAATACTGACATTGGAATATATATAATTAATTGTTTTAATTCCATATTGATTTAAACTATTTTCAAATGGATAAATAGATGTTGAAGATTTATCAAGTGTATTATAAAAATCATATTGGAGATACTAAATTAATTCATATTATTCTATATTTGAATAACTAATAATAAGCTTCAAATTGCAATTAGGAAAGGTATATTTGCAAATAGGGTAATATTTAGTTGGAATGATAAAGATAAAATATTTAAATTGTATAATGTTAAACTTATTTATTTAGATTGTAAAATAAGTAATAAAACATAAAAATGAAATATAAAAAATTTAATTTAAAAATTATAATTCCAAATAAATTTGAGAAACCAAAAATAATATTTAAACAAAATTATAGTTTAACAATAGAAAAACAAGTTCTAAATTGTAATAAGAATAAATAGATTAAATATAAATATGAGAAGAATCTTTATTTTTATTTATTTTAATAGATAAATCTGTAATATCTTTAATTTCATCAATATGTGATACAAGTATAACAGAATCAAATTTGGTTAAAAGATAATTTAATACTTTAGGTATTAAATTGCGATTATTTGAATCTGCACTGGTCCATCCTTCATCAATGAATAATTGAGAACAAAAACTTTTATTATTGTAAAGTTCTAAGAAAGAAATACGTAATGCGATATTGATAATAAACTTTTGAAATCCGGATGCTTTAGTGATGGCAGTGTTATTGATAGAAAATTGAATACCATCGTTATCAACAAAGGCATTAATAATGAAATGATTGATCGTGGATTGTTTTATAATAGAATTAACATTAGATATAATATTTGGTAAAATGTGTGTATCGTATATCCATTTTTGAAAATGATCATAATTATCGAGAATAATTTTGAATGTATGTATGGATTTATTGATATTATTCTGTAAATTATATAATTTATTGTATTGAATTTTATTTTTATTATAAATATCAAATTGCGATATCATATTAGTTTTATAAATAATTAATAGATTAATATCATTTTCGATGATTTTAATTTTATTAAGTAATTCTTTACGTTTAAAATGTATTTTTGAATATTTAATAATTTCTTCATAATGAAAGTATTGATTCCATAATTGTAGATCTTTATAATCTTGTAATTGTTGATAATTTTCAACGTGTATTTTGAATGTTAAGATATGTTTAATATTTTGAATTTTATCGTTCCATTGGTTCCATATTTCTAATTGGTATGGTTTATATAATTTATATGCTTGATTAATTGTAAAGTATATATTGTTAAGTTCTTGATCAATATTATTTTTATTATTGTTATGCGAATCGTTGTTAGATTGAATAATATTAAGTTGTTGTAAGTTAATTTTAATTTTATTATTGATACTGTTTAGATCATTTTGATAATTTTCATATAATTTGTGTTGTTCTATGGTATTATAATAATTTTGTAAATTATCTTTAAGATAGTCATATTCTTGAATCCAATCGAATATATTTTTAGATTTAATAGTATTAATATTATTTTCAATATTATGTAGATGTATATTATTGTTATAATGTTCTAAATTATTTTTAAGATATATATATCGATTAAAATATTTTTTAGGATTTAAAATACAATAATTAATATTATTGTTAAGAGTGATAATTTTATTTTCTAATTCTAATTTCTTAACAATCCAAGGTTGTTTCATACATATATTACATTTTGGATTATATTCAATTGATTTATATTGTTTTAATTGTTTTGTAGTTTCTTCAATTTCAATTTGTATATCATAAGTGTCTTTAAGATTATGTAATGTATTAAATTCATTGATATATTGATAACATAAATCTAATGATATTGAAGGTTTGCAATATTCTTTTTCTAATTTTTTTAATTCTGTATTATATTTGGTGAATATGTTGTATTTTTTAGTATATTTAGTATTTAAAACATTAAAGTAATTAATAGCTTCATTGGCATCTTTTAATGTAATAGTTGGTTTATTAATATTTTTTAAAGAATGTAAAGAATGATTAAGATCGTTGATATTTTTTTGTAATTTTTGTATTTCAATATTATTATTATTAATATTGTTATTAATAGTTTTGTATTGTTCTTGTAAATGATTTAGATTATTTAGGTTATCAAGATCTATCTTACAGGTAGATGAAGTATTAATACTAGTATTATTGTATTGATTGATAATATTGAATATAGTTTGAATATTATTGAATTGTGTTGAAATGAGTATAGATAAATTGTGTGGAATGATAGTATTTGTGGGTTTATTTGGTTCATTTGATAATAAATGTGTTAATTCTTGTTCTAATTCTGTAAAATTAGTATTTAAATAGGGTGTAATTTCTATAATATCGCAGTTTATTTTAATAGATTTAGTATTAACAACGGAATAGTAATTTTTAAGATTGGATGTATTGATATTATTGATGGGTGGATTTTCAAGTTCATTTATAGTAAATTTATTATAATCAATGTGTTCTAATTTATTGTAAAGTAATTCTTTAGATAAATTTAATTGATTAATATGATCAATGATTGTTTGTTCATTAAAATCAATTTCAATAACATTGTAATTTAATTGTAATAATGCAGTATCAATATGTTGTAAAATATCTTTATAAGAATTGAATGATTCTTTAATAAGATCTTTAAATTTGATGATAGTATTGAGGTTGATATTATTATCAATATATTTTTTAATATTTTTAGGATCTAAATTAAGGAAGCTAAAATCGAAGTCTTGTGTGATCATAGATGTTTTAAGAAATTCTTCAATAGTCCCTAAATTATTTTCAAGCCATTTTTGTATTAATTTAGTGCCAGTGATAGTTTTTATAGATTCTGATGATAATGAACATTCTGTAATTTTTAATGTATTATCCGTTTTTTTGAAAGTTCTTTTAATGATATAAGTATTTGTATTAATATTGAGGTAGATAGTAGTATTTGCTTTATTATATTTGGAATTAATGAAAGAAGCTGAGAATCTTTTAGTTTGTCTAGAAGGCATAGGTTCTCCGTAAATAGCATAACAGATAATTTCGTATAATGCAGATTTTCCAAAACCATTAGGTGCATTAATAATAACAGATTTATTGTTAAATAATTCAAAATTAATTTTATTTTTATTACCGTAGCATAAACAATTATCAAATTCTAATGTAAGAATATTGAAAGTTTTATGAAGAGTTTTATTTTGATTATCTAATTCTGTAGCATTTTGATAATAAGTAATAGCTTGTGTAATTTTTTCATTACGTTTATTGATGATGGGTAAATAATCGAAAGGGATTAATAGATCATTGGGATTATCAATATAGTTGGATATGATAGGGTTATTGAAGTATAATTTAAAATAATTTGTATCTGTAAAGTTTTGTGTAGAATGTTGTTTTGTAATTTTATTAGGAATAATAATATTTTTAATATCAATAATAGTAATATTGTAAGATTTTAAAGTATTATGAAGAAGATCAATATTATTGTAAGTTCCATCAATACGTATAGATATATTTTTAGGAAAATGTGAGTTATTGATAATATTATTTGTTGGAATGAAATTATTGTTGTATTTAATATTCCATATATCATTGATGTATTTAAATATAACAAATCCATAAGGATTATAAATAGGAATATGTGTAGATTTTTTAGTTTTAATATTCCAAATAAGATAACCGTGATCTAATATATCTTCGCCGAAGTTTTGTTGAATGAGTGATCCCGAGTAAGCATATGAACAATTTTTGTATATATTTGATTGATATAAATGTATATCACCTAAACAAGCTATATCAAAATTATTAAGCATTTCTAAAGGGTAAGAGTTATTTTGATCAACTTCTTGATTATGATTGAAATAAGTTTTACAAAAAGAACCGTGGAATAATGCAACTTTAGTTGAAATATTATTTGAGAAATTAGTAGGAAACGAAGGTAAATTTTTAATAATACCGGATCCTTCCCCGGGTATTAATGTATCTTTAACAGAGATAGTAGAAATACCAATATTTTTTAAAGATAATGTGGTAGTGGTATTGAGATAATGTAAATTGAATATATTGGTTAATAATATGGAATCTAATAATGTTGGATCATCAGGGTATTGTTGTAAAAAATCGTGATTACCCGGTATAATAATAGTGGTAGCGATATTAGTTAATATATTGATAAATGTTTTGAATAAATGTAATCCAAAGTTTTCAACTTTATTTTTATTATGAAAAATATCACCAGCTACTAAAATAATTGAATTATTTTGATTAATATTGTTGGAAATTAAAGATAATTTGAGATTTTCAAAGACTGCAAGGTATTCATAATATCTGGAATATGTTTCTGTTCCAGTTCTAATATGTATATCTGCAAGATGAACAATATATTTATATTTCATTAATAATAGAATAATATAAAGATCATTTTTAAATAAAATAAGAATAATATTTGATAATAGAATAATATTTAATAATAATAATAATATTTTATTGTATAAATAATTTAAAAGTATAATTGAAATATAATATTTATAATTAGTATATAAAATAATAATTTTTAGATATAAAAATGATATATATAAATTTAAATATTTAATGATAAAATATATAGATATAAATTTTAATGATATTAAACATAAGGGTATAATATATAAATTATCAAAAAGGAATGATTTTTATTTAAATGATATAAAAGAATGGTTATATTCAAATGGTGAAAAAACTAGTTTTGAGAATTGGAATAAATATTATGAAAATTACAATAAAAAAATAATATTAATTTTTCCATATTGGAAGGGTTATTTATTATGTATAAATAATAAAGTAATAGGATATGTAATATATTATGAAAGATATTATAAAGATGATATAGGTAATTTTATATCAATAGAGTTCTTATTAATAGATAAAGAGTATCAAAATAAAGGATATGGAAAAGATGTAATAAATATGTTAAATAAAAAATATAATAAAAAAGATTATATGGTAGTATGTATAGAAAGGTTAAATAATAATGCAAATAATTTTTATAAAAGATTAAATTTTATTGAAAAATGTAATGATAAAACAGAAGAACATTATAAAGAATTTTCAACATATTTAAAAAGGGATGATTATTATTGGTTATATAAAATAAATAATGAAATTTAGTATAAAATAATTAATTCAATTGAAGTTGTCTAAAACGTTTTTTTCTTTCAGGTGCATTTGGAATAGGAATAAATCGTTTAATTCTAACAGGTGATTCAAATATGTTGTTATAATAAATATATGATAATATTTTGGATGAAATATCATATGCTGAATTAGTTTTATTTATATATTCTTGTAAGCCTATATGTATAATGGGTAAAAGTTCATTAAGTGTTTTATGATTAAGATACCAATATTCTTGTTTCCAGATGGACATTTTTAGTTTATTTAGATAAATATAATATCATTTTTTATATAAATAAAAATAATTTAACTAATTTTTTTATTTTTAATAGTTTTAGATTCTTTAATGTGTTTTGTGTCTTTAATGAGTTTAGATTCTTTAGTGTGTTTAGTTTCTTTAGTGAGTTTAGAATCTTTAGCGGGTTTGGTATCTTTAGTGGGTTTGGGGGTTTAATTGATTCTTTAGTGGGTTTAAATTCTTTGGTAGGTTTTGGATCTTTAGTGGGTTTAGATTCTTTAGTGTATTCAGTTTCTTTAGTGGATTTAGGATCTTTAGTCGAGTTTTTAGTGGGTTTGGGATCTTTAGTAGGTTTGGGGGTTTAATTTATTCTTTAGTGGGTTTGGATTCTTTACTAGGTTTGGGATCTTTAGTGTGTTTAGATTCTTTAGTGAGATTAAATTCTTTAGTGTGTTTAGTTTCTTTAGTGTGTTTAGGATCTTTAGCGGGTTTGATATCTTTAGTGGGTTTGGTGGGGGTGATTGATTTTTTAGTGGGTTTAGATTCTTTACTAGGTTTGGGATCTTTAGTGGGTTTAGATTCTTTACTAGGTTTGGGATCTTTAGTGGGTTTAAATTATTTAGTGTGTTTAGTTTCTTTAGTGGGTTTAGGATCTTTAGCGGGTTTGGTATCTTTAGTAGGTTTGGGATTTTCAATAGGTTTGGGATTTTTAGTATGCTTGAGTTTTATATTTTGTTTTAGTATATCTTGTTCTTGTTTAAGAACATTAAACTTTTCAACGAGTTTATCAATATGTTTAATATATTTTTCTTTTTTATTAGGATTTGCTTTCATTTCAGTTTTGTAATCTTTAATTTTTTCTTTAATTTTTAAAAGTTTATCAGTAAATGTTTGTAATATAATTTTATTTTTAAGATTATCTATTTGTATTAAATATTTATCTAATTTAGTATTTTTATATTTATCTTTAATAATTTTGATTTGTTCTTTAATTAGTTGTATTTTGTTTATTGATCCACCTTGTTGTCCATCTGGTTGTCCATATGAGGGTCCACCTTGTTGTCCATCTGGTTGTCCATATGAGGGTCCACCTTGTTGTCCATCTGGTTGTTCATATGAGGGTCCACCTTGTTGTCCATCTGGTTGTTCATATGGGGGTAAAGAAGGTGAAGCACGGTCTCCAGATAGAGGAGACGCGGCTGACAATGCTGTCTTCCTCATAGTAGGTGATGTTATAGTAGGTGATTCTGTAGCACTAAAAACACTATTTTCATCATCAATATCTTCATCATCATTATCTTTATCACAATCATCATTATAATAACACAATAAAGATATATCGTCTTTTAAATTCAGTCGTCTTCTTGCGACTGCTTCTATTTGATTTGTTTTAAGATCTACACCATATTTTAACTTTTGTGCACCGGGATTACTACGTTGATCACTAGTAAAATTATTAACTAATTTTTTAATACTATTTATAGTATTAAAAAATTCTTTATTTAATTTGCGCAACGTCTCAACGTGTACACGCTCCACCATTGTAACGAATTTAAATCTTCTATGTTGCGACCTCATTTTTGTTTCCTGTTTCCCATACTCCTGTTCCAACGTTCTAAAATTTGTTAATAAATTGTCAGGAGTGATTGAAACTACTTCAGGACTGTCTAGTTTATAATATTTACGGTCGCGAATTTCTATTTCTACATCTCCAATACGACAAGCAACAGGGGAATGATCAGATCGTGTTGATTTTGTTCTATCAAGCAGCCTTAATCCTACATATGCCGGAACTTTGATTTTATATACAAATTGTTGTGGTGTTAGTGGAGTTTGTAATCTTTTTACAAAAACAATATTATCATAACTACTAGTTTTAAATTTACTTCCGTTTGTATCTACTGATGTATGTGTTGTTACATTATTATTTGCTAATCCAATTACTGTATCTTCATAAATCGCGATTGCATTTTCAGTTAATGAGAACTTTGCTGAGTCTCTACTATTATATTCTTGAACAGCTGCTGTTAAATCAACATTATTTATATTTGCATCATTTCCTACAATTACATATCCGTCTGCTCGCAATACGGTATATGCTTTTATTTTTAAGTTTGGTAAAACAATATGATAAAATTGACGATTCATTGCTTCTCTGTTTTGATCACTTTCTGCTGTCATATGAGCAGAACAAACTATAATTGGTTTAAATCTATGTTTAGGCTTTTCTAAAGCTAAACAAAGAACAATGCTATCTTCTATTGCTGAAATAGATGTATTGTCAGAACTTGAAATTGGGTGTGACCTGTATGTCAAGATTGAAACACTCATTTCGAACCAATGTCCTTTTTTAACTATTATAGCTAGTTTTTTAGATTTAGTTGTTTCATAAGCTGTATCAACTGCACTTACGTTTAACTTTTCTGTTGTAAACACTATTTCATAATCCTTCAAATAGCCACATTTCCGTATTGCACTATCACTAAAATCAAAGCATTCTATTTGTATTTTATCTCGATCTTGATGAGATCCCTTTATTCTTGTAATATTATTGTCTGTTTCAAATTTTGTTTGCTTCTCCGTACTATGTGGTCCGCCAAATACACTTATTTTATTTTCGACGCTTTCACTTAGTACTGGTAAATATCCATAATTATCAAATGGTATCCACTTAGATTTACTTTTAAGATGTGTATACGTACCATCTTTGGGTATTAATCCGCTTACTTCCTGTAGTAATATTACAGCTGAAACACTAAAAACATTTTCGTGTTCTATCATAATACTTATAATATCCTTAACATAACAATTTAGTGTTACAACTCCTAATGTTTCTGTAGGACTTTTAGCTCCAGGTCCATTAATATAAGGATTAACTCCGGGATTGGTATAAAAATGTTCGCTATAAACTTTGTTATCTGTTATTTCACGAAATTTGCTTATATATTCATCAGTATCTGAAATTGGATTGTTTAATTTATAATGTTGTACAAAACGATACCAATGGTCTTCATGTTCAAAAGTAGGAGCATTACAAGGTACTATATTTAATGGAAATGTTTGTTGTCGTGGCATAATATTGGAAATTATACCTCTAGAATCTAAAGTAGCCTTAGTATGTATGTTTTCATTTAATTTAATACTACCTAGTAAATGATAGGGGGTATCAGTTTTAACTGACTTGGCAAGTTGAAGCAAAGGCATTCTTTGCTCAAGATTTTCTAAATAGTTAACATCGTCTGTATGTACAAATTTAATACCTTTTAGAAGCGGGTCTTCTGTTGTACCATCTGTAGATTTAAATACCTTATGAAGTTTTAACTTTTTATCTATAGGAATACTTTCGTTATTATCTTCATAAACATCAGATATATACTTGTGTTCATATATAGGTGTATCTGTAGTTGACTGGTCAATAATTATACATCTATGTTCATTCCACGGAGACTCAGTATACTGTATCCACTTAAAATTAATTTTTTTTGCTGATAAAGGCGTGGTCTGTACAGATAAAACTTTAATTAGGGATGTTGTAAAATTTAAACCGGTTGTATCAACAGCCTTAGCCCATAATAAATCATCTGGTTTAATTTCTGAAAATTTTGTTGGAACTCCGGAGTGAATGTAGGAAATGTCTTTTGTCTGTAATTCATTTAATTCATCTATAGCACTTATAGCACTGGTACCTTTTTGTTTTTTTTTATTTGGAGAACCTTTTTTTTTCTTTTTATCCATTTAATATATTACTATATTAAAAAATTCAAGTGATGAAATATACATAAAATAATGATTTAAGATCATACAGATAAGTAAATTGTTAAAAATAAATAAAAGATGAAACTATAACAATGTAAAGAAATGTAAGATGAACTTAAGAACAACAAAGATGAATTAAGATGAGCTTAATGTAAATAAAGGTAAAGATCTAAAGTAATTTAAAATAATATTGATCTAATATTATTTTAATAAAGAATGTAATAAACTACAGAATGATTAAAGTTATTTAAAATAAAAAATTGTAATAATTCACAAAATAATGTAATTTAAAAAACATTGTAATAATTCACAAAATGAGTTTAAGTTCTTGATCTAATTTTTAAAAAATATTGTAATAATATACAGAAGGCTTTAAGATATTTTTATAAATAATCTACAGAATTGATTAAAGTTATTTTAAATAATACTGTAATAATATAAAGAGTGAATTTAATATCTTTATCTAATATTTTATAAAATATTTGTAAAAATCTACAAGGAAGATTGTTAAAATAAAATTGTAAAAATCTACAAGAATGTATTATGTATGTTGATAAAATTTGAATAGAAATATTAGAATTAGAATATGTAGTATTGATAGAACCGTAAAGTTGAATATATTTTTTTTCATTATTATTAAGTTCAATTTGAGATATATTATTAAAGATTTCAATAACTTCAATATAAAAATTATGAATACCATAAAGGTTCATAAAAAAATAAAGTTTATTATCAATATTAGAAAAATCATTAGCATTTTTAATATGTTGTTTG
>Ga0257114_1000384_pt1 | contig 34602 bp, 25 predicted proteins | sample SI112_10mmetaG_FD_190149 | JGI IMG/M metagenome (GOLD analysis project Ga0257114, IMG submission 190149) | Marine microbial communities from Saanich Inlet, British Columbia, Canada - SI112_10m | ecosystem: Environmental > Aquatic > Marine > Inlet | place: Canada: British Columbia | collected...
GAGAGTGATGGGCATTATTATAAAAGGCAGCAATATGATACTCGAAAATTAAATTATGAGTATACAACTTCGGACGGAGTACGCCATGTTGTAAATATTTATCCCGATACACTTAGTTGGATAAATAACAGTAGTGCAGCTCATGTTGAACCCCTCTGTCAAATGTACTTTTGGCATCCTGTGTACAAAATGTACCCCGTTAGTGGTGTCTCCTATAATCAAATTCAAGCCTATTTATTTTGGCTTCGTGAAAAGGGAATTTCAGCCTTGGATAAAAAGGGAATTAAATATGAGATTGGTTTACCTACGTCGGAAGAGTGGGAATACACAACTACGCTCTTATATACAAAAGGAGTAAAGGAGGATGAAGAGGATTCACGGTTGATGTTTAATGCGTTTTTGGATAAAAATGTGAATTGTGATTTGGTGTTAAGAACTCATCAAAAATTTAGGATTCATGAAGCCAATCCAAATGATTCTCTTTTCGATGAATACCAAGAGCGTGTGGGAATTCAAAAATTATTAAACCCTTATTCAGTACCAACAAAGCACCTTATTTTGGATGGTTCTTTAAACATCGTTCATTCCGAATATTCTAATGAAAAATTCCCAGGATTAAATAGTATTAACAATCAAGTTTTTCACCTTGGATCCAATCTTTCAGAATGGTTAGAAACGAGCTTTAGCGATTACAAAGATTACTTCACTTTAAACGCATTAACATTAGCGCATTCACCTCATGATAAAGTAGCTGGTTTAGGCTTAGAACTACAAGAAAAGATAAAGGATTATACCGATAAGCATCAATTAGTAATGGGTGCTAATTGGATGGACGAACGCTATGCAATGTATTTAGGAGCTCCTTTAGAGGCTATTTACGCGAAGATCTTTGTGCATCCCGATTCTGCATTTTCAACGTTAGGTTTTAGGTATGTTATTCGATTAGAAAAGGATCAAAAACCAGCTCCTAAAGAGATTGTTTTTCAAGAAGTTGAAAGGTTAAATATCTTAGAAGAATTGGCTAGTTATGGTTTTGAATTACAACCTGATTCGGCTTTAAAGCAAGGGCAACAAAATGACACACAAACTCTTGTTTCTTTTAAGCAAGAGTTAATTATGAAAAACCGAAAAGCACTAGACGGAATTTATGTTAGAGGTGTTCAGGGTTCTCAGACATATGGTACCTTACTCTTGAGATTTCCTGAATTATTGGAAAAAATCAAAAATAGTGGAGGTAATATTTCTTCCTTCTATTCAACAATTCCAAATCAACCTCAAAACTTGTTGATGGAATACCGTCTTAAATGCCTTAATGAATATACGTTTGAGTTGATTAAAATTTGATTTCAGTGATCAAGAATAAGTTCGGTTCTTCAATAAAATAAATCCGCTAAATCTCTGAGATCTGCGTGCAATACCAAGGCTATATTTCAAAATTTTACAGTTGCTAATACACCGTGAGATACCGGGTCAGGCCCGGCATGGCAAAAGAGGTATGAGAATCATATTTTGAACCAATTCCTGCGCAACAACTCATATTCAACCATCGTCTTGCCGGACGTGCTCCGGTATCTAACAAGATGAATTAAGTAGCGAATTCAAAAAAAGTTATTGTAAAGCTTACCACCTTGTCAGTTCAAGGGTTCTGTCGTTGACGTATTTAATACTAAATTCAAACACTACATTAGGAGATAAACCAGGAATTGGTGTGTAAAAAGCGACTACATCACCACCTCGATTAATGAGTTCCCAAATGTTATTGAAGTGATTTATTAAAAACTCATCTGTCTTTTGATCTAAAGAAGGCTTCGTTCGATCATAAACAGCTTCATAAATTGGGGGTAATTTTTCTTTTAGATGGAAAACTATTTTTTTCTTCTCCCATAGCTCTGTATTCGTTGAATCGTCAACCAATTCGTATCCTGCATTATATAATGAATCGAAAACATTCGCTTTATTTACCCAATGGTAAGTTTTAACTTGATCTTCTTTGTAGTCCTTTTTTAATCGAATAACATACCTAAAACCAAGTGTGCTATATCCCGAATCTGGATCAGCAAATGTTTTGGTGTAAATACCTTTTAAAGGAGCTCCAAAAATCATTTCATAGTGTTCATCCAGCCAGTTGGCGCCAATCGCCAATTGATAATTATCGTCAAACGTAGCCAATCTTTTATCCAGTTGCTTTCCTATAGCATTTAAGGATTTATATAACGATCCTTTTAATGTTTCGGATAGTGTTTCAGTAAAGCCTTTGTAATCACTATAACTAGCATCCATCCATTCAGATACGTTATTTCCTAAATTGAAAATTTCATGGTTCATCGAAAAATAACCAGGCATGTGTTTGGCATCGTCCCAATTAACAGAAATGGTATGTATTGACCTGTCCATGATGAAACTCCCTGGAGTTCTCGTATAAGGATTAATATGGTCATTTAATGTTACCATTTCGGTTTTGTCAGTCCAAGTTCCTAGTACCTTCTTCTTACTTCTTGCAAGGTCTAAATCGAAAGCAATATTCTGATCATAGAAATACATAAACTCGTCGAGTCGGTCAGCGTCTGGATTGACGAACATAGGTTTTGTATAGCCGATCGACGTTGTTAATTCCCATTCTTGGGGAGTTGGTAACCCAATTTCGTATTCGATCCCTTTTTTGTCTAGCTCCTTTATCCCTTTTTTTCTAAACCAATGCAGGTAGGCGAGAACTTGATTATAAGAAACTCCAACAACTGGGTAAGTATCATATACGGGATGCCAAAAATACATTTGAGCCAAAGGCTCGTTCCAACTAAACGGCATGTCATGAACCCAACTTAAGGTATCTGGATAAATATTAATGACGTTTCTATTTCCATTAATGTCTTTGATTACATAGTTTAACTTTCGAGTGTCAAAGTGTTTTTTTTCATAGACATTTTCAGGGTAAACCTGGAAATACAAATCCGACAAAACATCTGCATAGTCGAAATCATCTAGATAGGGTTGAAGGCTTTTTGGCCACTTTAATCGTTGCTCATGTTCTCCTTCGGCAACATAAAACTTATCTGGTTCTTCCTCTGCTAACGTGGTTAAAATAATTGAATCCCTAACATAGTTTACAAATTCACGGTACTCAGCATTCGTTACTTCATGGTTTTTAATGTAAAAATTTGAATGGATTTCCGAATACCGTCTTACACCGCCTTTAACAGTTCCTAAAGTTGGATTACCTATTATTTCATTTTTTGGAGAAGTATATAATTTTGTATTTGGCTCAGATGTACGAGATAATATTCTTTCTTCGATACCACCTCTACCTGGCCACTTATTTAAAAAACCCTGAAGGTTAATATTTGTAAAACCTTCTATTTTTGACGGTTTAGAATAAACAAAATTGGTGTCTCTCGAAAGTGATTGTGTAGTCCAATGAAAGTCTTTTCTTTTATCCAAAGGAGTTATCTTTTTACTTGGATGATGTTCACGAACATAAACACCATCAAGCACTTCTTGCTGTGAAACACCCAAGAATGGCAAAATCAATAAAAGCCTAAAAAATAATCTCATACCTAAATAACAACTAGCGTTTAAGAAGTAACAAATTCAGTGAAACAAAGAATAAGTTTACTTTATCAATTCAATAAAATCCGCGAAATCATCGAAACCAAGAACGATGTTGCTTTAACAATTCAAATAAAGCTTAAGCAAACCTGTGTATAAAACAAAGATTATATTTCAAAAGCCCATAGTTACTTATACATCGTGAGATACCGGGTCAGGCCCGGCATGACAAAAAAGTACGAGAATCAATTTATGTTGAATCAACTCACATTCAACCATTGCTATAACATAGGTAATCCGGTATCTAACAGTTTGGTTTACACCAATGAATACGAAGTAACACCCATCATAAAAAAGCAAATCCGCGAAACAAAGAATAAGTTTACTTTATCAATTCAACAAAATCCGCGAAATCTCTGAGATCTGCGTGCAAAACCAACGCTATATCTCGAAATCCCACTCATCCTCAATATAACCTTGTTCAGGAACATCTAAAGAATCAACTAAAATGAAATCTAACTGTTTACGAGATAAGTCTGCATTCCTAACTTCAATCATAACCTCGTCGCCCATTTGGTACTTCTTACCATGTTTAGTTCCCACTAAGCAATAGTTCTCCGCATCATGCACATAAGTATCATCCGTCATGAGTTTAGTTGAAATCATTCCTTCGCAAAGGTTTTCTGAAACTTCAGCATAAATCCCCCAATCGGTAACACCACTAATAACAGCTTTAAAGCGCTGACCAACATGTTTAGCCATAAACTCTACTTGCTTATATTTAATTGAATCACGTTCAGCTTGAGATGCTTGTTTTTCCATCTTCGAACAGTGAATACAGAATGTCTCGTATTCATTCTCATCTGCTGATTTTCCACCATCAAGGTAGAATTGTAAAAGTCTGTGAACCATTACATCAGGATACCGCCTAATAGGAGATGTAAAGTGAGAATAGTATTGAAACGAAAGTCCGTAATGACCAATATTATTTGTTGAATACTCCGCCTTCGCCATTGTACGAACAGCAAGCGTTTCAATCATGTTCCCCTCCTTCTTTCCATGAACGGCTTTTAAAACCTCATTTAAGGATTTGTTTATATTTTGTCCTTCTCCAGTTTTAATGTTAAAACCAAAACGGGTGATGAAGTTGGCGAACTGATCAAATTTATCAGGCTTTGGCACATCATGAACTCGGTATATAAATGTTTTAGGATTTTTATGTTTGCGCTTATCTCCAATAAACTGAGCCACTTTTTTGTTCGCCAAAAGCATGTACTCTTCAATTAACTTATTCGAGTCTTTCGCCTCTTTAAAGTAAACACCAGTAGGTGTTGCATTGTCTTCACGATCCAGGTGAAATTTCACTTCAACACGATCAAAACTAATCGCACCCGATTTGAAACGTTCGTCGCGCATTTTTTTGGCAATTTTATCCATTATGCCAATCTCCTCGTGCAATTCACCGGCACCAGTTTCTATAACCTCTTGCGCTTCTTCGTACGTGAATCTTCGGTCAGAATAAATTACTGTACGACCAAACCATTCGTTTTGAACACGACCATTGTCGTCTATTTCAAAAACGGAAGAAAACGTGAATTTCTCTTCATTAGGACGTAACGAACATACACCATTCGAAAGCTTCTCAGGAAGCATAGGAACAACCCTATCCACCAAATAAACCGATGTTGCTCTATCGTAAGCCTCAACATCTAAAATCCCACCAGGTTGCATGTAGTGCGATACATCCGCAATGTGAATACCGATTTCATAATTACCATTTGGCAATTTTTGAAACGATAAAGCATCATCAAAATCTTTTGCATCATGCGGATCAATTGTAAACGTTAAAATATCTCTAAAATCTCTACGTTTTTTAACCTCATCTGGATCCAATTCAAAACTGATTTTTTCGGCAACGGCTTCAACTTCAGCTGGAAATTCAAACGGTAAATCGTATTCAAAAAGAATCGAGTGCATTACAACGTCGTTGTTACCAGCTTCCCCTAATACTTCGGTTATTTTTCCAAACGGATTTTTAGAATCATTCGGCCAATCGGTAATTTCACCAATTACCTTTTCACCATTTAAGGCACCGTTTAATTTTGTTTTTGGAATGAATAAATCGATAGCGATTTTTTCATTGTCAGGAACTAAAAATCCAAACTTATCATTTAATTGAAGTGTTCCAATAAATTGAGTTCGGGCTCTTTTTACCACTTTTGTTACAATTCCTTCTGGCTTGTTTCTATGATTAGAAATTTTCACCATAACAGTATCACCGTGAAGAGCTTTGTTCATGTTTTTAGCATGAATAAACAAATCATCGTCTTTATCAGGAGAAACTAAGTAAGCTGAACCTTTACGAGTAGCATCAATAGTGCCTTCAATTTCTTCGGATTTTAAGTTAAAACGATAACTTCCTCTTCCAATATCTTCAATAGATTTTTGCTTAGCTAATTCTTCAAGAATAGCTAAAACTCTTGCACGATCCATTTTGTTACTCACGCGAAGAACTCTACTAACTTCCTTAAAGTTGAAGCCTCTTTCGGGGCTATTGTGAAAAACTTGAAGAATGGATCTTGTCATTCCTTCAGGAGTATCTAAATTACTTTTCTTTGGCTTTTCGGCTTTTTCAGCCTTTTTCATTTTTTCAGCGTTCTTAGGTTTTCTTCTTGATGAAGTACCACCATTAGGTTGCGAAGGGTTGTATGCTTTTTTCTTAGGATTTCTTCTGCCCATACTTAAATGTACGAAGGTGGAGACTAGGAGTTGTTTTTTTTTAGAAAAGTTATAAACTAAATCTAATGGAATACGAATACTGGTGAAATAAGCCTTAATCCAATTGAAAACGATAAATAGCCGAAATTTTAAAACCTAAAGCACTGGATATTTTTCCATTTAATCGCACTCTTTCATCTCCAGGATAAACTCCAAATGTACCAAATGGGGTAAGGTCATTATCTTGGTATAAGGCATAATCAAACATAGAGTAAACAGCCTTAGCCTTAATCACTAAGGACTCTTTAAGCAAGTCAAATTGTAGGTATGCAGCAAATTCATTGGATGAAGTATGAACATAAAAATCGTCCATATTATTTTTACTTAAATCAAAAGTTCTAACAATCATTAAGAAGTCTGCTCCAACTCTTAGGTTTTTATGAATTTTATAATCACCGTAACCAACAATAGGGAACTTTACATCTACCTCTATTTTTTCGTTTTTACTTTTATGATAAACCCCTAAAATTGGAACATTCAATATTCCGAAAAATTCTTTATTTATATAATCTCCAAAAACCAATTTGGTTTGATTATTCAGTTGGTATTTAAATAAAGCAATAGCGCCCATTTGGAAACTACTTTTAATGTTGCTTGAGTCAGATGCTAATTTTGGTAAAAGAATATAGGTACCTGATAAACGGCTATTGTGTTTAAAATTTAAACCAACCTTAGCCGTAACAATGTTTAAATTCACAGGCTCAGAAACAGGAAGTAATTTTAAATTATGTAATTCATAATCAACTCCAGTTAAAAAAGTGAGAGAATCAGAAATTTTAATTGGAACACTCGTCAAAATTTTAGACTGGGTAATAGGTGTACTTAAAGCCTCCGAATTTTTAAAACTAGCATTTGGAATTTGAGTATGCGTAGCCTTAACTAAGTCCACGTAATTTTGGGAAAAACCACTCACAAAAAGAATAAATATGCAAATTATAAAAAGAGTTGATTGTAGCTTCATAAATACAAAAGAACGAATTCTTTTTTTAAAGGAGAGGTTTTGTAAAGTATTTCATCCACAAATAGTACTTGGGAACCTTTTGTGAAAAATACTATGAGAGGGGGTGTAAAAATATTTTTTTTGTAACTCTATTACTACCTATTTAATACTCAGTCATCGATAATTTGTAGGTAATTAAATAAATAAGATTAAACTTTTGTGTAATCCCAATTATAAAAGTACTTTTGTCGTTCACAAAATCCCGCAAGGGTAGACGTGTAATCCAGAAGTGAAAACTTCCGGGCCTATAGCTCAGCTGGTTAGAGCATCTGACTCATAATCAGAGGGTCCCTGGTTCGAGTCCAGGTGGGCCCACAAATACATTTAAGTCGCTGAATTTCAGCGACTTTTTTGTTTTCTGATTTTATTGATTCTGATGTAACTTGTTGTTTTTCAAATCTTAAAAGGTTCGATGTCCAGTTGGGTCTAATTATGTACCAACTGTCTCATAATTTGATTATACGTCCCAATAATCGGTTCTGTCGCATTAAGCCCACCCAAAATCTAGTTCACTAGTTTTGGTTACCACCAATAGCTCAAAACATGAATACTTCAGGTCATAGATTCCCCAAAGCAATAATCTTATTCGCAGTTTATTCCAAGTTGAAGTTTGGTTTGTCTTACCGTGAAGTAGAAGAGTTACTCCAAATGAGAGGCGTGAGTATCGACCATTCCACAATCCAACGTTGGGTATTCAAGTTCACACCATACTTCATCCAAAGAGTTAGAAACAATAAGCATCAGGTTGGGAAGAGATGGCGAATGGATGAAACGTATATCAAAGTAAAAGGTCAGTGGCGTTACCTGTACAGAGCAGTTGACAAGCAAGGCAATACAGTAGATTTCTTGTTAACTAAACGTAGGCAACGTATGTCAGCACAATCCTTTTTGATTAAAGCGATTCAAGGAAATGGAGTTCCTGAGATAATAAACATCGACAAGAGTGGTTCGAATACGCATGCAATTCGGGTATACAACAAGAGGTGTTATACCAGTATTGAGATTCGGCAATGCAAGTACCTCAATAACATTGTAGAGCAGGACCATCGGCATGTCAAATGGAGGCTACAACGTGGGTTAGGATTCAAGGAGTTTGAGTCAGCTAAAAGGACAATTGGTGGTGTTGAGGTAATACAAATGATAAAGAAGAATCAAGTTAAGAATCCAATGAGTACGAATTATCGTACGTTCTGTTCATTGGTAGGGTAGTAGTGGTTCAATTGATTTTCTTAGCTTTAGTATTATTAATGCGACAGAACCACCTTTTTTAGTTAATGTCAAATCGTTATTTTTACGTTGCGAAAAATAATTTGTCACGTTTCGATTTTTCGTCGTCTTAACTATGAAAGAAGAATTTACAGATCAAATGATTGAATTACTCAAGAAAAAGGATCGAAAGGCGGTACAAGAAATTTACGAGCTTTATTCACCTGTGCTTTTGGCTATTTGTATGAGGTATTTTAAACGACGAGATGTAGCCCTTGATGCAATGCACGAGGGGTTCATGAAAGCCTTGAATTCCATGGGGTCGTTTAAAAATCAGGGTTCTTTTGAAGGTTGGTTGAAACGCATTGTAGTTAACCACTGTTTAGATACTCTCAAAAAGGAGAAAAAATATCAGCACCAAGAGATCGAAGAATTTCATGCTATTCAAGAAGATGAGGTTGAGGATAAAACAATTGACAAAAAAGACATAAATGAGAAGAAGATAGACGTGAGTTTTGTCAGAGATGCTGAGCTTACATCAAGTGAAATCATAGAAGAAATTCATAAGATACCCGAACTGTACAGTATAGTTTTTGTGCTTTTTGTTTTAGAAGAGTTCACACATGGACAAATAGCAGCACAACTTGGGATAGATGAAGAAGCGTCAAGAACGAGATTAACAAGAGCTAGAAAAATGGTTAAGAAAGCGTTGTATAAGAGAAGTATTGCTGTTTTAGGAAAATAATATGGACAATAAGAACATGGGAAATTGGGAGCATGAGTTGAAGAACAAGCTCGGTGATCATAAGGAAGCAACTGATTCCAGAGACCTTGACACATTCATGGATAAACTGGATAATAATGATTTCTTTGAACCGAAAGGAAATAATATGTCTGGTGTGTTGGCATTCCTTGGAGGTGTATTGATTGCCGGTGCAGCTATTTGGATGCTGAATGGTGAGAATTCAAATGATTTAGAACCTGAAATTTCTCCGGTTATCGAAACACAAACTATTAAAACACCGATTATTATAAGTAAAGACATGGAGACTGTTCTTGAAGGTGCTGATAGTGTAGGAGTGAAGGAAACGAGTATGGATGAGGATACTATTCCTGCTGAAGAATACTTAGTTGAAGAGAAAATAGAAGAGACACAAAAGGTTAAACATGATGCTAAAGACAAGAAAGATGTTGGACCAATTTCTAATTCAGATAATTCAGAGGATGAGCCGAAAGTTTTGCCTGCGTTAAGAAAACGGATTGTAATTATTTCTACAGATACTACTGTTGTTGCAGATACTACTCATGTTAAACATAGGACAAGGGAAAAAAGGAAAAAATAGTGGTGCGGAATTTACTTGGGTTTTTGTTGTGTTTTATGTCTTTTACTAGTTGGTCACAGATTGTGACCTATGATACTATTGTTGAGATTAAAGAAGTAGATATAGGAATATTTGACACAATTATGTACGTTAAAAAACATGTTGAAATTAAAGAAAAAGTTGTTGTTGTAGATACTGTTAGGGGAGACCAATGGGCCTTCGGTTCATATGGAGGAATCCCATTACTGAGTAGTAAGGCACTTTATATAGCTCCTGATTTGACTTTTAACTCAAGTGAAACCAAAGGTTATTATTTTGGAGCTTCACTTTACTATAATTTTTCCAAGAAATGGGCCGTGCGGATCGGTGCTAAATTTGATTATCAAAAAATCGGTGCTAATTACACTAAGTCCGCCAACTACACGGTTGACGTTTTTGAAGAAGTTGATGATACCCTAGATACTTATTATAATGTTAGCGGTAATGACACCAACTATTTTCACATTATAGAGCCTAAGACGATTGAAAGTACAGAAGAAAAAACAAGTTACTCTGACCTCACTTATAGCTGGGAACTGTATTTTTTTAAAAATCCCAATTCAGGCAAGTTACGCTTTAGAGTTAAACAGATGGAATTTTAGTTTTTTAGCAGGAACAAGTCTTAATTTTCAACTACAAAACTTAACAAGTAATCCCACAGTTGAGCAAGAGAGCGTAGTTTCTTTTTATCCTAGCGGAATAGTTAGTCTTCAAGCTGGATATTTTGTTGGAAACTCAACCGTGATTCATGTTGAACCACTACTCGAAAAATCCTTTATTAGTAGCAAAAAGAGTGTTATTCCTTCCAGTCAGTTTTCTTTTGGGATGGGGTTAAAACAGTTTTTTTAAATAAAAGTTTGTCACGTTTTGAGAAACATTCAGTCTAAGATGTAAATGCAATCAAATTATTAAAACTTAAAAAAAAGATGAAAAAAACACTACTAACTTTAGCATGTTCCCTCCTTTTAGGGTTTAGCTCATTTGGGCAAAATAAAAATACAGATTCAATCATAAACATTCTGGAAGGACAATGGAAGTTGACGTCTCTTTGGGGAGGCATTTGTGGCTGTGAAATTCTAATAAATGATACAGCTGATTTAAAAAATGTTCATTTCAAAAAACATCCAACTGCAATAGACAGTGTAGGCTACAGTTACTACACGGATGATAGTACTCTTGTCGCGGGTTATTCAAAAATAGGTCATACTGCCGGAATTGGGTTTTCTGGAAAATATTTTCTAGAGAATTGGCCTACAGGTATTGCAGGCATAGAGAGTAAAAGGTATTTTTATGTAAGTGACACGCTACTGACTATAGATCCAGAAGAAGGAATATCAGATGGTCAAAGCAGTATTTACAAGCGAATAAGTGCTGGTGGTAAATACACATTACAGGGTCAGATAAAGGTATCTAACGTAGTGTGGAATACCGGTATGATTTACCTTTATGACATATCGATAGGTAAAACTGTAGATTCAGTCAGCTTTAAAAATGGTAGTTATTTGTTTACTAGTGTTGATACAGGAACTTATACTGTGTCTGTAGTGCCTTATACTGATACTACCTTAGCAGTAGTTTCTCCAAATTACATCACTACTTACTATGTAAATAAAGTAAATATTCAAGACGCAAATACCTTTAAGATAACTGCAGATACTTATGGAGTAGATCTTGATTTGTTACCAGCTACTACTACTGCTTCAGTAAATATTTTAGATGAATTTGAGACCTCTGTTTATCCTAATCCATTTACAACTCAGTTAATGATAAAAACAGACCAAGATGGAGTCCTGATCAGTGTATTTAATATTCAAGGAAATATCATTTATGATAGGGTTTTAAATCAATCTATGAGCATAAACACCTCCGAATGGACAGAAGGAGTCTATTTTGTTCGACTACAAACTCAAAGTGGCGTTAATACATTTACGGTGATCAAGTAAGAGCTAGTATTCCTTTTAACAGGCGAGTTACAATTCGGGTAGCACTATGTATTTCATAGTGCTACTTCTTTGGTATAAAACGCTCAATATCTTCTTCCAAAAAGTTCGATAATTCAGACCTTTGGCCCACAAACACAATTAAGTCGCTGAAAATCAGCGACTTTTTTGTTTTCTTGCTTTTGGGAAATAATGTAACTATTTGATGTTCAGTATCAAAAAGTTCGATATCCACTTGGGTCTAAAATGGATGGTTGACTTTACTTTTTTGCAAATTTGATTAAATCGGTTATTTCTCCTTGGTCAGCTTTTCTTAAAGCTGTTATGTATTTTTTTCTTGTATCGCCTGCTTTAACCATGTTTGACTGATTCCAAGAAAATATAGGTAGTCCAAAAATATGCTCCATAATAATATCTGCTATCATTCGTGAGTGTCTTCCGTTGCCATTTGGAAAACAATGAATTGCAACAATTCTATGTTTGCATCTTATTGATATTTCTTCTGGTGAAAAAGTATTGTTATCGATCCAAAATTTCACATCATCTAGAAGAGTCTTTAATTCGATTTCAATTTTTGTCCATTCAATACCAATATTCTTATTAGACTTTCTAAATTGTCCTGCCCATTTCCAAACATCGCCGTACATTTTTTTGTGTAAGTTTTTAATAAATTTTTCCGTCAAAATTATTTCGGGGTTTAAATTGGCATGAATTGTCCATTCGACAGCTGTTTCAATGTTTAATTGTTCAAATTCATCCAATTCCCCTTGTGTGGTTATTGATTTGATCTTTAGACCTTCTTTTTCGTCTTCATCTAGAGGTGTTTGCCCGTCTTCGTAATTTAGATTTAATCCCATAGTGACTTCCTCATTTCCCTTTTTATTTCATTCGCCAAGTCAATTATTGAATCATTAATTTTGCTATCGCTGATTCCTTGATCCTCTAATTTCATATTGTGATTGGTTCTTAAGACAATTTTACGGGCCAATTTTTCAGCCTTTATATTGATTAGTTTTTCGATGGACTCCTCTCGTGGAATAAAACCGTAGATAAATTGCATGTCCAATGCATTTCCCACATCTGTTAATTTGTTAAGGGTTATTTGACCTGTAGATTCTCTTTCTTCAATTTTTTGTATTGCTCCTTTTGTTAAGTTAAGTTTGGCTCCCAACTGGTCTCTTGTCATGTTAAGAGTTGTTCTTATGGTATTAATCCATCCTTTTTGTGGTGTCTGGACCATTCCAGCATCTTTAAATTTTTCTAGCTTTTGGTCTAGTTGTTCTATGAGTAGTTTCTTTTTGTTTCTCATCCTCTTATTTTTTATACGTATAAGTATGTATTTAACAATAAAAATATACAAATATGTATTGTAATACAATAAAAAACATAACTATATGTATTCTTTGTTGTGAAAAAACAGACATGTAATTATGTTTCTTATGGGGAAGTACTGAATTTACTTAACGTTTGTGTAAATGCCACTGGCGGCATTCACATTTCATATAAGTTTAACTCTTATTTTTTTTGCTTGTCATTAAGGAGCTCAATATCCTCTTCCAAAAAATTTGATAATTGGGACCTTGGGCCCACATACGTTGAAAGTAGACGTAAAAATAGCTTCACTTCTAGTGAGGCTATTTTTTTGACCTTATTTTCCTGATAACATACAATAAGGGTTCTGTCGCATTAATAATCTTAAATCTAAGAAAACCTTTTGACTCAATCCTACTTGACCAATGAACAGAACGTACGATAATTCGTACTTTTCTCGTTCCTGACCTGTCCTTTCTTTATCATTTGTACCACTTCAATTCCTCCAATTGTTCTTTTCGCTGATTCAAACTCTTTGAAGCCCAATCCTCGTTGCAACCTCCATTTGACATGCCTGTGGTCTTGCTCCACAATGTTATTAAGTTACTTACATTGCCGAATCTCAATGCTCTGATAACATCGTTTATTATATACCTTGATGGCACCTGTGTTCGACCCACTCTTATCGATATTGATTATTTCAGGTACTCCATTTCCTTGAATTGCTCTAATCAAAAAGGATTGTGCCGACATCCTTTTTTTACGCTTGGTAAGTAAGAAGTCAACCGTATTTCCTCGCTTGTCCACTGCACGATAAAGGTACCGCCATTGTCCATCTCTTACCTACTTGACGTTTATTGCTTCTGACCTTAGCAATTACATGGGGAGTAAACTTAAATACCCATCGTTGAATGGTAATATGGTCAATACTAACACCTCTCATTAACATAAGCTCTTTCAGTTCGCGAAAGGACAACCCGAATTTGAGCTTTGAAAATACTGCGAATAAGATGATTGACTTTGGGAATCGGTGGTGATTTTGTATTCATGTTCTGGTCCTTTGAAAGGGGCCAAAACTAGAGAATTCCTTTTTGGTTGAGTTTAATGCGACGGAACCGGGGAGTAAACCATTTGCTAAACTTTTGTATCAAAATTTATCCTTGCAACAAGGCTATTTAATCCAACTTAATGCGACAGAACCTATTAGGGTTTTCATAAATATTATTCTATCTAATTAATGTCACAGTTCCAGAAGAAACTCTATGATTATTTTGTTTGTAAGGATTTAATTGAGTGTAGGATAGTTTGTACACATATATATCTAGTTGAGCTATAATACCGTTTTTTGTTCCGTCCCAACCTTCATTGGGGTCTGAACTTTCAAACATCATTTCCCCCCATCTATTAAAAATTTGAAGCGAATAATCATCAAAATGAAAAGAATCTTGTCTGAATTTTGTTTTGAACTCATCATTTTTCCCATCTCCATTAGGTGTAAAAGCATTTGGAATAAACAATTGTCCTTCACAAAATGAATTTATCTCAATTTGATAAGAACTTATGCATTTTTCATTACTTGCAAATAAAGTATAAACTCCTGGATAATCGGGTTCCATTATGTCTTTATGCCTATTGCTATGGAGCCATTCAAGATTTACAAACTCAGCATCTTCTCCAATAACTTGTAATTTAGGCCGTGCATTATCAAAACAATAATAATCTTGACCGCCAATATCGATTATTTCTAAATCTGGAGTGTCTAAAACTGAAAGATAAATAGTGTCATAACCCTTGCATCCAAATTCATTTGTTACAGTAACATTATAATTGCTTGAAGAATTTACAGTTATTGATTGTGTTTTATCACCTGTACTCCAATTCCATTTTTCCCCAACTGGGGCTTTTAAAGTGATTGTAGAGTTAGCACAAATAGAAGTGTCCTTCCCAATACTAACCAAAGGGAAAGGAGTTTTTGTTACTTTGATTGAATCCATTTGTTTACAGCCATTATTATTTGTGACCTCAACCTCAAAGCTTGCAGACCAATCAACATTTATCTTATGAGTTGATTCTCCAGTCGTCCATTTGTAATTTTTATAGCCTAATCCAGGAGTTAATGTTAATACTTCTTTTTCACAAATTGTTGTATCATTTCCTAGATCAATATCCGGTTTGTTATTTACAATAACTAAAATCGAATCTCTTCCTGAAATAATTTGATTAATTGGTGCAAAAGAAATATCATCGATGGCAAAATCATTACCACCTGCAATAATATTTTGATTCACCACACAGATCTCTGCGGAAGTTGATAATCCGGAATTCCATTGAGCGGCATATTGATTCCATTGACATGTTGCAGTAGTTGCAGTTAATCTGCTACCCATAAGAACGTCATTAATTTTAAATTCTAAAATGGCTGGATTGGAAGGATGGACAGAAGTAATCCAACCTGAAAATTCATAATCAGTTGCAGGCTCAACATTTACGGTTTGACACCAGACACTGACTCCGACCTGAGTTGCTGCATTTACCACCATCATATTCCCCGATCCCGTTGTATGATCACCACAAGTTTTAAATCCCCAATGGGTCGCTTTAGGGTTCGAACTCACACAGTATCTTCCTTCATTTAAAACATTTAATGCGCATCCATCTGTATATCCGCTTGCAAAGCCTACACCCCCTTGCTCAAAATCTCCGTTTATTATAATATTCTGTCCAACCGTATATCCATCTTCACTTCCAACAAAATAATATGCATCTTGATCTGGCGAAACTTGAATTGTAGATTTATTTAGTGTTATAAAGTCTTGATCACCTCCCCAAATTTGAGTAGTAATATTTTTAGCTTCAATTTCAATTGAATCAGCCCTGCAAATATATATTGTATCAACTTCAAGATGATTATTGTCGAATTCTTGACCTTTTAGGCTCAAGCAGATTATAAAATGTAAAACCAGGAAGACTCTTGTTTTATTTACTGCTAGGTTGGAGTTATTTAATAAACTCATTAGAAGTAGGCTCATTTTTATTCTGTTTAAGACGAAATTATATCAAGATCAAAGCGAAATGAAATTAAATATTACAACAAAATAAATGGTTTCTGCATTTTTTGCAATTTATATAATGAGACCGTGTAATGAGTAAAGTGACAATTATTGGTGACCCTTTTTTCTGAAAATCAAAAAGTAAAGCTCAATTGCAGCTAGAGAGAATAAAGCAAGAATTAAGAATAAACCAGGGTAGCCAATTAGGTGGTCATTTCCTGAAATAGTTTGCTCAATAATCAACAAACCAAGGTTCTGTAGCATTAAGTTCAGTTAAAACTAAGAAAACTTAATCACACCTACTACCCTACCAATGAACAGAACGTACGATAATTCGTACTCATTGGATTCTTAACCTGATTTTTCCTTATCATCTGCACCACTTCTATTCCTCCAATCGTCCTCTTTGCTGACTCAAACTCCTTGAATCCTAAACCTCGTTGTAGCCTCCACTTGACATGCCGATGGTCCTGTTCTACTATGTTATTCAAGTACTTGCACTGCCGAATCTCAATACTGGTATAGCAACGCTTATTGTAAACACGAATAGCATGAGTATTTGAGCTACTCTTGTCGATGTTAATAATCTCTGGAACTCCATTACCTTCGATAGCCCTGATAAGGAACGATTCTGCTGACATCCTTTGTCTTCTCTTTGTAAGTAAGAAATCTACAGTATTCCCTTGCTTGTCAACTGCTCTGTAGAGTTAACGCCACTGACCTTTTACCTTGATATACGTTTCATCCATTCGCCACCTCTTCCCTACTTGATGCTCCTTACTCTAGCTATGATGTAAGGTGTAAACTTGAATACCCAACGCTGTATTGTGGAATGGTCAATTGATACGCCTCTCATTTGTAATAGTTCTTCAACCTCACGGTAACTGAGTCCGAATTTTAGCTTTGAATAAACTGCGAATAATATGATTGCTTTGGGGAATCTGTGATCTGATGTATTCATGTTTTGAGCTATTGGTGGTAGTCAAAACTAGAACTTTAGAAATTAGGTGACCTTAATGCGACAGAACCCACTTTATAAATACAAAAAACGATTTTATACTAAAGTTGAATTTCCGTAGAATATTTGATTTCCTCCAATACAATTTGACTATCAATGTCGCTTATATTATGAATGGAAGAAACGTCATTAACCAAAAAATTACGATATTCTTTTATGGTCGAAAACCTAACTTTCGCAAGAAAATCAAAACTTCCTGAAGTATGATAAAATTCTACAACAGATTCCAAAGAGTTCATTAGGGTAACAAATTCTTCTCTTCGATCAGTATGGTGATCTTTTATCGTCATATTCATAAATACAATAATGTTTTTATCCAACAGGTCGGCATCCAACAAAGCCACGTATTTTTTTATGACACCTGTTTTTTGAAGTTTTTTTATCCTTTCATAGATAGGAGTTGTTGTTAATGACAGTTTTGAGGCTATTTCTTTAGCCGTTGTCATCGCGTTATTTTGGAGAATTTCAAGTATTTTTTGATCTACAACATCCATTTCCTTCAATATTACTCTTATTATACAATTATACAGTTATTATTACTTACATACAAGAAAGTGTAGTTTATATCCCTTTTTGAGTACAATTTTGTAGAAAATATTTTCAGATATATCCATCTTAGTAATTGAAAGAAAAATGAACATCTGCTTTATTATGTATCCTTGGGAAAGAGTTGATGCTCTGACTGATACGACGCTTAGATTGATCCACGAAGCTTTCTTTAGAGGGCATAATGTTGGTATTATGGTTCCTAGTAATTTAACCATTAGAGACAATGAGGTTTTCGGATTTGTCAAGATGATTAAGAAGATGGATAAGACCCCATTAGATCCAACAAGATTTCATGGAAAAGTAAAGTTTAATGAAGAGCTTTTGCCAATATCTGGTTTCGATGCTATTTTTTTAAGAGCAAACCCTCCAGTGGACACAACGATGTTAAATTTCTTGGATTCAGTTAAAGATGATGTCTTAATAATTAATGATATCGATGGTATTCGAAAAGCTAACAATAAATTATACACCGCTGCGATGTTTGACGGAGGGGCAGGGATAATTCCAAAAACCTATGTTTCAAAAAATAAGGATTATTTACAACGAGTAATAAAGGAGTCGGACCATGATAAAATGATTCTAAAGCCATTAGACGGTTATGGAGGAAGTGGAGTTATTGTTCTCGAAAAAAAGGCTGCTCAAAGCATTAGTTCACTTTTGGATTTTTACATCAATGGTCAGAAGGAGCAAAAGTACGTGATTCTCCAGGAATTTATTGAGGGAGCGGAGCAGGGAGATGTTCGTATTTTGATGTTAAACGGAAAACCTATCGGCGCGATGAAAAGGGTACCAGCAGAAGGTGATATACGTTCAAATATTCATTCTGGAGGAAAGGAGGTGAAACATACTTTATCAAAAGTTGAAAAAAGAATTTGTGAACTAGTAGGCCCACGTTTGGTGGCTGATGGATTGTATTTTGTTGGCCTTGATGTAATTAATGGAAAACTAATTGAAATTAATGTTTTAAGTCCTGGTGGAATTTCAAGGATCAATAAATTAAACAGGGTTAAACTTCAACAGCGTGTGATGGAATTTGTTGAGGATGTTGTTTCTATTAAAGAAACTGCTTTAAATAAAAAATTAGCAAATCGTTTAACTGTTCAAAATGCAAAATCTTGACTTACAGCAAGTTATTGATCGAATACATCAAGGCTTGTGTTTTGAGGCTTCTTGTGAAAGTGCGTTTATTGTAAAAATTCAAGAATATGTACCGTATGTATGTACCGCCATTCATAATGGTCATACGTTAAGAGACGAACTAAAAGAAATTTGTTTGTTATCCGAAGAAGAGAGGTTGTACGAAGAAGATCCTTATACAGCTGATTTCATACAGTCTTTACCAATAACGCTTGTGGGTTGTGATTCGAGATATGAATACGACTTAAATAGAAGCGAGGAAGAATGTATTTATGAAGAAGCTTGGGGGAAGAAAATTTGGACAAGAGAACTTACTAAAAAGGAAAAAGAGGTTTCGCTCAATAAGCATAGCATGTTTTATAAAGTAGTGGGCGCCTTAGTTAGTAAATTGGAAAAGGATTTTGGGGCGGCACTCGTTTACGATATTCATTCTTACAATTACAAAAGACATAAGGTGAGCTTTCTTTTCAATATCGGAATTGAAAACATAGATGTAAAAAAATACAACAGCCAAATAAGCTATTGGAAAAGACAATTATTGACGATAAAAACAAGAAAAATAAAGCCTGAGGTTTCTGTTAATCATATTTTTTATGGTCGAGGTCAACTTCTAAAATATATAAAAGACAAATTTCCTAATACTTTAGTACTAGCTACAGAAGTTCAAAAAGTATTTATGAATGAACTTAATGGGCAGCCTTTTCCATTAGTTATTCAGACGCTTGCAAGGGGTTTTAAAAGTGCCATAATTAATAATTCACAGCATTATATTAATACGCTTTCAAACTTTAATGTAAAAAGAAAATCTAGTTTATTGGGAAGTGAAATTTCTCCAGAACTGATTAAAATGGATAAAAGGCTTTATCGATTAGTTAAGAATTTTGAAATTCTAGGGCATGTAAATCCAGTAAATATTGAAGTTGAAAAGAAAAGGTTTTTCAAAGCAAAATTTAGTACGAATCCAGAATTTAGATATAAGCCATTAACGATAGACCCTCATGACTTTAAGGCGAAAATGTATCGATTAGATGTTGACTCAATTGAAGATGTTCATATCAGACAGATTTACACCGAAATTATAGGAGCTTATTCTGATAAAGTGGATATGCTTAGTACGATAGGAACTGATAAATTCTTGTACAATTCATTGAGGTATTTTGGAGAGCCTTCACAAAAAGATATAGAAAACGCCAAGTTTTTACTGTATTGCAATGAACTGTCTCATTTTGAACAAGAAGAATATTTAGATAGCTCATACGTGCAAGAGGTATTCAGAAATGAAGTGAGTAGTTATGGATTCCAATTTAAAGTACAAGAAGTGTCGAATATTCCATCAGATGCAATTGTGATTAATTCAAAGCAATTAATGCTACTTAAGAAAGGAGCTAAATTTACTGAAACTAGACTTAAAGCATTAGTTAATCATGAGATTGGAGTCCACATGGTTACGACTATGAACGCTCAAGAACAACCCTTGAAATTTTTAAGTTTAGGGCTGCCAAAAAACACTTACACACAAGAAGGTTTAGCAATAATGAGTGAAATGTTAAGTGGTTGCTTAACCATTAAACGACTTAAAGAATTGGCGTTGCGTGTGCTCGCTGTAGAATCATTAACAAAAGGAAACGATTTTAAAACAACCTATCAAATGTTGTTAGATGAGTTTAGCCCTGATGAAAACATGCTTTATTACCTTGTTACACGTGTATATCGGGGTGGTGGATTTACGAAAGACTATTTGTATTTGAGGGGGTTCAGGAAAATGTTAGCATATCAAGAAGAAGGAGTTAAGATGGATAATCTATTCTTAGGTAAGACAACACACCGATATTTACCTTTGTTAAATGAATTGGTTGATCGAGGAATATTAAATCCTCCAAAATATAGGTGTAACGCATTTGTTAATCCTGAAAAAATAGATCCTATTTTAAAGTATCTGACGGATTCTATTCGGTGAAGCACGGCATTTAAATAGTTTTAATTTGTTCGAATTTCTCTTATAATTTAGCTGTTTTTTATGCTGAAAAAAGAAAACATGATAGGTGTGGATTTGCAACAAAAAAGTAGGACAGTTTTTCTCTGACGTATGCTATTATAAATTATTCTTATCTGGCTTGTCGATAAAGAGCTCAATATCCTTTATTAAAAAGTTCGATAATTGGAGCCTTGGGGGAGGTTGATAATCATAGTGTTACGAAAGTGGCACTCTTTTTTTTTGCCCTCATGGTAGACTTTTTCTCAAAAAACAGGTGCAATTTAGCTTTTTAAATAGATAAGATGAAAGTCTTGTTACATAGATAGCTTCACTTATTATAGTTAGTAGTTTTGCTCCAAATTAATCGAATGAGAGAGTAAAACGAAGTTTAGGTCTTAAAAAATTGACCTACTTTTTGTTGCAAGTTCAGATTGGACTTTTGGATTGATAAAGACATATTCTTAAACTGGAATTACAAAGGCAAGCAAACCAAAGGTGGCAAGGTAATCTATTCGGATGTGGCTTTGAAGTCACTTTAATTCGGTAGAACCAAGGAATCTTCAAGACCTTTCATCCGTATCCTTTAGATTATCTAATTCCATAGATAATCTTATGTATTTGCTAACAACCTCTTGATATTCTGGACTACCGTACACATCTAGAAGCCACTCAAAAAAATCAACTGAAATTAAATATTCAATATCCTTCTCTATCTCCTTTACATACTCCAAACTTATTACGTTTGAATGTTCATTTATCCCAACATCCTCAATCTAAACTCCTAAAATCGCAGGTATTAAGTATAAGTTTGAGAAAGCTGTTTCAATAGCTTTTAATTTAGCCAACTTAAATTTTTTTCTGTTCAAATAAAGTTCTTGTCCAAATCAAATGGAAATGAGGATAACCGATGTCATCAGGAAAATTCTTTTTAAACCATCGAAAATAGATTAGTGCACCTTTGAAATCTTCAATTTCAGCATAATACTAAGCAATTATATAACGTAAGCCTTGCCCGTCATGATACCATCCGTGCAACAAGGCCGTCTAATTTTCTATTTTATGTTTATGTACCAACAAGTCCCACGCTTGCTTTATATGTACCAAAAATAGTATATTTGGTACACATTGTTATTATATGCGACAAAAGACACCACATTATATTTTGAATAAATTGCCAGTTTCAATTGATAAAGTTGAAACTATTGCGACTTTAAAAGCTAGTGCCAAAGCTATGAGAGCGTTGGGGGAGTTAAAAGGTGTGGCGCAGTCGATTCCAAATCAGTCTATGCTTGTAAATGCTGCTGTATTACAAGAGTCGAAAGATAGTTCAGAAATTGAGAACATAATAACAACTCAAGATGAGCTTTATAAAGCTCTTTCAACGAATAAAATTGAAAATTTAGCTGTAAAAGAAGTTGTTAATTATCGAAAAGCAATTTTCTCTGGTTTTGATTTAATAAAAGAAAAGGGATTCATTAGGTTTTCAGACTTAAATGATATTCAGAGTATTATAGTCGAAAATAATTCAGGAGTTAGAAGTACACCTGGAACTGTTTTAAAAAATGACAAAACAGGAGAGGTCGTTTATAGACCACCACAAAGCAAGGATGAAATACTTGAACTACTGACTAATTTCTTAGACCATTTTAATACTGAAAGTGATGTTCAGCCGCTTATTAATTTGGCGATATTACATTTTCAATTTGAAAGTATTCACCCCTATTATGATGGAAATGGAAGAACAGGACGGATACTGAATATATTGTTCTTGATTCTGAATGATCTTTTAGATATTCCAATTTTATACCTGAGTTCATATATTATTGATCATAAACCAGACTATTACAGATTATTAAATCAAGTGAATAGAACAGGCGAATGGGAAGAATGGATTTTATATATATTAAAAGCAGTTGAAGAAACTTCAAATAATACAGTTCAAAAGATAAATTCAATCAAAAAATTACTTGATGCCACTATTGAAGTAGTTAAAGAGAAAGCTCCTAAAGTTTATAGAAAAGAATTGATTGAATTACTATTTGAACAACCATATTCTAAGATTGATTACGTAGTTGAAAAGATAGGTGTAGAACGAAAAGCTGCTTCTCGTTACCTTAAAGAACTAGAGGGAATTGGAGTTTTAAAATCTACCCAAATAGGACGCCAAGTAGTTTATGTTAATGAAGATTTAATAGAAATTCTAAGGAGGGGTTAAAGCAATAATATCCTCCTCCAAAAAGTTCGATATTTGAGACATTGGGCCCACACCCAATCGAAAAAACCTAGTATTTACTGGGGTTTTTCGATTTTAAATCTGATGACTATTCAATAAGGTTTGTATGGACTTAAGAATAATATTTAATCAAGTTGAGTTATTAAGTCATCTTTACTTTTCCTAACCTTCTTTAGGCTTACTAACCAATCATTTTCGGTGTCTCGATATCCTAATGGGAGTAGCACACAGCTTCTTAATCCCTTTTCATTAAAGTTTAAAATTTCATCTAACGCTTTAGCATCGAACCCTTCCATGGGAGTTGCATCAACTCCTTCAAAAGCAGCCGCAGTAATTGCATTTGCAAAAGCAATATAAGCCTGTTTTGCAGCGTGATTAAAGTTTTTAATAGCTTCTCTTGGAGGGTACGCTTTTAATAGCATTTGGCGGTAATTTTCCCATCCTTCATTTTTAAAACCTCTTTCTTCATTTACAAGATCAAACATCTTATTAATCCTATCCTCAGTGTATGTATCCCATGCTGCAAAAACTAGTAAATGAGAACAATCACTTACAACCGATTGATTCCATGCAATTGGCTTAATTTGATCTTTTAATTCTTGATTTGTAATTACATATACCTCAAATGGTTGGAGTCCGCTTGAAGTCGGTGATAAAGAAATCGCCTCAATTATATTATTAATTTTTTCTTGAGATATCTTTTTACCATTCATTACTTTTGTTGCATACCTCCAGTTTAGTTTCTCTAATAATTCCATATTTATTTTAAATTGTTAAGTAAAGTATCTGCCGCTAATTTTCCTAGTTCGTTAGAAGCTAAAGGGCTAGCACCAGTAATTAGTTTACGGTCAACGTAAACAGTTTTGTCTGATTTTTTATTCATTAAAACAGCACCCAAGCTTTTTAATTTTTCACTAATAGGGAATGGCATTTGCCCAGGTAAATAACCAACCATTGGAGTTTTTTTATCTACCGAATCAGGGAAAACACACATTTTGTAACCTTGGTATAAAAATGTACCATTGTTTAATGTTGTGGATAAAAACGCTCCTGGACCATGACAAAGCGTTATTGTAAACAAATCATTTTCGTGAGCCCAGTTTAGTACTTTAGATACGTTTAAATCTTCAGGCAGGCCAATTATCGACCCATGTCCTCCAGGAATAAAAACTGCAGCATATGCATCATGGTTTTGGAAAGAAGTATCTACAAAATTAGTTAAACTGATGGGTTTTTTAAAAGAAGATTCTAACGAACCGTATAGAATCTTTACGTTTTTATCGTTTTGAGGAAATGCCCACATTTCAAAAACAACAGACTTACCGGTAGGAGTAATAATATCAAATTCAAATCCAGCACTTTGTAAATGTAGCATAGGCAAAAGTGCTTCAACGGGGTGGTTTCCAGTAGAAAACATTTTCCCATTTTTCATTTTTAAATTCTTCTCCTCCGTAAAAATTACCGCAATCTTGGATTTTTTTCCTGTATACTTTTTGTATTTGATGTCAGTGTAGTCTGTTGTGAGACTTGTGGCTAATTTTAGTGCAACTTTTGAAGGACTATATGATCCATCAGCCTCTAGTCTTGATGCTATACCTAATAGTTTTTTTAACATATTATTTAGAATTATTGATGTAAGTCGAAATTAAAGGATGCAATTCAAGAAAAAATTACCGTATGTTAAGAAACCAATTATTTAACTTTTTCTATTCTAATTCTGCTCAAACTTTGTTGAGTTATCCCAAGGTATGATGCAATATGATAATTTGGTGAATGTTTCTCGATATCTGGGTACTGACTTAAAAAAATATCGTATCGCTCAGAGGCAGAAAGTTGTAGCTGATTTAATATTCTTTTATGTAAACTTACTACATGACGTTCTAAATTTTCCCTTTGGAAAGATTCAAATTCCGGAAAAAGAGTCATTATTTCACTTAAATCTTTCGCGTTAAATTCAATGACTTTTGAGTTGGTGATAGCTTCAACTGAAAGAGAGGCTAACTCGTTAGTATAAATTGCAATAAAATCACTTATCCACCAATTCTTTATAGCGAATTGTAGGGTATGTTCTTTACCTTTTTTATCCATGCAATAAGAACGTAAACAGCCGTTTAATACAAAATAAGTTTTTCGAACAAATTGTCCTTGACTAATAAGGGATGTTCCTTTTTTTACTTCAATCTCATTACCTAAAGAGAGAATGTGATTTTCAGCTTCAGAGCTGAGGTGAATTGACTCTTTTATTAGCGAGATAAGTTTTTCCATTTCTAAACTAAAGCTAATTAATTTTATGTTTAATAGCTTAATCGGATTCATATGTTGAAATTTTTCGTAAATCATCCATTAAATAGTTCGAGATTTGACCAGGTGGTCACACAGATGTAAAAAGTCGCTGATATTTAGTGACTTTTTTGTTTTCTGAAGTTTCACTTAAAATGTAATTCACAGATAATTAATCTAAAGTGGTTCGATGTCCACTTGGGTCTTTTCTATTAAAGAAAAAGAGTATATCTCTTTTTTTTGAAATTTTTTTGTTTTATTAAGTTGATAAAAAATGAATTTTTGCAAAAAATGCAAAATTATCAGAGTCCTATTGTGTAAATCAGTTTTACCTCTCTTAATCTCTTAATTAATTTTGGAGTAAATCTTTAAAATTTAAAATCATGAAAAGAACAATTTTATTAGGAGCCATTTTAACACTTGCATTATCATCTTGTGTAAAAGAAAAAGGTTGTACTGATCCTAATGCAATAAATTTTGACTCCTCGGTTGAAGAAAGTGATGGTAGCTGTAGTTATGAAAAAGAAGAAATAGGAACTTGTTTAAAAGGAGTGGAATTAATTGATGAAGGTTATTTTATTAACATTGAGTCAAATGATGATTGTCAACCAACAATACTCTCTATGGGAGGTTCATTAGATTCTCCAATCGATTCGGATTATATAGTTTCTGAAACATCATATTTGGAAAACGGGAATATTGAAAACTATATTCAGCCGCTTGCAAATATGGAGAAACCATACAATTACTCTTACAAGGAAAACTTAGTAGAGTTGATCAACTCTGCAGGAGAAGTAGTTGTTGAAATTATAAATTATAAAAATGATAACTCGGCCATTACTGTAACTTCTCCTGGTGGTGTTGAATATAAGTATAAGATGTTAAATGGTAATGTTGCTTCAATTGAAAGTGATGGGAAATTACTTGTTGAATACACTTATGATGACAAACCTTATTTTGCAAGGGATATTTTATATGACTTTTTTGGAACAGAGTTAGATTTTCAAATGTGGTTTGAAAAAGAGCTAGTTCCTAATAATAACATTGTTTCTAAAATAAATTATTTACATGGTTTTGGAGATGATGTTAGGGTTTTTAAGACAACTTACACTTATTCCTATGACGAAAATAATTATCCAACAGAGGTTAAGGTGGATGGTGAGACTCATATGAAATTTTACTATAAAGATTAAAGAAGTTTTACCTAGGATTAAACACTAAAAAAAACAATCATGAAAAGAACAATTTTCACAGTAATAATCAGCTCCTTTTTTCTCTTTGGATGTAAGAAGGAGAGTCATGAAACAAAAGCCTCCGATGCAGCTGATAGATATGTTGGAACTTATGCAGCTGAAGTTTTTGGTGGAGGACCTGGAGTTATAACCATAACTAAATTAGGAGTTCAAATAATAGTTTTCTTTAAAGAAGATACTCAAGATTTTGATAGTTATGACTTAGATTTTACGCTTACTGGTACTTATGTTGACGAAGGCTTAGATGGATATTTTGAATTTGATGGTTGCACTGATTGTTTGTCGGATCTCACTAGGTATGATATTTCAGGAGGAACCATAGAAAAAGAAGCTTGGAGTGATAGTAAAGTTAAGTTCCATTTGGAGATATTATATCCAGTTACAACTCCTACTGGGCCTATTTTTCCAAAGACATTCCTTATTGAAGAAATTTAATTTTTTTTGGATAAAAATGTAAATGATTGATGCTCAGCCTTAAATAGTTCGATACCCACTTGGGTCTTAGATTATTCCTTAGAGTTTAAAAGTATGTTTCTCTTTTAGTATTATATCTCGAAGTGCATCCCTTTATTTAATAACTCTTTGTATCTCTTTTGGTTGAATTGAAAAAGATTTCCTGGTCTTCCAGCTCCAGTAGATTTTGCTTTTTGATTTAGTTCTTCTAAAATTCCTAGTTTCTGAATTTTCTTTTTGAAGTTTCTTCTATCAATGTCTCTATCTAGGAGGATTGAGTATAAATTTTCTAAGTCGGAAAAAGGAAATTTTGCATCTAATAGTTCAAAGCCTATCGGTTGGTATTTGACTTTGTTCCTAATTCTATCAATAGCAATCTCAAGAATTGAATCGTGGTCGAATGCTAGTTCGGGTAATTCTTTGATATTAAACCATTCTACTTCGGATGCATCGGTATCTGCAGATAGTTTGGTGAATTGTTCAGAGTTTACAAGTCCAAAGTATGCAACCGAAATTATTCTTCTTCTTGGATCCCGATCTGGCTTCCCAAAAGTATATAGTTGCTCCAGATAGTTGATTTCGACACCTGTTTCCTCTTTTAATTCTCTAAACACTGCATCTTCTAACGATTCATTATCTAAAACAAAACCTCCCGGAATTGCCCACTTGTCCTTAAATGGATTATACTTTCTTTTGATCAATAGCACTGAAACGCCATGCTCCTTATTGTAGCCAAAAACAATGGCGTCAACAGCTATGTTTATGTTTTGTGTCTTTATCACACAATAAAGATAAAGATATTTTAAATTAAAATGTATTCAATTGTAAATCAATACGTTAATAAATTAGTGTAAAGTAAACACAAATTATATTTGGAAACTAAGTATAGTTGAACTTATATTTGTGTAATAATAACGCAAATTAAAACATTATGAACGGATTATTTTTAACAGACGGATATAAAACAGGACACCACCAACAATACCCAAAAGGAACACAGGAAGTGTTTTCTAATTGGACACCAAGAAGTAACAAATATGCTCCAAAGAGATGTGATAAGGTATTGTCATTCGGTCAGCAGTTTGTTTTCAGATGGTTACACGAGTATTTCGAAGATTTCTTTTTTAGTAAACCAAAAGAGCAAGTGTGTGGTGAAATGAGGGAAGAATTATCAATGTATTTAGGTACTGATTATGATGTTAGCCACTTTGAAGCACTACATGATTTACAATATTTACCAATTCGAGTTAAATCTTTACCAGAAGGAGCGGAGGTAAATATTAGAGTTCCAATGGTAACTATAGTAAATACGAAACCTGAATTTTACTGGGTAACGAACTACTTAGAAACTATCTTATCAACTATGTTGTGGCAGCCAATGACATCAGCTACTATTGCTTTGAGATATAAAAGAATTTTCAAGGAATGGGCTCAAAAAACTGACGAAGAAAATTTAGGATTTATAGATTTTCAAGGACACGATTTTTCTATGAGAGGTATGGGAGGATCACAAAGTGCTTTGGCATCAGGTTTAGGTCACGCTGCTGTATTTATGGGATCTGATACATTACCAGTGATTGGAGGAATGAGAAGATACTATGATGCTACTGGATTTGTAGTTGGAAGCGTAAATGCTACTGAGCACAGTGTTATGTGCGCTGGAACAAAAGATGATGAAATAGGAACTTTTAAAGCTTTGATGGATACTTACCCAAGTGGAATTTTATCTGTGGTTAGTGATACTTGGGACTTATGGAAAGTTTTAACCGATTACTTACCAAGATTAAAAGGTGATGTAATGGGAAGAGAGGGTAAATTAGTAGTTAGACCTGATAGTGGGGATCCAGTTGCCATAATTTGCGGTGAAACACAAGAATTAGGAGGGATAACTCCACAAGATAAAGGTGTAGTCGAATTGTTATGGGAAACTTTTGGAGGGCGTGTTAATGCACAAGGCTTTAAAGTTTTAGATGCTCACATTGGAGCTATATATGGAGACAGTATCACAACGGAAAGAGCAGAACAAATTTGTGAGCGTATGGCGAAAAAAGGATTTGCTACGACTAATGTTGTATTTGGCATTGGAAGTTTTACTTACCAGTTTAATACTAGAGACACTTTTGGTTTTGCGATGAAAGCAACTAGTGTTGTGGTTAATGGAGAAAGAAGAGAAATATTTAAAGATCCGATAACAGACAATGGAGTAAAGAAAAGTGCGAAAGGATTAATGAAAGTAGATGAAGTAAATGGTGAATTTATTTTAGTTGATCAAGTAACAGAGGAAGAGGCCGAAGGTGGTGAATTGAAAGAAATCTACAAGGACGGGAAATTTAATAATACCGTAAATTTGGAGATAGTAAGAACTAGAGTTAACCAATTAGTTTAAGATAAAGCGTTATGCAATACGAATTAAAAGAATTTAGAGACGGCCAGGTAACAGCAAAAGTGTTACAAAAAGGTGATTTAGAAGTGAAAGTTCGTGGGAATAGTTACACTGATCTTTTTAAGGTAGCTTCCATAAAAGAAGGATGGGATAGTAATCCAAGAGCAAATAAGAATAGCTTTTCTTCTTTAAATATCGCTTGTTTAATTGGTCAGCGTTCGGATAGAAGATTTGGTGAGAATGAATCTTTCGATTTAAAGGTAATCGCTAATTTTATCAATAGTATGGGTTTTGATGAAGTAAAAATCTTCCATCCCCACAGTGATGTCTCGTTGGCATTAATTGAGAACGCAGTGAGAGTATCTCATTCAGAATACGTAAAACAAGCATACCAAGCAGAAGGGCAACCAGTTTTGGTTAGTCCCGATGCTGGAGCTTATAAATCAACTAAAGTATTAGCGGATGAATTTGGAGCAGATTTAATCCCTTCAAATAAAGTAAGAGTTAACGGTGTTCCTTCAATCAGCTTTCAAGGAGATGTTAAAGGAAAAAACTGCCTGATAGTTGATGATCTTGCAGATGGAGGTAGAACTTTCAAGCAACTAGCTAAGGCATTAAAAGAACAAGGAGCCAAAAGAGTAACTCTGTATGTTTCTCACGCCCAATTCAACTTTGGATTTGATGAGCTAAGAAAAAGTTTAGATAATATATATTGTACCAACAGCTACAAGGATATTGAGGACGATTTTGTTACACAGTTTAAGGTTGTTTAATATAGAGGTTAATTGTTTCAATATCCTCCTCCAAAAAGCACGATATTTGAGACCTTGGGCTCACAGATGCAAAAAAGTCCCTCTAATTTTTCTTTTAACTGATAACGACCTGTTCTTCAGCTATGTTTTGCAGGTTATAGCTCCAAACTGCCAAATCATTGCAGCTAGAAGATGGAACACCTTCTATAAAGGTAGTGTCATTGTATTTATATTAGTATCTATTGGGTTCCTACCTTCGCAAATTTGATAAATTATCATTATGGTTTTTAGTATTGGAAACAATAAAATATGTTATGCTAAAGCAACCTTTTTAAAATTCATAGCGTCTTTAAGTCAACTTAATTGTTTGAAAAATATGAAAACTAGAGCTTTAACGCTAACTCTGTTAGCAAGTATTGTTTTCACTTCTTGTAAAAAAGAAACAGAAAATAAACTAGTAAAGTATTACTCTACTCATCAAATTAGTTTAGCCCAAAGTGAACTTTACGTTTACAAAACGGGGTTTAGTGGTGACGAAGAAGGTGGAAACGTAACCATACAAGGAAAAAACCACGTTCTTAGTGAAGTAACAAGAGATGACCTTTCTGAAATTGTGTATCAATACCAGCCGAAACCAGACTTTGTTGGAAAAGATACTGTTCAATTTATGATTGAATCCGGTTGGAATGGTGTTAATGGTTATGACAAAAATTATTATCACAATTTTTATTTTGAAATAGAATAAATACTTAATAAAGTAAAAGGGTGCGTACCCTGTTTAAGTCAGGTAGGCATCAGAACAAACTTCTTTTTGGACAAAAAACTCTAATTATGAAGCGCTTACGTAAGCCCTGTCCCGATTTATTTTTACTATAATTTTAATTTGTATCTTTGCATACGTCGAACTAAATAGCCTCTAGTGGGCTTAATACTAAATTCAATGAAGAAAATATTACTAACCTCCGTAATGGCAATTTTGAGCGTTTTTAGCCTCAATGCGGCCAATTTAAACATTGCTAATTTAATCACATCATCTGACTGGAATACTATATTCCCAAACAGAGCTCAAGCTGGTCATATTCAGGGAGCAACGGATGATTTTTATTCATATGCTAGATTCACTTCAGCTGTAGATAAAATTTCAGAATATTCGGTAACTTTCTCTTCAGGACCTGATAACCAAGGAACCTCTGTTGCTGTTACAAAGGCTGGTGGTTCATCATGGACATATATTATAACATCCTCTTCATGGGCTGGAGCTGATTATACAGTTGACTACTCAACGTTCTGTAATACAGGTAATGATTTTAATGATAAAAGAGAACTATCAGCTTTTTTAGCAAATATTACAAAAGAAACAACTGGTGGTTGGGTTGATCCAGATCCATCAAAAGGAGCAAGTGAGCAACCAAATGGAAGCCATGGTTCATGGGGACTTCATTGGTTAAGAGAACTTGGTCCAGGCGGTAATGCAAGTGCAAAATCCTCAAACTGTTATACTACAGGCTCAACAATTGATTACCAACCTGCAGCAGGTAAATGTTACTACGGAAGAGGGCCTATTCAAATTTCATACTTTTATAATTATGGTAACTTTAGTGAATTCTTATACGACGATAAAAGTTTAGTTTCTAATCCTGATTTGTTAGAGCAAGATGGTGAATTAGCATTATTAAGTGCAATTTGGTTTTGGATGACTCCACAGTGCCCTAAACCTTCATGTCACCAAGTAATGCAAGAGATTTATGACGAGTCAGCTACTTCGTACTCTAGTGCTAAAATGAGTAAAAAAGGGTTTTTACACACTGTAAATATTATAAACGGTGATGTAGAGTGTCGTGGTGCAAATTCTAAACCGCTTTTAAGATCAAAGTTATATAAATACTACATGTCGCTAATTGGGTTTACATCAACTGAAATTTCAAATGAAGACATGGGGGAGTATTCTACTTTATGTAATAGTGGAGGTACCATGGTAAAATATACTTCCTGTGACTTTCAGAATGTTGTAGTAAATAATTGTTCTACTCCTGCATTGGGAGCTGACAAGGAACTTTCTGGAGGAACAGCATCTTTAGATGCTAGTGTTACTCTTAAAACTGATGAAACCATTGCATGGTTTAAAGATGGAAATATTATTAGTGGAGCAACAAGCACAACATATACAGCAACTTCAACTGGTACTTACAACGTTGTCGTAACAGGAGATGACTGTACGAAAGAGGATCAAATTATTGTTTCAGCTGAAGTATTTATATGTTCAGAACCTGCATTGGGAAAGGATAAAGAACTAGTAGCTGGTACTACAACATTAGACGCTAACATTACTCTTGCAAGTGGTGAGACAATCGCTTGGTTTAAAAATGATGTTTTAATTAGTGGAGCAACAAGCACAACACACACTGCAACTGAAGCAGGAACATATGAGGCTGTTACTACAAGACCAGGATGTAATGGGGAAGATGTGATTATTATTTACAATGAAGGAGAAGGACCTACTTGTTCAAAGCCTGAATTAAGTGATACTGTAGAGTTAACTGGAAGTTCTGTTGTTTTAAACTCGAACATTACCACGCTTCAAGATGGTGAAACTATCGCTTGGTATAAAGATGGAAGTGCAACTCCTATACTGAACGCGTCTGGAACTACATATACAGCTACTTCTACAGGAACATATAAAATTGTTTTAACCGGTTTAGATTGTACTGAGGAAGATGAGGTCGTAGTTGCCGTTATATGCTCTAAACCTAATTTTGGAAGCGATAAATCATTTACGGGAGATCCGGTTATTTTAGATGCTAACATTACCCTTAAAAGTGGAGAAACTATTAAATGGTATAAAAATGATGTCGAATTTTGGAATTCTACTGGTACGATACACACAGCTAACTCACTTGGTACCTATAAAATTGTTGTTTCGGGACCGGGATGGCCATCAGTTTGTACTGAAGAAGATGTAGTCGAAGTTGCTGAAACAACCTGTTCTAATCCTGAATTTGGTGATGATATTAGTCTTTGTCAGGGAACATCTGTTACGTTAGATGCTAATGTAGTACTTGAACTAGGAGAATCTCTTAAATGGTATAAAGATGATGTTGAGATAAGCGGTATTACTACAAACACTTATACTGCAGATGCAGTTGGAACCTACAAGGCAGAGGTTACGATAGACAATTGCGTAAGATCGGACGAAATTGTTGTAGCTGATGGTGGTTCTCAACTTCTTGATGTTTCAGCATCTAACAATGGGAAATTTTGTTCCACTAGTTCTATTACTGAAGTTACTTTAACAGTTACAGGTGGTGAAGGTGAATACGTATTTTATGATGTTCCTACAGAAGGAGAACCTTTAGCTACTGGTGCATCATTTGTTGTTGGTGGCGATCTTGTTGAAGATGGTGAATCAAAAACATTCTACGTTCAAGAGCCAAGTGGACCTCCAGTTACAGTTGGTGCAACCGAAGCATATTCTGGTGGTGCTTGGGGTAATATGTCAGTTAATCAAGGTTATAATGACTACAGATTACTTTTTAATACCTTAGATAAAGTTACTCTTGAGTCAATTGATCTTGTTTTATATCAGAATCATACTTCTCACACAATAGTTGTAACTGTTTATGAAGTTGGTACTACAAATGTTGTTGCTACTAAGACTGTAGAATTAAATGGAGATGAACTTTCATATGTAGCAGGTACTGCATACCCTTTAAATAAAGTTCAGCTAGACCTCGAATTACCTGAAGGAGAGTACGAATTATCGTTTATCGGAAGTACCTTTACAATAAATGTACAATCAAGTATTGACTTTAGTGCTGCAATGTTTTCTTCAGCAGGAATTGTTGAGATTAAAGGAACTAGTGTTCCTAGTGCATGGACTTATCCAGTATACAACTGGGTTTTCAAGTCTGGAGCTACTAATGCGTGTGGAAGGGCTTCTGTAGAAGTATCTGCTGATTGTGGTACTACTACCGATACTAAAGAGATTCTTACAGATGTAATAGCTGTTTATCCAAACCCTGCTACAGATGTTGTGAATATTAACTTAGGGAATATTAATGCAGAAAATAGTTCTATTGAATTATATAGTTCTGTTGGACAATTGGTAATGTCTCATAATATTGGTTTAGAATCTGGAAACGTTATTCAGTTTGAAACAAGTGATATTGATGGAGGATTATACTTCGTTAAAGTTCTTTCTGAAGGAAAGAACTATACAACAGGTGTAGTTATTACAAAGTAAATATTTTAACATATCCACAAAAAAAGCCACTCTTTGAGTGGCTTTTTTTGTGGGTTAAGCTCAGAAGTAGTAGCGGGATTTTATAGAAAAGTAATATCAATTATCTGATAATTGGTACCAAACTTAAAATAGAACACCAG
>Ga0257114_1000386_pt1 | contig 34490 bp, 30 predicted proteins | sample SI112_10mmetaG_FD_190149 | JGI IMG/M metagenome (GOLD analysis project Ga0257114, IMG submission 190149) | Marine microbial communities from Saanich Inlet, British Columbia, Canada - SI112_10m | ecosystem: Environmental > Aquatic > Marine > Inlet | place: Canada: British Columbia | collected...
AGTATCAACAATTACTCCAAAAAACCCAAACCACACCACACGTCCGCGACGACGTAAAGGTCCGCGTCGCCGCCGGCACCCAGAGTGCCGCGACACGCGCAAGTACACAGACGCAAATGCGTGTTTCCTACACATATGCAAAATTCCAGCGTCGTCGACCGCCAGTGTAGTGGTTTTGGTGACCCCTTTACTCGCGCAACTTTAGGGCGCCAAAAGCGTCATGTTCCAGAGACACTGCTAACCCTAGTTTCTAACCCTAGTTTCTAACCCTAGTTTCAGGGAGGCGAGTGCGGCGACGCGCGCTGGGAGACGACGCGGGACGACGACGGCGACGTGGGTGAATCGTTTTGCATCCTACATCTTTCAAATTCAGTTTCACAGCGCCCCGCGTGCGTGTCTGCCGACGCCATCACGACCTCGGGCATCTTGCTCGAGATAAAGTGTACGCGGAGTCGCGCGACTTTCCTCGAACGTGTCGCAAACGGCGGGCGCGGTGCGATCGACAACCACTACGCGCAGGTGCAAGCTCTTCTCGAAGTGTACGATCTCCCCGTAGCGCTCTTGTGCTACTGGCACAAGGACGAGGACGAAGAGGGCGAAGACGACGCAGAGGACGGAGCGAACGCAGAGGGCGAAGACGACGCAGAGGACGGAGCGAACGCAGACGACGAAGAAGACGCAGAGGACGGAGCGAACGCAGACGACGCAGAACGCGCCGCTCCCCGCACGTTGAGTTACGAGCTGATCATTCCTCGCAGAGCGGGATGGTTTGATAGAGAGTGTTAGTTTACGCAGTATATCCATCAAGATCTTGATAATTGTTCTAATGAGTCGCTATGTCGCTACTCGTCTCTCTGCAGACGCTCGATCGATTCGTTTAAGCGTGCCATACTCTTCGCCAGCACTTTTTTCTTCTCCATGCGAAAAGCGATGGCTAACCTCACTTGCGGAGACGTCGCGGCGTCGTGTAACTCTTCGTCCTTCTCGAGCGTCGTCGAGAAGTTGCCGAGCGCCAAAGCCAAAAGAGACATGCACGTGCGCAGAGCTTTGATTTCCGTATCCTTCGAAACCACGTCTGCGTCAATCTCGCCGAACGGCGCGTCCGCCGCGCGCGAAGCCTCCGCCGATGATTTCGAATATAACACGCGTAGGCCCGCGAGCGCCTTTTTATCCATCACTTGACCCGCGCCGAACACGCTTAACTCAACGTTCGGGTCATCTCCGACTAATCCAATTCTCTCAAGCGCCGTCGCTTGCCAAGGCGCCACCTTCGCGACGGTGTCTAGATGCGTCGCGGATTCGCTCGCCGACTCGCTCGTCGCCGCACCGATCGGTGCTGCGGCTAAGCCTCCGATTTCGCGAGCGAGCTCGATGAGCTTTAAGTCCCACCTGAGTTTCACGCAGTCGAACGGATTGTCTTTGACTATGAATCCGTAATCGAGCAATAGCTCGTCGTTGGACAAGTTCCCGTAGCTCAACTCTATGGGCTCGCCGGACGTCAACGCGCGTCGAGCAATCAACTCGACGCCACCGGCGTTGTCGCCTTCTTCGATAGCCCGCACACTGACGGATGGATTGAACGAGTGGTTGCAGATATCTATGACCGGAAGCATCGCCGGAGCCGAGTTCGCACCAACCTTGAACGCCCTGCTGCTCGCGCAAGCAGTGGCCCATCCGAGCGCGTTCGCGTCAATCGTCATCTCCACGCGCTGTCGCCCAGGGTGAGCTTCGTCGACGTAACTCTCGCCATCATCCACCGTTAGAGCGTTTCCAGCGAAAGTACCGAGGAATCGCGCACGCTTATTGATTTGCTGTACGATCGGAGCGTATTCCAGCGCTCGAACGGCGTCCGGCGGGAAAAACGTGGGCGAGCCTTCGTGTACCGCAGGAAGGAGCGTGATATATGGTGCAAACGCCGAGTGGGCGCCGGCCACGCGCTCGCGAAGCAGCACCAAGCCTACTTTCGAGCTCCAAAATTCGTTCGGCACTCGATCGACGACGTTCTTCAGCGGCTCGCTGACGTCGTCGGAGTCGCACCGCAACATAAGTTTCGGCGGCAGAGAGACGAGCCTCTCGCCGTCGGCGATGTCACCGTCCGCCTCGAGCGACCAACCGAAATTCGGTCTGTACGTCATGCGCACCCTTTCGTGTATTTTTCCGCCTCGATGATCGAACCACGTCGCGAACGTCGCCAGAACGCCGCTTTGAACTCGCGCTTTCGCATCATTCGCGAGCCGCTCCTCCTCTGCCGTCGTCGTCGCCGTCGTCGTCGTCGTCGTCGTCGTCGTGCGCGTCGCGAGGAGCTCGCGACGACGCCACCACGCCGTCGACGAAGCGGGAGCGTCGGACATGTTCGCACGACGACGCGACTCTCGCGCTATCGCCCCGCGCATGCGTTGCGGTGTGCGGTCTGCGCGGCGTCGAGCGTCCGCGCGAGGGCGTTCGCGGCGAAGGAACGATGGATCACGTCTACCGGTAACTAATGAGATCTAACATTAAAAATAAATTCCCCACGCGCGCGTCCGTCGTTCTCACGCCGTTCTCCAGTGTTTCCGCACACACTTGCGCATCGCCTTGAGCTCGCGCGCGCAATCGGGCGCGTCCTCTGGAAGCCCGTTCCAGTGGACGTTCTTTCGTCCGCACTTCTCGAACGCCTCTGCGATGTCTTCGCATGCCTTCATTCGCGTCGCTCGGCACAGCTCGTAATCGCTCGCCAACCCCTCGCACGCGCGTTCGCCGTTAATCGCGACGCACTGCTTCAACGCGGATGCCTTGGGCGCGCACGCGCTGGCGATTCGCTGACACCCCTCGACCGTCGTCGCGCTAGACGTGAACCAACCCATACGAACGATCGTCGTCGTCGTCGTCGTCGTCTATCGCGACGGTTTCGCACCGAACGGCGGCGTCGTGTGCGGACCGATGGACCGATGGACGCCGATGACGCCAGCGCCCCAGACTGCCGACATAGAAGCGCGCGCGCTGTGATCGCGAGCGCGGTGACCGCGGCGACGGTTCGATCGCGAACGTGTGACTCGTCGTCGTCATGTCCAGCGAGGACGGCGGTGCGCGCGCGACGACGACGACGACGAACGGTGGCGACGACGTCGAGCTGTCGGCATCGCGCGCGCACGACGGCCTTCCGTCGAGCGAACGCGGGAACGATGGGTTAGGGGCGCAGGAGTCCGTGAGCGAGGTCGTGGGTGAAGTTTTCAGCGGATACACGTGTCACTCCATCGAGGTACGGCGCGCGCGCGCACGTTCGCGTCGAGACGGATGCTTTTGCAAGATGATTCAAAACCGACGACTGACTGGGCATATATTATTTCATCGACGGGCGCAGAGAGGACGCGTACACCCGGGAGATGTCGCCGAAGCCGCGTCGCTGGCGAGCATCGATTTACCACCGGCCAAGTATCCTTTATTTGACGCCATCGGCGACGATTTCGTGGAGACTGGAAAACTGAGCAAGCTCCAACTGGAGGGTGTCATGTTCGCGTGTCAAAAGCACTGCGAATTCGCGCCGGATGGCAAGCGTTCGGGTTTCATGATTGGCGACGGTGCGGGGGTGGGCAAGGGACGACAAATTAGTGGAATTATTATCGATAATTTCGTGCGAGGCCGTCGGAAAGCGGTTTGGATATCGAGCTCGGGCGATTTACACCGAGACGCCGAGCGCGACTTGAGCGATTTGGGAAGCACTATTAAGGTTATTAATTCGTGCCCAGAGCTCGATCGCGAAACTCGCGCGTTCGGGTTATCGAAAGAGTATCAAGAGGGCGTGTTGTTTACCACCTACAGCACGTTAGTGAGCAAGACGCAGAAGAAGAGTCGTCTCGATCAAATCGTAAATTGGTTCGGCGGCGAAGACGCCGAGGGCGTCGTGATTTTTGACGAGTGCCACAAGGCAAAGAACTTTAGCGCGTCTTCTGATTCGGGTAGTAAAGTTGCGGCGGCTGTGATTGCGTTTCAGGAACGCTGTCCTCGCGCGCGCGTTGTGTACGCGAGCGCCACAGGTATCTCTGAAGTTGGGCACATGACCTACTTGGCCAGACTCGGTTTCTGGGGCAAAGGGACGCCATTTAAATCCGCGGATACGTTCATTGAGAGCATGAAGTCGCGCGGTGTAGGATTTTTAGAAATGCTCGCCATGGAAATGAAGGCAAGTGGGAAGTATGTTAGTCGAGGTTTATCTTTTAGGCAGGCAGAGTTTGAGCAGTACACGATCGCGCTCAGCAAAGAGCAGCGTCAAATGTACGATGACGCGTGCGACTTGATGTCGCTCATCCGTAATGCGTGTATCGAAGCTGTGCGTCGAACTGGTTCCGATGGAAAAGGCGTTTGGAGTGCGTATTGGAGCGTCCATCAAAGATTCTTCAAGCTCTTGTGCATCAGCATGAAAGTTCCGGCGGTCATCGCCAAGGCGAACGAGGCGCTCGCGCGAGAGCAATGCGTCGTCATCGGGTTGCAAACGACAGGTGAGTCTCAAGATGCGTCAGCCAACTTGACTTTTGGTGAAGACGTCACGGAGTTCGGGTTCCTGAGTACGACGCGCGAAATGCTCGTCAATTTCTTGAACGTGCACTTTCCGACTGAAATCCACGGCGCTTCAGATGGAGCGGCGGCGGAAAAGTCGGCGCCTTCCGATTGGTCGAGCGATTGGAGGCGTGCAGGCGGCGCGGAGGTAGAGAGCGAAGGCTACACTGGTCGTTTTCACACGAATGCCCCAGCCAAGGTCGACGAAGAGCTCGTGGACGCTAAGGAAGAGTTGATCAATAAAGTCATCAAGTTGAGGTTACCGCCGAACTTTCTTGATGCTCTGATTGATGGGCTCGGAGGGCCGACAGAAGTTGCCGAACTCACGGGAAGAAGCGGTCGCATCGTGCGTCGAGGCGATAGGCTCATGTACGAATCGCGTGGCACGACGGCGTCTAGAAAAGGAACGAGCATCAGCGGCGACGGTGATGTGCTCGGAGTGAACATCGCCGAGAAGAACGCGTTTATGAATGGTGACAAACGTGTGGCCATAATTTCGGACGCGGCTAGTACCGGGATTTCATTGCACGCGTCGAAAGGCGCGAAAAATGTCCGCCGCCGCGTGCACGTCACGATAGAACTTCCATGGAGTGCGGACAAGGCGATTCAGCAGCTCGGTCGCACGCATCGATCCAATCAGATTACGGGTCCAGTGTACGTGATGTGCTCGACGAATATCGGAGGCGAAAGACGCTTCGTCGCCGCCGTCGCACGACGCTTGCAAAGTCTCGGGGCGTTGACGAGAGGTGATCGACGTGCGGCGACTGGCATTGATTTATCCGATGGCAATCTCGACTCGTCACTCGGGCGACACGCGTTGAAGAAGCTCTACGAGGCGCTCGTCGCGCTCGATGCGAATCTCCCGTCGGGCGTCACGCTCGAGGGCATCATGTCGCATGTGAACGACGACGATCTCGAGGGGAAACCCATCTCGAGCTGGCAGGATTTGAAGCTTGAACTTCGTTCAGCGTTATTGGAGCTCGGAGTGCAGGTTGGACTGCGAAATGACGGCTTTTCGGTCGAAGAAGCGACGCTGCTGCAGGAAATTGGATACGGCAACAAAGATCTCGGCGACGTGCGCAAGTTTCTCAATCGCCTACTTGGACTTCCGGTGCGAACGCAAAATATCATGTTTGCATACTTTGCTGAAACCTTGGATTGCGAAATCAAATTAGCAAAGGCTGAGGGGAAGTACACGGAGGGCGTGAGCGATCTCGGTGGTTCTTCCATTCGCATCGAACCAGAGTCGAAGACGATTCTTAAGGATCCGTACCACGGACAAAAACTCGTGTCGACCAAGGTTTTCATAGATCGCGGTATTTCGTTTGAGCGTGCGCTGGATATTTTGGAAAAGAGCAAGAATCACGATCGAGACGGCTTCTACAAGATGAAGCGCGAGATGTATGGGCGCGCGCAAGTCGTTCTGGCCATCACCAAGCCAGGTTCGCGAAACTTGTTCATGCTGTGGCGTCCGAACACCGGCGCAAGTCTTTTCGAGATGGAGTACGACGAATTGCGCGGCAAATACATGATGTGCACGCCCGACGTGGCGAAACAACCGTGGGATCTTGTGCACGAATTGACCGAGAAGCATTGCATGCACGGCGTGAATTGTCACGTTCGACAAACCATGGGCGCTTGTACCGCGGGCAAACGCACGGTTGACTGCACCGTGATCAGCGGCGCCGTCGTGCCTTGCTGGGGAGAGCTCGAACGAACTTTGGATAGAAACGCGCACAAGTTTAATAAGGCCGATCGCGGCATGCGCACGGTGCGTGTCGTCGACGAAGTTGGCCGCAAAGTCATCGGTTTGAGATATCCCGAGACCTTGCTTGCGCACGTGAAGGAAAGCATCGAAGTTCAATGGGCAGAAAAATTCTCCACTCCGGAGTCGCTCGCTTTGTTGGATGGCGGTGACGGCGACGGCGACGAAAATATGAACGCCATCTTAGGTGTGTCGATCGAAGCACCTACCCCGGTAGACGCAGCCTCCAGGGCGAAGTGCTTTCGGAAGACGAAGACGATTGTGGATTTCTTCGGCGCCGCCGCGAAGGCGAAACCGGCGACGAACGCCGCTTCGTCAAAACGATCTCACCAAGCCGTCGGTGTCACCGCGGTTCAACAAGACAAACCGAAGAAGCCGTTCTTCGATCTCACTGAAAACGCCAATAAACGGACGAAAGCAGAATGCTGCATCTGCGGCGAACAGTTTCCGGAAGGCGCGAAAAGCGAAACCATTAACGCGCACATCGACAAATGCCTGAAAGACGGCGAACCACTTTGATGTTTCGAATTTAGCGACTAGCAACGATAGCGAACATGAAGAAGAATTAATTGTTTTGCCTTGCCTGTCCTGCTGAAGAGATTCGCCCCTCGAGACGCGAGCGCGCGAAGCGAGCGCGCGCGGCGCGAGTACACCGAGGATGTGCGCGAATTAAACGAGTCGGAAAAATCTAAAAAAAATACGAATCGAAGAGAGAGTCGAAACTCTCTCGTGATATCACAACGAACCCGCGCCGTTGTCGTCCCGCGTCGTCTCCCAGCGCGTCGCCCCTCGAACGCGCCTCCCTGTTCCGGCGTTGTCTTTCGCCTGGAAAGGAGGCGAAAGACAACGCGGGCGGGACCCGCCGAAGAGACACTCGCGAGCGTCCACCTCGAGTGCTACTACGCAACAACCGGACAACGCGGCGACGGAAACAACTGACGGCGGAGGCCGAGTAGGTATTACATCTGTGAATCTTGCGCGAGCCGTCGCAGTCGCGCGGCGAGACCATGCTTTCAGGGCGTCGAGACGACACTACAGACGTCGCGACTACATGATTCCGTCGTCCCTCGTATGCCCCAGCAATGTTTTTTGTGTTCCGATTGGTGTTTGCATTTTGCGGCACACTTGACATCTGGAAGTGAAATTTAATATTGCACCTTTCTCTAAACGTATCGGCAATTAGATGTCGCCGTAATCGATGACGACGCGGCTCTCAGTGACGGCGGCGTCCAAGTCCGTGTACCTAGCCATTCCCTTGATCATCTTCGCTCCGCCAGTTCCCATGGGAACCTGCACGAACTGACCGTCGGGTCCGGAGCCCGGGACTTGCATCATCATCACCCCTCCGAACCGCTTTTTGTGATCCTTTTTGTTCTCCTTGCGGTGTTCATCGTACTTTAAGAATTCGACGACATTCTTGCGGTACTGTTCGTCGAAAAGCCGCTCTCGCATGTCTTCGACGTGATGCGCTTGCTTCGTCTTGATGTGCTTGATGACGAATTCTTCCGCGACAAAGAGCTTGGTGCTCAACGTGCAACCAAACCTTTGCTCGTCGTGTTTCACGACGCACGATTGAATCCACTCGTCGAGCTTGCTCTCGATCTCAGACGTGCCGAGCTTCTTCACCTGGGGATCGCCCTCCGCGATGCGTCGCTTCACGTTCGCGTCGACCGTCGCGAACAGACGAACGGCGTACGGATTTTGCGCAATCGAGGAGACCGGGGTGTCCTCCGGCTTTGGATCGCGCTTCGCGAACGCCGAGGGAGGCTTTTCGAGAAACGTCACCGGTTGCATTTCGGAAATACGTCTGTAGTAATCCACGCCGTGCACGCGAACCAAGTAGCACAATCGCTCGTCCAACTTCTCCGGCGTGCTAGCCTCGTTTCCGAGCGCCTCGAGCGCGGCGACGTCGTCCTCGGCGGCTTCGGCGTCCATACCCGAGTCTTCGTCGCCGTCCAACAATGGATTGTTGTCGATGCCCTTTTCCGCGTCCAAGGCGGCGATGAGTCGACCGGTTTGCTTATAGTCGGTTCCGAGGCGAGTGGGGTGCCACGCTTCGATGGGCACCATCGAGCGCCTCTTTTCCTGCTGGTGTTCACCTTGGTGTTCGCCTTCGCCCATGTCGGCGTCTTTTCCTTCCGCGTCACCTTCGTCGTAAATCCGTAAGCTCCCGTCCGCTTTCGACGCGAAGAACTCGTGCGCACGGGCGCAAGCGAGCTCGTCGCGTCTCTTCAGCGTCTCCACGAGCACGCGCGGATCATTTCGCGCGCGTTCGCCTTCGTCGTGCCTGTGATCTCGAAAGTACCTCTCGTAAAACGCCTCTTGATTCTCCTTCTTGTACTCTTCGTATCGCCTCTCAGCCTCCGCGGGCGTGGTGTCGTCGCGCAAGTACTTGTAGCAGAAATCACGAAACGACAGCGCGCCGTCGTCGCGCCGTCCTCGCCCTCGTCCTCCCCCGCCTCGTCCCCCGCCTCGTCCGCCGCGGTGGCCGTCGTCGCCGTACGGGTGGTGTCGATCTCCACCGCGATCGCCTCGTCCGCGTCCTCTTCTCCGGCTTCCTCCCCCCCCGTCGTCGTAATACTGCTCCTGGTCGACGTCCATCGCGACCGGCTCGACCTCGACCTCGGTTCGCGTCTACCGCGCGCGCGCCGTCGCGCTCGAGATCAGATTCGCGCCGACGCGGGTCCGTCTCGCTGCCGTCTCTGCGTCGCGGCTTCGACGACGACGCGAGCGATCGACGCGCGGTTCTCGTCTCGATCGACGAGCGCGCGCGAGTGCCGAGCGCGCGCGCGTGACGTCGCGAACCGCGAACGTGTGCGAATGGCGTCGATTCTCGCGCCTGAAAAAACGCGCGCGATGCATCGGCCCGGCCCGTCCGCCCTAGGGTTTCGCGCGCGTGTGTTTATTTTCGCGCGAACGCGCGCACGATTTCGTATTCGAGTGACGTTCAGACCTGCGTAGATTTCGACCGACCGCGTATGCGTCACGATCGAGACGTCGTCTTTCTTCGCGCAAAGCGCGCGAATAGACGGCGTCACACACGCTCGCGACGATCGAACGCGCGCGGCGCGCGCGGGCGACGCGCCGACGTCGTGCCGCGCGTCGCGCCGCGGAACGAGTGCGTCGCGTCGCGCGAGGCGCGCGAGCACTCGACGCGCGCGCGCGTTCGAGCGCGGCGGCGTGGCCGCGCGCGGCGAGAGGTGGACCGACGCGCGCGCGAGCGCGCGAGCGCGCGACGTTCGTTCGGGCGGTGACGTTCGTTCGGGCGGTGCGCGCGCCGAGGCGTCGGGTTCTCGCGAGGTCGCACGTCACCCGCGCAGAGAACGCGTATGTCGACGCAACACGGCACGCGCGCGCGGGCGCTTGCGCGCGATCGTCGGCGCAAAGCGGTCGAAGGAGCAAACGCGCTCGACGTGAAAACGACCGGGACGCCGCGCGTCGCCGCGCGACTGCACACAGACGAACCGACCGATGTTGCCACGGCATCCGACGCGGAGAAGAATAGGGTTAGCTCTGCGAGCGCGGCGAAAGCGTCTTCAAGATCGAAACGTGCGAAGGGTGAACTCACAGAGTCGCCGACGTCGCCGGAACGCGAAGGCGAGTCGGCGGACGCCGAGGACGCGCGCGCGTTCGAAGACGAGGACAACGAAATGGACGAAGTCAGCTCGGGGGGCGATGAAGGACATATCGAGTCGATGCTCGCGACGGCAGGTAGCTCGCGAGGCGACGCGATGGATCCCGACGTCGATTTTTCCGCCGTGCTTCACGAAGTTCCGATTGAAATCAGAAGACGTCTCGCGCCCAACGAGTCTGGTTTCACGGAGTCGGTCACGCATTCAGAAGATTCAACTTTTTGCAGAGGCTGTCGACGAACGCTGAGTGTGGTTCTTCATTTCGGTGTCAACAACAAGACGTGTCGCCAGTGCTTGATTCGACAACGGCTGAAGAGGAAGAGGTACGCCACGAGGAACTCGGAGCAGTTCGGCAACGGAAGGACTACTGAGGCTCGAAAGGATAAAGCAATGAATCCGACCGGTCCATGAATAGCGATGGGTTTGATCTACCCTATTAGTGAGATGCGCTCGGCGGCGTCGAGCGTTTCGGAGTTTAGTGATTTGCGTATTGAACGCTTTGGGTTTAGCTTCGTCGGCGAGCGCGAGAACGCGCGAGACGACAAATAGATCCGACCATACACCATCCAACGATTCAATTTGTATTATTACTTTGCACGCATTCAGCACTTTGTGACGTTATCTTGTATTCATTACGAAACTTCTAAGCGAGCGAGAGCTCTTCGTCGTTCGCGCGCTTGCCCGAGACCAAATCGTTGTAGAAGTGGTGCGTCTCTTCGATGACGCCGAGCGTGTACGCTCTATCCATGCACTTGTCGTCCAAACCGAATTTGTTTTGTGGCTTACCGTCCGGAGTCTTGTAGTCACGGAACCACACGCGAATCTTTTCGAGTTCGCCCGGGAAGTGCTTTTCGACGTCGGCGACGTCGTTGATGTCGCTCGCCTTCGGGTCGTTGACGCTAATCGCGATCACCTTCCAGTCAAGCTCACCATCGTCAATCATGGCGTAAACGCCCACGGGTTTCACCGGCGTCACCGAACCCATGGCCAACGCGCTGGAACCGATCTCCACGACGTCAACCGGATCGTTGTCGCCCGAAACCTTCATCGTCGGGTGTTCGTGCTTGGGATCTTCCCACGTTTGCGGTAACATGCCGTAGTTCCAGTTGATGTTGTACGGATAATCGCGAAGCTTGCCCTTCTTCGTGTCTTGCTTAATCGGGGTCAACTTCTCATCCGTCGCCACTTCCATCTTCGCCTTCGTCTCCTTCGGGATCTCGCACAAAAAGTTGAACGTTCCGTCGGCGTTCTTGAGCGGAACGCCGTGCCACGCGCTCACGGTGTTCTGCGCCTCGTCCTTGATGAAGCATCGGAACTCCAGGCTCGGGAAATCCCCCACCTTTTCATTCGCGTACGCCGCGCTGATGACGCGCGTGCGCTGCACGCTTCGTCGCTGCTGATGCGCGCGCGCCGTCGACGCGCTCGGCGCCGGCGTCGATCGCACCGACGAACCCATCGCGCGCAAACGCGACGTCACCGCGCGCGACACCGCGCGCGCCATGAAAATCTGAGACGCCGAGGACATGTCGAGCGAGGCGCGCGGTCCGCGAGATTCGCGCGATCGACGGCGCTCGCGTGTCGCGCGCGCTCGAGTGCGCGACGCCGCGCGCGCGCTATCCGAAACGAACGCCACAAACACGGACTTTCACATCCACGGACAGTCCGTGTGTGACTGACGATCGGCGCGTCCGTCGCGCCGTCGGCGGCGACGGAGCGCGACGCATCCATGGCGAGCGGGGCGCAGCGACGGAAGCGGAAGCGAGAGAGCGAGAAACGCGAGGCGTGGGTGCGATTCGACGCCGCGGGCGGGGACCTGAGCGCGTACGAACGCTCGTTAGAGGAAGATGCGACGGCGAAAAAGGCGCGCGCGGCGGCGGCGAGACGGGCGGCGGACGTGGAGGCGCTGAACGACGCGACGGGGTCGAGGGAGGCGGACGAACGAGGACAAGATCGCGAACGGGCGTCGTCGTCGCTGCTGCGGGACGCGGTCGGCGTGCGCGTGCGCGTTCGCAAGGACTCGGCGCACGCGCTGCGCGTGCTCTGCCGAGCGACGAGCGACGGCGACTGCTTCTTCGCGTGCGGGCAACCCCGATCGTGGGGGAGACGAGGGATCGAGGCCGTGGTGAACGCGCTCGGATTTGGGGTTCTGGAGTACGACGAAATCACGCTCAGTAAGGCGCCCGAGCTGGCGGCGTGCGTGATTCGCTTGGACGCCGACGACGAAAACGTCTCCGTCAAGCGGAAGAAGAAGCGCGCGGGCGGTGTGGGAAGCGCCGTGGAGACATTCTTGGCGCGAGCGGAGAAACTAGTCGAGCCCATTCAAGCACCTGACGTGAGCGGGGACGAGATCGATCGCGACGGTGGTGGGCTCAACGCCTGGGTCGCCGCACACCGCCGCAAGCGTCCCGGCTCGGCGCAAGCCGTGACGGCGAGCATCGACGCGTGGTTTGAGAAGAAGGAAGCCGAGGAAGCGGCGGCTGAGGAGGCTGCTAACGCGGTAAAGAGTGACGATGGATGGACAAAGGTAGAAGCGAAACGTGGACGCAGAAAGACGACGGAGGAGTCCACGGGAACAACCATCGGAAGCATACGCGCCGCCACCGCGGATAGAAGGCGAAAGGAGCCAAAGAAAATCGCCGGCGAACAGTTTTATCGCTTTCAGAGCAAGGAAAAGAAGCGCAATGAGATTATCGAGCTCCAAGCAAAGTTTGAGCAGGACAAGCAACGTATCGCTCGTCTCAAGGCGGCGCGTAAGTTTAGACCGATGTGATTCTAGAAATAGTAGATGTGCCATAACAGACGACGAAAAAACTTATTCTATCGAGCCGAGCGACTCAGTGTCCGTGTCCGTGTCCGTGTCCGTGGTCGTGCTTCTTTTCACCGTGTCCGTGTCCGTGGTCGTGCTTCTTTTCACCGTGCCCGTGCCCGTGGTCGTGGGCTTCGCACTTTTCGTCGGAGCACTTTTCACCGTCGGCGTGCGAGTGCCCGTGATCGTGCTTCTTCTCGCCGTGCCCGTGCCCGTGCCCGTGATCGTGCTTCTTCTCGCCGTGCCCGTGTCCGTGGCACTCCTCACCGCCGTGGTCGTGCTCGCACTTTTCGCCCTCCGCGTGCGAGTGCCCGTGTCCGTGCGAGTGGTGCGTGCCGTCGCACGGTACTCCATCGTGCGAGTGCCCGTGCGTGTGTTCCTCTTCGTCGTCCACTTTAGGTTTTTCCTTTAGCACCACCTCGCCATCGTTTGACATCGCTTCCGTCGCCTTCGTCGTCAAAGAGTACGTCGTCTTTTCCCCGCCGCTCGCCGTCACGGTCACCTCGATCGTCGCGTTCGCCGGTCGAGTCGCCATGTTCCCGATCACGCCGTCGATCGCGATCGTGCACCCGGGTGCGAACGACGTCGCCATCACGTTCACGTGCGTCGCTCGAGGCGCGATCAAGACGTCATACGCCGTCGTAGACGCCGCAAACTTGGGCGACAACGTCGCGTCGAGTTTGACGAATCCTTTCGACGACGCGTCATCGAGCGATTGCGCGGCGTCGTCCAAGGGGCGTCGCGCGTCGACTTTGAGAAAAGCTAGAGTAGGAGCGGCAGACATTTTCGCGCGCGACGGGGAAAAACGCGCGCGGAAGTGCGGGCGCGGAAGCGCGTCGGGTTGCTCGAGTCGCGTCGCTGATGCCGGTGTTAAGTTTATGTGTCTGCGTTTTTCATCAATCGCTTCGGGCGCATCCAAACCCGCGCCGACGAGCGCCGTTAATCTAAAGGAAATCCATGAACGCGTCGTCTTCTTCCGCCGCTTGTTCCTCGCCAAAGTTGAGCGCGGTGAACATGAAGTCCGCCTTACCCCCCGGGACGACGAGGCCCTTGAACGTCTGCTTCTTTCGCAAGAGCTTGTTCAACGCGAAGTGCTGCTCGTCGCCCAACTTTTGGTCGCAAATGTAAAACACGGCGGAGATCTTATCGTTCTCGACGTCATCGACGCAGAAGATGAACTCTTCCTCCCACGTCGGGTCCAAGCCCGCGAGCTCTTGACTCGTGTACTCGTGGTCCTTGTACTTCAACACGACTTTGCAGCGCGGCTTTTCGATGCCGTAGAACTTCAAATCGAGCTTCTTGACGTTGCAGCAGTTGACTTCGATCTTCAATTCATTCGCTCCCGTGCCGAGCTTCTTGAGTTCTGCGCCGGAAACGAAAACAACCGCGTCAGTCGCGTCGATCGCCCATCGTCATCGCGAACGCGGATCGTTCTATCCACCCATCCGTCGTCGTCGTCGTCGTCGTCCGTCGGGCTTCCGTCGCCGCCGATCGCGTCGTCCATCGCGATCGGTGTGCGCTGTCGCCCATCGCGCGCGCTCGCGCATCGCGCGCGCGTCGTCGCTCGCGTCGTCGTCCTTTTTCACGTCGCACGCACCCGCCATCTTTTCGTCGTTCGCGCGCGGTGTGACGGCGGCGGCGCCGCGACGACGCGCGGTTTCGTCCGGGCGGGCGGGCGGGAATAAACGCCTCGACATCGCGCGTCTTCTAGCGATGCGCGCGGTCGGAATACGGGATCGGGACCACGATCGATTTCACCGATCGCGACTCGAGCGCCGCGGCGACCGACCGACCGCGCGCGCGCGCCCCGTGTCCCCCGCGTCGTCGTCGCGCGGTCCGTCTTTCCGCGCCGCACGAGAGTCCGATACGATGGTACGTCGCGCGGTGATGCGATCGCGCGAGGGCGGTGAACGACGCGCGATGGTCGTCGCGCTCGATCGCGCGGCGCTCGATCGCGCGTCGCGCGTCGCGCGCGCGCGCGCGTCGACGATGATGGCGCGCGCCGTGACCCTAGTTTGCGCGTCGACGCGCGCGCATCGCCGCGCGTGACGGACGCGCGAGATGCGCGCGGACGCCGACGCGCGCGCGGAACGCGAGGAATGTTTACGCACGCTCGATCACGCACTGACATCGTACGTGACGTCGCACGCGCCCAGGTTCTCGCTCAAGACATCGATCTTTTGAACCCGCCCGCCGCGCTCGAGGCTGGCAAGCACAAGCTCAAGCGATTGGTGCAGTCGCCGAACTCGTTCTTCATGGATGTCAAGTGCCAAGGCTGCTTCAAGTGCGTACACGGAAACGAACGCGCGATGCGACTCGATGCGACCGACGCGCGAGGCTTTCGATGGCGGTGTCTGAACTCGCGACTGACCGACGCGCTCGCTCGCTCTTCGTCTCGCGCAGCATCACGACGATCTTCAGCCACTCTCAATCCGTCGTCCTCTGCGGTTCGTGCTCTGCGGTGCTCTGCCAGCCGACCGGTGGTAAGGCGCGACTCACGGAAGGCTGCGAATGGCGCCGTAAGGGCGATTAATCGCGTTCGCCGCTTCCTGTAGTCTAGTATCAGAGGTTGTGAGAGGTTCTTGGCGACGCGGCGTTAGGGCGCGTGGTCGAAAAGAAGAATTTGTAGGTGTGTGAGTTTGTAACGACGAACGTTCGCATTATCTTAAACACGCGCTCTATTTTTCTACGTACGAATACACGAATACACGCAAACGCGTTTCACGCGTCCACGGGGCGGGAAATCTCTGCTCACTACGCGGCGTCGGACGCTCGCCGCGCGGAGACGTCGACGCTCTGCTTCTTCGCCTGCTCTCGCTTCTTCTCTCTGAGCTTGTTCAAATTGTACATGAAGACGGACAGAAACGCGATGACGTAGCCGACGTAATTCAGAAACGTCACCGGGTTACCGAAGAAGTGCTGCGAGGCGAAGATTAACATCCAATCCTTGATGACGCCCGCGATGTTCATAGTCAACGCGCTCGTCTTGCCGATGAGTAAAAACACCGCGAGGTTCAGCGCGAACGCGCACGTGGCGTTCAAAGTCAACATCTTCCAATCGAAAACCAACGTCGCGTCCGCCATCATCGCCGGGTACTCGACGAACATTAAAGGAAACGCCAAGAAGAACGCGCACGCCGGGGAGACGTAGTACAAGGACTGCAGCGGATTCATCGCCATGCCTTGACGCGTGATTAATATTTGTACCAACATCAACCGCACGGCCTCGAACAACAGCGCGCTGAGCTGCTGCGTTACGCCTAGCGTGTCGAAGTTCAACTCCCCGTACGCCGCGATGCCGACGCCGATCGCGATGACGAACATGTTCATCGACGTCGTCGCGGTTAATTTTTCCATTCTAAAAAACACCCCCACCATGTACACCAACCCCGGCATCAGCGCCTTGGTCATCTGAATGAACGACACGCTCAGGTGCAAATACGCCGAATTACTCAACCACAGCGACGCGGCGTAAAAGAACCCGATCGGCATCACCTTGCGCGTGTACTCTTTTCGCGTCATCTTCAACCTCTTCGTCACCTTGAACACCCTGACGAGGACGGTGACGAGACTGGTGCAAAAAACCATGTGCCACATCGTCAGCGCCACGGGATACCGGAATCCGCTGTACGCCAAGATCCACTTGTTAAACATGATGACGCACATCGAAATCGTCATCCACACCGCGACGAAAAAATACGCCCTGAGACACGACCGCGCGATGGTTTGCTCGCTCGCGTTCGCCCTCGCGTCGTCGTTCGTCCTCGCGCGCGTCCCGCCGTGCGTCGCGCTCGGTTCCGCGAGCACCGATTTTGATTTCGTCGACGCCATGACGCGCGCCTCTTCGACGCGCGCCTCTTCGCCTCGCCCTCGCCCGCTTCGGCGCCAATCTCAATCTCGCGCGCGTCCGAGCGTTCGATCGCCGCGCGCGCGACCGCGCGCTCGCGTCGCGCGTTCGGTGCGACGCGCCCGTCGACGGTTCGTTCCTTCGCTCGCGCGTCGACGGTTCGTTCCTTCGCCCGCGCGCCGTCGTGTCGCGTTCGTCCGTCGCCGCAATCAACGCATCAAATCGACGCATCAATCCATCGCGCGATTTCCTCGCGAAGGTCGCGCCGGGCGCCAGTGCGCGCCTCGCGATCGACGAGACGCGCGATGAAGTACACGGTCGCCGCGGACGCGCTGGCGAAGATTGAATGCGATGGGAAGGAGGGACACGCGGGAGCGAAGCCGCGCACGGTGATCGAGGCGCGTCCCGACGCGCGCCGCGACGAACGACGATCGAGGGGGGCTCGGATTGGATTGGCTCGGATTGGCTCGGATTCGGACCCGCCTCGTCGCGCGCGAGCCGCGTCCGAACGATCGCACGACGACGACGCGTCGGCGAGGCGCGGAATGCGATGATGGTGTCATGGACGAACGACGACGACGACGCGGAAGACTGACGAGGGCGATCGACGCGCGATGCACCAGGTTTTCAAAGCCGCGAAGGAGAGCAAGCTTCGACACACCACGGCGTTGGTGGCGTGCACGGGGGAGAAATGGACGGTGAAGGAATACTACGACGATTGCGTGAAAACGGCGAAATCGTTCATTCATCTCGGATTGGAACGATACGAGTCGGTGTGCATTCTCGGGTTTAACTCTCCGGAATGGCTGATGGCGAACAACGGCGCCATCTTCGCCGGGGGGTTCGCGGCCGGGATTTACACGACGAACGAACCGGCGGCGTGCGAGTACATCATCGAGAACTCGAGCGCGCGCGTGGTTGTCGTGGACGGGCAAAAGCAATTGGATAAGATCTTGGAAATTCGATCGCGATTGCCCAAGCTCAAGGCGATCGTGATGTACCGCGAAGACTCCTTCTCGGATCCGGCTGGCGCGAAGGACGCGTCGCTCGCCAAGGTGTACACGTGGAAGGATTTCTTGAAGCTCGGCGATGCGGTGAGCGATGATACCCTCGAAGCTCGCATGTCCGCGCAAAAGCCGGGCAACTGCTGCACGCTCATCTACACTTCCGGAACCACGGGCAACCCGAAAGGGGTGATGATTTCCCACGACAACTGCACGTGGACGGCGTCGTCGAACATTTTGCACAACCCAACGATTACTTCGGGGCCGTTGCGTGTGGTGTCGTACTTGCCGCTTTCGCACATCGCCGCGCAAATTGTCGACATCCATTCGCCGTTGATGTGCATCGTGGACTTCGACAAGACCGCGGCCGTGTATTTTGCGCGCCCGGACGCGCTCAAGGGTTCGCTCAAGGAAACGCTCCTCGAAGCCAAACCGACGGTGTTCTTCGCCGTGCCGCGCGTTTGGGAGAAGTTTGCCGAAACCATGCAAGCCAAGGGTAAGGAAATCACCGGTTTGAAGGCCAAGATCTCCGCCTTCATGAAGGGTAAGTGCGCGGGCGTGCACGCGGCGTCTCAAGTCGGAGCCACCGTCGGCCACCCGTTCATGGGCGGCTTCGCGATGAAGTTCATGAAGAAGAGGGCTCACGCCGCTATCGGTCTCGATCAAGCGCGAGTATGCCTCACGGGCGCTGCGCCGATCATGAAGCACACGCTCGACTACTTCGGCACGATCGGCATCCACATTCTCGAAGTTTACGGCATGTCCGAAAACACTGGTCCGCAAAATGTGTGCAAGTCTGATTACTTCAAAGCCGGTTCTTGCGGCGTGCCGATTCCGGGCGTCGAGATCAAGCTCGACCACGTCAAGGGGCGCGACAAGGATGGCGAAGGTGAGATTTGCTTCCGTGGCCGTCACGTCATGATGGGTTACCTCAACAACTTGGCGAAGACCCAAGAAAGCATCGACGAAGACGCGTGGTTGCACAGCGGCGACGTCGGCGCCATCGACCCGGAGACGAACATGCTTTCCATCACCGGTCGCATCAAGGAACTCATCATCACCGCTGGTGGCGAGAACATCGCACCGGTTCCTGTCGAAGATGCCATCAAGGGCTACCTTCCGGCGATCTCTAACGTCATGATGGTTGGCGACAAGCGCAAGTACAACACCATGCTCGTCACCTTGCGTCAAGTTCCCGACGGCGAAGGTTTCACGGAAAAGCTCTTCGGCACGTCTCTCGAGGTCAACCGCGACGTGACGACCGTGAAGCAAGCGCAATCTGACGCGAAGTGGAAGGCTTACATCGAAGAAGGCATCGCCAAGTACAACAAGACCGCGGTTTCCAACGCTCAACGCATCCAAAAGTTCAAGATTCTCGACACCGATTTCTCCGTGCCGGGCGGTGAGCTCACGGGCACTCAAAAGCTCAAGCGCAACGTCGTCACTGAGAAATACGCCGCTGTCATTAACTCGATGTACTAATCAACTATTCAAATGCTACGAGTAATCCTATGCTACTAATCCCATCAACTTATCACGCAACAGCCCGGCTGTTTTGAGTCGTCGATTGACTGCGGCGAGCGCGGTTGCATTTCCGCGCGTTCCTCTCGCGCGTTTCGCTCGATCACCGCCGCCGGGACCGGGACGACGCTCGAGTTCTCGTTCGCGTGCGTCTCCGGCACAGGGGCCTCTTCCGCTTCCGCGACGGCGCGTTCCGGATTCGGCTCTCCCATCGGCGGCGACGGTTTCTTTGGCTTTGGCTTTGGTTCGGCGTTTGCCTCGACCGCAGGCTTTTCTTGCGGTAGCTTTTCTTGCGGCGCATCGCGCTTTATGGCGTCATACGCCTTGTTCATCTCAGCGCACTCCGCGTAAGCTTCCGCCGCGGTTTCGGCGAGCGCCAGGAACTCCTTCACGGCTTTTTCACCGTTCGGCACCATCCAGAGCGGCGTCACCGGGGACACCCGTTTACCATTCTTTGCGTCTTTGATTTCGCGCTCGTCCGGAAGCGTTACGTTCACACACGTGTACGGCATGTCATGCAGCGCGTTCTCGCCACCGCCGCCGTAAATGTCCAAAAACACGGTGAGGTGGACGTTTGACGGGAGCGCGTCGACGCGCAACGCCTCTCGAAACTCTTGGCGCGTGATCCTGGCCGTGGGGTCGCCCGGCGTGTCCGACGCGCACAGCGCGGTTTTATTCAAACCCTTGTACGCGCCACCTCCGGCGACGCTACCCTTGGTCGTCGTCGTCGTCGCCGTCTCGCTCACTTCTTGCCCGCGTCCGCTAAAGTAAAAGAACAGCGAATCCCCCGCGCGCGCGCCGTCGACGAGCCATCGACACGCTTTCAAAATCGCCTTCTTCGAGCACGAGCGATTGATGGATCCATCGTTCGTACTCGCTTCGCTATCTTCCAACAGCACCAGCACTTCGTCGTCCTCGTCGTACCCACAGTGCGTCTTTAAATATTCGCGCATTCGCAACGCGTCGCCCCCGCGTCTTCGCAACCGCCACCGCTCGACGCCGCACTCCTCGTAATTTATCCCCACAAACACCCCTCTTCGCCTCCCCACGTTTCGCATCGTTTTCGAGAACGTCATCCTTTCGTGTTCGATCGCGATGCACCGCGTCGCGCGCACTCGTATCCCGCTCGACGTTCCCGGCGGCAGTCGTTGCATCGCTCGCTGTTTGCTCCTCAGGAATTGTCCCCACGACGCCGTCGTCGCACCGTTTCGCCGTTCGAGCGCGTTCAGGCACGCGCGCGTCAATAAACCACCCACTTGCGCGCACTCTCGCTGTCGTTCGCGCTTTCGCGTCGCCATAAAGATCCTCTTCGCGTCGTCCGTCGCGTTCATCCTTCGCATCGCGCCTTCGTCGTCGTCGTCGTCGTCATCGCGCGCCTTCGTCGTCGTCGTCGCGAGCGCGTCGTGCGCCGCGCGGTCTAGATACGATTCGCGATCGTCCCTGCTCGTCGCCACGAGCACGACGACCGCGTCGTCGCCCATCGCGTCGCCCATCGCGCGCGACGCTGAGTGTCGCGACACGGCGACGCGCGACGACGCGAACGATGCGCGCGACGGCGACGCGCGCGACGGCGACGGCGACGGCGACGGCGACGCGCGCTTCGACGCGCGCGCTTCGACGCGGTGCGCTTCGACGCGCGCGCGCCGCGACGACGGCGCGGCGCTTCGACGCGTCGAGACGCGCGGCGTCGACGTCGAACGATGGCGACGGGAGCGACGACGCCGACGCGAGCGACGCGACGCCGACGCGAGCGAAGCGAGACAAACCGCTGCCCGGGTCGGGGGTGAATCTGTACGACCCCGTGGCGACGGCGTCGAGGTTCCTGACGCGACGGTTCGGCATCGTCGGGGGGCTCGGTTTGGTCGCGCTCCTCGCGAGCGTGGAGGGCGGGGAAATCGTAAAGGCGTTGCTGGAGCGCGACGTGGACGTGTCGACGACCGCGGAGGAGTTCGCGGTGGAGGGCAACGCGAATGGGTTGCGAGCGCGGGACGTGAAGATCGGCGGCGGGGCGAGCGCGAAGCGAGGAGACTTCGTCGGCGTCAACTTGACCGTCGTCGACGCCGAGGACGGCGTCGAGTACTTGAACACGAAGAAGGCGAAACGACCGATCGCGTTCACGTACGAGAAGAAACCGTTGTTGGCACCGATTTGTGAAGCGATCGAGGACGGCGTGCGGACGATGAAAAGGGGCGGCGTGCGACGGGTGTTCGCGCCGAGCGCGGCGGCGTTCGGCGAACGCGGCGTCGTCTTGACGGATGGCACGCGCATCAAGCCGAATCGCGACTTGATTATCGACATCGTGCTCGAGGAGGTGTCGCCATCGTACGTGTAATATAATTCAAAGTAAGCGTTATGATTGGGAATTAACGATCAATTACATGGTCGGGTGGTTCCAAAGAAGCATTCTAAAGTGTTATACGTGTCCGCGCTCGCTCGCAACCTATTCCCACGCGGCGCCGTTCTCGCCGAAAAAGGAGGAAATGTGCGCCAACGCCGACGCTTCCACGATGACCTTATCCGCGTTCAAGATGTCGTACACGTTCAAGTGCGAGACGTCCGTCTGCACGACGCGCTCAATGTTCCGCGCGCTCTTCGCGACGTTTTCGTTGGCGTCCTTGGTGATGACGTACGCCTTCTCCGAGGCGCCGACGCCCCACGCCATCAAAGACTTGTTGAACGCGTTCGTGCCCGGGGCGGAGATGTTACCCGAGATATCATCAACGACAATCATCGCGCTCGCCGCCGATTGCAACGCGGTCGCCATCGCCAATCGACGCTCCTTCTTGTTCATCTTAATCGACCAGTCGCGCGGCTTCGGCCCGAACGACACGCCTCCGCCCGGCTTGAGCGGCGTTCGGCTCGAACCGGCGCGCGCGTTACCCGTACCCTTTTGCTTGAACGGCTTTCTCCCGCCCCCTCGCACTTCGCTCTTCGTGAGCGTGCTCGCCGTGCCCTGCGTTCGTAAGAAAGTCCGTCAGTCTCGCCGGTCGTCATCGTGGATAACCACGCCCGCTGAATAGGGTTTGTTTGCCCTCGAGCGATGGCGTGGGGTGGCGACGACGATCGCGACGACGTTCGCGACGACGATCGCGACGACGCCGCGAACGATAAATCGTCGCATTCACCGGCGTTCGTCTCGTCGTTGCCGCGCGCGTCGCGCGTCGCGCGTCGCGTCCCGCGTCCCGCGCCCGCGCCTCAGGGTTTCCCGGGATGCGCGCCCTCGCGGTGGTGTTTCATTCGCGCGTGTCGCGTCGCGCGCGCACGTACTCTGCGAGCATTCTGTCGAACCATGACGACGTATTTATGCACCAACCCTCTCGCCACCTCCGCGCGCGCGGTCTTGAGCTCGAGCGTGGCGGCGGACGATTTCGCGCCGTCAAAGGTGACCGCATCGATCGCCGCCGCGCGCGGGACGACCGGGGCGACGCGCGCGTTGGCGCCGCGCTTACCGGCGATCGGTCGCGGAGACGTGATCGCGGTGGTGCCTTGGAGCGCCGCGCTCGAGCGCATGGTGAAGCCTTGCATCGCGTCGCACGAGAGCGAGTCGCGAAGTGATGACGCGCTTCGGGGCGGGGGAGTGGGTGCGTGACCGGACGTCACTGCCGGTTCGAGACTCGAGAGGAGTACCCCCTCGAGACGTCTCGCCGCGGGTGGCGAAGCGATCGCGCGCGCGACGCGTTTGGCTCGATTTCGGGGGCTAACCTAATAATATTACTCTCACGTCACTCTCACATTACACTCACATCATCGTCATATTACTCTTGAACGCCTCGAAAAAACGCATCGTTTTGCCGTACGCGTCGTCGTCGATGACGTATTGCTCGAGCACGAGGGACACGCGCTCGGAGCCCGAGCGCGTCTTGTACGAGCGCACTTGGTGGAACGCGTCGCCGCGGAAATTCACCAGCATGTTTTCTTTCGGACGAATCTTCTTCTCCGGCGCCGCGCCGGTGTCGGGGTATCCATCGCCGTAAGGGAACAGCTCTAACTCTCCGCCGACCATGTCGTTCGGCACGCTGTTGTACAGCACCGAGACTTGGTGGGCTATGAACATGTGACGAGAGTAAATTCCGACCGTGGTATCCAAATGTAACCCCACCGAAAGCTCTTCTGCGTTGTACGCGTCGTAATCACCGAGCTCGCACAACAGAATATTCATCACGAATGCGTTGGCGTCGGGTAGCCGCAATTCGTCAAACACCGACGCGAAGCACTCGTAGTCTGGCGACGCCTTGAACTTATCCACGCCCTCGAGATTGAACTTCACCACGAAACCTCGCGTCTTGCTAAACCCGGCATCGTTTAACCCACCCTTGACGCGCAATTTGGGATGTTTCAGCGCGCACGCCTTGAGGTCTCGGTACCTCTTAAAATCTAAAAAGTCCTCCCTCGCCTCCACGAGCGGTTGCTCGTCCGTCGTGCTCAGGTATCGCGCCTCGCTCGCCGCGTACCACCGCTGGGCCATTCGCAGGACGATGAACACCAGGATCGCCGCCACGCCCGCGCGTTCGTTCGCGCTCTGCGCCCCGGCCCGCCGCGCCGCCGCTCGCTTCGCGTTCGCGTCGTCGTCGTCCTCGCGCGTCGATTCGCGCGTCGCGTCGTCGCCATCGTCGCGCGTCGTCCTCGCGTCTCGTCGTCGCACGCCCGCGCTCGCGTTCACCGGCGCCATCGCGCGCGTCGCGTCGTCGCGTCGTCGTCGTCAACCGCCCGAATATTCCGTCAACCGCCCGCGCGATGTCCGACCGACCGCGATTTATCATCCATGCGGACTGTTTGCGCACACGAGGGACGGAACCCGAATTCGAATCGACCGCGTCGGCGTCGCGCGTCGCCGCACGCGTCGACGCGCGATGGCGACGACGCCCTCGACGCGCGCGCTGTGCGAGGCGACGTGCGTCGTCGACCGCGCGATCGCGTCGTGGCGCGCGCGCGACGGCGCGATCGACGACGCGCAGCGACGCGCGTCGCGCGCGTGCGAGACGCTCGTGGCGCCGTTCGTCGAAGCGCGAGCGACGGGCGAGGACGCGTCGCGCGACGCGAGCGAGGCGCAGCGCGCGGTGAAAGCGCTCGAGAAGCACCACGCGCGGTTGCGAGCGCTGGCGGACGCGCGGGTGAAGCTGGCGCAGGCGACGTACGACGCCGTCGACGACCACATCACGAGGCTGGACAAAGATCTCGCGACGTTCGAGCGCGAGCGCGGTTCGGCGCATCGCGCGGGCGGGCGCACGAAGTTTGATCTCGCGCTGGCGGGCGAACACGGATTCGAGGCGCTGACGAACGCGCCGAGCGCGTCGCCGGGATCCGCGCTCGCGTCGCCGGGGAATCCAAACGAGCCGAGATATTGCGTGTGCCGGAGCGTGTCGGACGGAAAGATGATCGGGTGCGATAACGACGATTGCGCGATAGAGTGGTTTCACTTCGCGTGCGTGGGGTTGAATCCGAACGCGGAGGTGAAGGGAAAATGGATCTGTCCGCCGTGTCGCCGGAAGAAGCGCTGATAGACGCGTTGTTAGAGAGTAGTCCACTAGGCGTAGCGCGCGCCGCACTCCTCGTCGCGCGAACGCGACCGCGACCGCGACTCCACCATTAACGCGCACCATTAACGACGCGCTCGTGCCGAGCGACGACGACGCCGCGCGCGCGAGCGTCGTCATGACGTCCGTTTCGACGCTCGCCTCGAGCGCATTCGCCGTCTTCGCATTCTGGATGGCGCGCGCGTACGTCCCCGCGGCGACCCTGTTCGCGTGGCATCCGCTGTGCCTGAGCGCCGCGATCGGACTGTGCGGCGCGGCGTCCGTGATCGGCGTGCGCGTCAGGGCATTCGCGCCTGGGCGCGAACGAGTGCGCGCGTTGTGGTGTCACCTGGCGCTGAACTCCGCGGGCGGCGCGGCGTGGGTGATTGGATTTTGGGCCATTTACGCGAATAAAAATAATCTAGGCAAGGCACACTTCACGAGCGCGCACGGGAAAGTCGGGGCGGCGGCCACGATGGTCTTGGTGGCGACGTACGCGCTCGGGTTGTTTTCGTTCAACGCGCTCGGGTTGCTGACGCGACTGGATATGAACCGCAGAGCGAAGGACGTCAAGGCGACGCACCGCGTGGCGAGTCTCGTGGCTATTTTCGGCGGAATACTCGCGGCAAGCATGCGCACGGGACACGACTCCACCGGATTCGGCGCCGCGGGGCGGGCGGTTGCGGACGTCGCGCTGTTCGCGGGCGCCGGCGCGCTGGCTTTTTTGGCGGCGACGACGCCCGCGTGGAAAATAGAACGTTAGTCCGTAGCGTGGTAAAATTGCGAATTCTTCATTACATAAGGTACAGCTGTTCACATTAAACGTAAAAGTCTCGAGACCGCGTCCTGGTCCAGCGCGTCCTCACAGCGGCGGTTTGCGCATCGTAATCAGGTTGAATTTTATCGTCCCCGTCGCCAAGCCCGTTTGCATCAGCGGCATCACCAACGCGCCGCGTAAAGTCGCGGCGCCGGATTTAAGCAGACCGATCACACCCTTGAGCGTCAACGCGGTCTTGATCACGCCCTTCCAAAACGGCTTGACCTCCTCGCTCCAATCCTCGGTTTCGATGTCGACCAGCCCGGCGTCCTCGGCGAGCGCCTTGTAATCGGCGATCGAGCACCACGCCGGGAGGTAGTACGCATCGCAAATGCGATCGAGTAAAACGCGCTCCGCCGGCTCCAGCGCGCTCTGCCCCGGCTCGAGCGTTCGATGACACCACGTGACGATTAAAATCCGTCCCCCCGGCGCGCACACTCGCGCCAACTCGTCGACGAATTTCTTCTTGTCCGGCATGTGTTCCCCGCTCTCCATCGACCACACGAAATCGAACGAACCGTCCTCAAACGGCATGTTCAACGCGTCCGCGACGCGATATTTCGCCATATTCTCGACGCCCTCCTCTTTCGCCAGCGCGTTCGCTCGCGCCGCCTGCACCGGCGAAAGCGTCACCCCCTCCGCCTCGCACCCGTATTTCCTCACCATGTGCCTCGACGACCCCCCGATTCCGCACCCAACGTCCAGCACTCGCTTCACCTCTCGCACTCCCGCCCAGCGCAGGCTCTCCTCGATCATGTCCACCTGCGCCTTCGCGTGGTTCACCGGTTCGCCGCGTCGGTAGTACCCGTGGTGCATGTGCGTCCCGTCCCCTCCCTCGCTTCCCCACACGTCCTCCCACACCCGCGAGCTCTCGTCGTAAAACTTTGCGATCCCCTCGTTCAGCGTCTTCGTCTCCGCGATCAGCGGTTCGACGACGCGCTCGAGCTCGAACGTCGACGTCGTTCGCTCCTCGTTCGCGCTCGCGGACGGCGTCGTCGCCGCGCGTCGCGCTCTGCGTCGCGTCGCGCGCGCGGGACGCGACGCGGTCGTCGGCGCGCGCGCGATGGACGTCATCGTCGCCGAGTGCGGCGAATCGCCGAAGAATGAATGCGTTAATGAATGCGCGCATCGCCTCGGCACACGCCGACGCGCGCTCGATCGACGATGAGCGCGTCCGAGGGGAAATCGCCCGCGGATTTCCTCAAGGCGATCAAGGGGAAGACGGTGCTGGTGAAGCTGAACACGGGCGTGGATTACCGAGGCGCGTCGAGACGCGTCGACGCGGGGCGAAGCGAGATGAATGAATGAAATCGACGACCGCGGCGCGTCCGATCGAGCGCGCGCGAACGCGAACCCGACTGACGGACGACGCGACGTCGAACCGACGCAGGCGTGCTGGCGTGCCTGGACGGGTACATGAACATAGCGATGGAGCAGACGGAGGTGCGAGAGAGGGAGCGGACGGACGCGCGCGAGAGCGCGCGAAGACGCGGAACCGGGACGAAGGAGGACTGACGAACGACGACGGCGCGCGATGGTAGGAATACGTCAACGGACAGTTGAAGAATAAATACGGCGATGCGTTCATTCGCGGGAATAACGGTGCGCGGCGAGGGATCGAACGCGCGAGCGACGCGCTCGAATCGGCGCGGCGAGAGGAGGTTTCAAAGGTTTCGATTCGGTTCGGTTCGGTTCGGTTCGGTTCGGTTCGGTTCGGTTCGACTCGCGCGCGGAGGAGACTGACTCGGCGATCTCGTTCGTCGCGAAACGCAGTGCTTTACATCAGTGCGGTGAAGAAGTGAGCGCGGTGTAGCTGAGCTTGAATCTAGGCGACGACCGCGACGAGGCGGCGGACGCGTTTGTTTTGTAACGTCGCGTCGCCGCTCGTTGTTAACTCGCGCGCCTCCCTCGGTCTAGAAAAGAACCCGTAACGACGAACACGAAACGACGCCGATGTCGCTCCGCGCGCGCGTTTCGCCATCGATCGTTATTCCGCGCGCTGGTCGCTGAGCCACTCACCGAGGAAATTTTTTGACTCGTCAGCGCCTCTGCGGCACCGCGCGCGCGCCGCACATCGACGCTCGGCGTCGCGATGGCGCCGCCGTCGGCGCCGAGCGACGAGCTCCTGTCGACGATACTGTTTTTGATCAACAATCACTACTGGTGCGCGCTGTACGAGCTCTACGTCGACGCGCGAAGGCTGAATGTGTTGGATGTGGATTTGCCTTCGCTGAACACTTTAAAGTCGTTCTTTAACGACTCAAAGCGGTTCCCCGACGGCGTGTTTCGCGCGGTCAACGACGCGTTCGACAGTGGGGTGTCGGCCGCGCGCGTGGTGGACGCGGAGTCGCGCGCGGCGGTGGCGGAGTACGAGTTGAGGTGCGCGCGGGAAGATTTGCAAAACTCGCGGCGAGGCGCCGGCGGAGGCGGAGGCGAGGACGGTGGCGAAGACGCGAGCGGGGCGAGCGTGCGGCGAGGCGTGGACGCGGATGATGCGTTTGCGCCCACGAGCGGTGATTCCGCGCGCTCGAGCGCGGATGACGTGGGTTTGGATGCGAAACTAGACGCGGCGACGTACGAGTACCTGTCTCGTCGCGGATACAAAGCCACGGCGCTTTCGATGCGCGACGAATCGTCCACGGCGGCGAAGTTGATGGAAAAAGATTTCGCGAGCGATGGAGAAAGAAGTTTCGGGGCGCTGCGAAGGATGTACGAGCGCGCGAGAATGACCGAGACGACGGCGAGCGCCCTGGAGAGCGAACGCGCGCGCGTCGACGACGTGGAGAGCGAGCTGATTCGCGCCCGCGCGCGAATCGATGAACTCGAACGCGAAAATACGACGACGACGACGTCGCGCGACGCGTTATCGTCAAAATTAGCGCTAGCAGAAAGTGAGCTGAGCGATTTGAAGGTTTCGGCGGCGCAGTGGGAGAAGAAGGCGACGGAATCCGCGAGCGAGGTGAATAGGCTGTTGTCTGAACTCGGCGCTGGGAACGAGGAATGGTCGAGTCGCGACGGCAACGGAGTGCCGCGAACGACGATTGAAGAGAACGATACAATCGACGCGGTCTTGTCGTTCATTTGCGCGATCGCGCCGAAGGTTGCGCCGGCGGCGCGGAAGGAGTTGCTGCCGATGATTTCCCGCGCGTGCGTGCGAGCCGCCGGCGATGAAAAACGCGCCGCACGGTCTTCGAATCTGTTTTTTGAGCTCTTCAAAGCCCCGAATGTAGAACAGAGAGATGCAATCGTCGACGCGATCGCGAACGTTGGCGAAATCGTGGGCATGAACGCCTTCGAGGGGACATTCATTCGAGGCTGCCTCGGATCCGAAGCCGTGGCGACGATGAACGAAGAGCGACGAGTGCTCGTGCTCGACGCCATCGCCAAGCTCGGCGCATCATCGTGGTTTACTTTGAATAATTTCGTCATGGATGGTTTCAAGCGTGCCGCGGTAGATCCAAGCGATGGTGTTCGAGCGGAGTGCTCACGAGCGGTGGAGCGTTACATCGCCGCAAACGCGCCGAGCGACGACAACATGGAAACGATTGAAGACGTTTTGATGACGCTCGCGTGCGACGGCTCCGACGAAGTTGCCGACGCCGCGCGAGCGACGCTCGCCCCCGCCGTCGCATCTTGGTACCTAGGTGCGAATCCACGACGGTTCACGGACGTTTTCGCGCGAAAGGTGCTCGACAAAGCCGCCGAGGCATTGCGGAGCGGATGGACCGGCGAAGGCGCCGAGCGGGAGTTCAAGGGTTGGGTGTCTCCAGAAGATGGTGATCGTCATCGATGGCACGCGACGAGCCTAGTAAAGACGTTTGAAGCGTTTGCGCGGCCGATTCGCGAGGCGTTAAGCGCGACGAAACCCGCGTCTATCGCAGACGGCGTCGACGACGCGCTGAGCAAAGACGTTCCAGATTCCTGGCCTTTCGCGCAGTGGTGCGTAAAAGAAGCCTCAGACTTGATTGTCCAAGTCATTAGCTCCACCGCACCCGATGTCGTCGGTCAAGAGTCCGTGAGAGAGAGCATATGCGCCGCCGTCGCGTCTTGGTGCGGCGTTCTCGGCGCGCTCGCCACGCGAGCGGTTTTGATTGGAAAAGTGAACGATGCTTGCTTGGTGAGTTACGATCAGCGTCGCGCGGTGATGCCAATATTACTCGCGGGCGTGGTTCCTTACACCCCGGACGGTGGCGCCGTGCTCGGAGATTACATTAAGCGCCTGATTCAACAAGCCAGCGCGGAGTCGTGCGATGAAATCATCGACGCCGCGCGGTACCTCGCCGCGTTCGAGCAGCACACCGCAAACTTGCTCGATGCGTTGAAGCGGTGCGCGCATCCGATCGCTGAGAACCCACCGACCGTGCGCCTTATCACCGCACGTCTTCTCGCGGCGACATCGGAGATTTTGCCGCTCAAGCACGTGCTCGAACACGTCTATCCCGCGCTCAACGTTTTGCGAGCCGATCCCGAGACGAGTGTCCGCCGCGAAACCGCTCTAGCGCTCGCGGTGTGCGCGTGCACGCACTACGAGACTATCGAACCGACGACGCAAACGATGCGTCAGCTCGAGTCGTTGATCGGCGACTCCGACGTCGGCGTCCGCGTCGCCGTCGTCGAGGCGATGTCCCTCGGCGCGTCGGTGCCCGGAACGTCGTTCGCCGTCTCCGCCGCCAGCGCGCTCTCAGCCATCGCGCAGCTGCCGAGTGAAGAACACGAGATCGCGCACGCGCTTTTCGCGGCCATTCGCGACATGCTCGGCGCGGATGGCGATTTGTTCCCTCAAATCTCCCCCGCCCTCGTCGCCTTGCTCGCGAGCGGAGGCCTCGACCAGGGGCGTCGCGCCCAAGTCGAAACCATGCTTCGCGACGGCGGCTGGTCCCCCGACACCCCGCCATCGAGCATCACCAACGTCACCGTCGACGCGCCCCACGCACCGGGACGCGGGAGGTCCTCCGCGTTCGATCGTATGAAGAGCGTGGGCCGTTCCGCCTTCGGCGGCCGCGGTCGCGACGCTCGATGACCCTCGCCGCGCCCATCGCGCGTCTCGATCGATCTCGGCGATCGATCGATTAGCACTAGAAAAATTTGTCGTCGCGAAATCTCGCACCGAGGCCCCGTTCGATTGCACGAAATCGCGTCCTCTCTTCCTCGTCGTCGTCGTCGGCGTAACCCCGCGACGCCGCCCCAGCGAAATTCGTCACGTCGCGAGCGCGCGCCGCACATCGCGTCGCGCTCGGCCGTCGCACTCGCGCGCGTCGCGCACGACCTCGAGCGCGCCATCGTCGACGCCCCCGCGCGCGTTTCCGCGATCCTCCGCGCGGTGCGACGACGATGTTTCGATCGTCGAGCCGCCGCGCGATCGCCGCCGCGGTGCGATGCGCGCGCGCGCCGCCTCGAGCGGCCGATTGCGCGCGCGCGACGCGGACGATGCTGACGGACGCGAACCTGTCCTCGCCCGCGCGCGTCGGGGGCGCGACGATGCGTCGCGCGTCGACGATGGAGCGGGACGGCGAGAATCGCGCGCGAGGCTTCGCGTCGGCGTCGAACGCGACGCGTATGAGCGCGAACGCGGACGACGAGGCGAAGAACGCGAAGGACGATGACGTGGTGGTTGATTTGGACGCCAAGCTCGGCGCGCCGAAGAGCGCAAAGGTGGCGGAGATTGCGGATCGAGTGTGCGAGTTGACGCTGATCGAGGTGAACGAGCTGTGCGACGTCTTGGCGGAGAGACTCGGATTGGGCGATATGAGTGGGATGATGTTCGGTGGAGGCGTGATGCCCGCCGGCGGTGGGGGCGGCGGTGGCGGCGGCGGCGGCGGCGGTAACGCCGCGGCGGCGCCCGCGGAGGAGAAGACGTCGTTCGCGTTGAAGCTGGAATCCTTCGACGCGGCGCAAAAGATTAAAGTCATCAAGGAGGTGCGCGCCATCACCGATCTCGGGTTGAAAGAGGCCAAAGAACTCGTCGAAGGCGCGCCCGCGGTGTTGAAGAAAGAGTTGAAGAAGGAAGAAGCGGAGGCGTTGATTGCTAAATTGACCGCCGTGGGCGCGGTGGCGGCGCTCGAGTAAATTACGCCGGCGCGCCGGTTAGCGTTTCTAGACAGAGTTCAATAACGACATCGACGACGATCGCGTCGCGTCACCGTTCGAGATCTCACGCCTCATCGCGCGCGCGCGCGCCCGTCCCTGATTCTCGATTCGCGCGCCGCGCCGCGCTCGCCGCGCGCGCCGCCCGTACCCCCCGTCGCGCGCGTCGAAATTCCATCGACGCGGTCGGTTTCGATTTCGAAACCGATCGATCGACCGATCGATCGATCGATCGAGACGATCGATCGAGACGTTCGACGTTGGTCGCGCGCGCCCGCACTCGGCGACGACGACGATGTTCGCGACGACGCAGGCTCGAACGATGGCGCCGACGCGCGTGACGATGGCGCCGACGCGCGCGCGCGCGACGCGCGTCTCGACGGCGACGCGCGCGAGCGCAGGTGCGCGCGCGACGACGCGATCGACGCGGCCTCGCGTTGTGGATAGGTCACGCGCGACGACATCGTTCGCGACGACGAGGCGACGCGACGGCGCGCGCGATCGAACGATCGCGACGTCGATCGATCGATCGCGCGCGCGTCGACGCCGCCGTCGAGAGATCGGTCGACGCGCGAGGGGCGCGGCGCGCGCGAAGACGATCGAGGGAGGGCGCGCGGGACGCGCGCGGGACGCGCCGCGACTGACGACGGAACGCGCGTTTAATCGTGAATAGCGTCGGAGAAGAACTTGGAGGTGATGCGAAAGTTTTCTGAACAGTACGCGCGCGGGAGTGGGACGTACTTTTGCATGGATAAGAGCGTGACGGCGGTCGTGATTCAAGGTTTGGCGGAACACAAGGACACGCTCGGGTCGCCGCTGTGCCCGTGCAGGCACTACGACGATAAGGAGGCGGAAGTCGCGCAGGGATTCTGGAACTGTCCGTGCGTGCCGATGCGCGAGCGGAAGGAGTGTCACTGTGCGTGTGCGCGCGATGCGACGACTCGGCGAACGAACCGCGCGCTTTTCGAATCTCACGACGAACGCTCGTTTACTGACTTCGCGCTCCTCGTCGAACAGGCATGCTCTTCTTGACGGAGGATAACGACTTCGCGGGCGACGAGCAGACGATCACGATGGACGAACTGGTGGAATTGACCGAGGACATGTAGAGCCCTCGATCGGGACGAAACAGCGCGCCTCAATGTATTTACACTTTACCCATTTTCTTTCCAAAACTGAACCCGCGCGCCCCCCCCCAGCGTCGACTCGCGCGCGCGCCGAGCGTCGAATGTTCACTCTAATGTCGTTTCGTGCAGTGTTACAACTGAAAAGTATTGATTAGAAGCACTTACGGTGGACGATAGAAGGTCCGGCTTCGTTGTACTCGCTCTTCGCGATCCACATTTGTTGGAACGTGGACAAAGACGCGAGGATGGACCCGCCGATCCAAACCGAGTACTTGCGCTCGTGCGGGGCGACGACCTTGATTTTCATGGACGACGGCGCCAGAGCGGTGAGCTCCTTGGACACGCGATCGGCGATGCCGGGGAACATGGTAGTACCACCGGAAAGCACGATGTTGGCGTACAAATCGCGCCTGATGTCGACGTCGCAACGCATGATGGAGTTGTACGTCGTCTCGTGAATGCCCGGGGTTTCCATGCCGATCAAACTGGGCTGGAACAAAACCTCGGGGCAACGGAAACGTTCGTTACCGATCGTGATCATTTGTCCATCGGGAAGCTCGTACGACTTCTCGATCGTGGAGGAGCTTTGGCTCGCCGCCATTTCCTCGTCGAAATCCACCGCGACGTACGCGAGCTTCTCCTTGATGTCGCGAACGATTTCGCGCTCCGCCGACGTCGTGAAAGAGTGTCCGCGCTCGGTCAAGATCTTCACCATGTAATCGGTCAAATCTCTACCCGCGAGATCGAGGCGAAGGATGGCGTGCGGTAACGCGTAGCCCTCGTAAATCGGCACCGTGTGCGATACGCCGTCGCCGCAGTCGAGCACGATGCCCGTCGTGCGGCCCGAGGCGTACAGGGACAACACGGCCTGGATGGAGACGTACATGGCGGGCACGTTGAAAGTCTCGAACATGATTTGGCACATCTTCTCGCGATTCGCCTTCGGGTTCATCGGGGCCTCGGTCAAAAGCACGGGGTGCTCGGCCGGGTCCACGCGAAGCTCGTTGTAAAACGTGTGATGCCAGATCTTCTCCATGTCGTCCCAGTTGGTGACGATCCCGTGTTCGATCGGATACTTGAGCGTCAAGATCCCTCGCTTACTCTGCGCCTCGTCTCCGACGTAGCAATCCTTCTGCCCCATGCCCACCATGACGCCGTGGTGTCGCGGTCGACCGACGATGGACGGAAACACCGCCTTCGGGGCGTCGTCGCCCGCGAACCCGGCTTTCACCATCCCCGACCCGTTATCGCACACCAGCGCGGACACTTCGCCCTCATCCGCCATCTTTCTTTCGTTCCTACGAATTCCGTCCGCGTCCTCGTCGCGCGTCGTCAGTCCTCGCTCGCGCGAGTCGCGTCGCCGATCTCGTCCCGTCGCGTCGCGTCGCGTCGCGTCCTCGTCCGCGACGCGACTCGCGCCGTCCTCTCGCGCGCGTCTCGCGCGCGTCTCGCGGTTCGTTCGTCCACCCCGACGCGTCGCGCCCGATCGATCGTTCGCGAATCGAATCGTTCGCGAATCGTTCGCGAATCGAATCAATCAATCAACGACTCGCTTTGAAATCGTTCGCGCATCCGTCACCCGTTCGCGTCCGCGTTCGCGTCGCGCCCGCGCGACGACGTCGAATCCTGGGGACGTCGCGCGCGCCTCGGTCGCGTCGCGTCGGTCGCCTCGCCTCGCCTCGCCTCGCGCGCACCGTCGTCCGTCGTCCGCCGCGATCTCGCGGGCGTCGCAATCGCAATCAATCGCGACGTCGCGGTCGCGGCGTCGCGGGCGTCCGCATCACATACCAAAGGTGTGTACCATATATTAAATACGAATCAATCACGTATACATTAGATCC